>TARA_R110000850_G_scaffold248959_2_pt1 | contig 10549 bp, 10 predicted proteins | sample TARA_R110000850 | Tara Oceans TARA_R110000850 (sample SAMEA4397586) | marine metagenome | biome: Polar Biome; feature: [SRF] surface water layer (ENVO:00010504); material: water (ENVO:00002006), including particulate matter (ENVO:01000060) such as... | depth 5 m | reverse complement strand
GGGCGGGGACGGTAGGCCATTCAGTCTCCAGAGTAATTCCAAGCTGACCTGAACTCCACAAAAAAACTGCGTCGCCCGGAAGCAGCGCAGTTTTGAAAAAGCTAATTTGTTCCAGCTACTGTCTCAGTTAGCTGGAATGAAAGTCACGCTGCGCCGTCGTTTCCGATGGCTTCAACCGGACAGCCTTCCATTGCCTCGTCAGAAAGGGCTCGCTCTTCATCGGTCTCAGGCTGCTTAAAAACGTATGAATAGCCCCCGTCCTCATTACGAGTAAAGTTATCAGGTGCCGTTTCACGGCAAAGATCGCAATCGATGCACTGATCATCGACATAGAAAGTTCCAGCGACGTTATCTTCGTATTTATCTTCGAGTTCGGCCATGTTGCAAATATGTTGAAGGCGCCTATGAGGCGGCGGAAAACTAGGTTTCCTTTTGAACGGGCGCAACCAAATTTCGTTGACTTGTTGGAAAGGTCCTATTCAGGCACGATTTACCCCTCTTTGCTGAATTTCCCAGATGAATACCCACACGCACGAATCTTTCGAAGACGAAGCCGACACCGTTATCCCCCGGGAGGGCTGGCACGTCATTCATCTCTTTTACCATATCGAGCAATCCCAATGGTCGCTCTTCTCGGACGAAGAGAAGTTGGAGGCAAAAACTCATCTCACGGAACTGATCCAGGAGATCCGATCGGCGGACTCTACGCAGTTGCTTACGTTCTCAATGGTCACTCCCAAGGCCGATCTCGGTTTTATGCTTCTGACTGATGATTTACACAAGGTGAATGATTTCGAAACCCGGCTTACCCGCTCCCTTGGGTCCGACGTGCTATCCCCTTCCTACAGTTACCTCAGTATGACCGAGGTCTGCGAATACAGGTCCACCGAAGAACATTACAGAGAACAGCTCGTCTCGACAGGAGTCGAGAAGGGCAGCAAGGAGTTCGACAGCAGCATGGCGGAGCACAAAAGCAGGACCGAAAAATTCGAGCAGGACAGTCTCTATCCAGTCATGCCCGATTGGCCGGTTTTCTGCTTCTACCCCATGTCCCTTCGCCGTGGCGATGTGCACAATTGGTACAGCATGGAGCATGACGTGCGGCGACAACTGATGGCTGGCCACGCTCAAGTCGCCCGTCAACGAGAAGGAAAAGTGTGCCAACTCGTCACCGGTTCATCAGGACTCGATGAGCAGGAATGGGCCGTCTCGCTCTTTTCACACAATTCTCAGGACATCAAAGAAATGGTTTACGAGATGCGGTTCAATGAACTCACTTCGAATTACGCGGAGTTCAGCGACTTCCTCATCGGTCTCCAATTGCCGCTGAATAAGCTGTTCCAGCGAATAGGATTGTAGAAACGGATCTTCAGGCAAACCAGAGCCTATCTGCTCTGGTTACCTGAACTTCCGGTGCCCACAGTGCTCCTTTTAAGATGCAGCGAGCGCGGCATCAAGGTCTGCTAGAATGTCGTCGATACTCTCGATTCCAACGGAGAGTCGAATTAACTCCGGCGTAATCCCTCCGTCGGCCTGTTGCTCCTCATTGAGCTGTGAATGAGTCGTCGTCGCCGGATGAATCGCTAGAGATTTGGCGTCGCCCACGTTGGCAAGGTGAGAGAATAGCTCCAGTTTCTCAATGAACGCCTGGCCGGCCTCTGCGCCCCCTTTGATACCAAAGACCACCATGCCTCCTCCTTTGCCTTTGATATATTTCTGATTCTTTTCGTACTCAGAATCTCCCTCAAGGCCTGGATACCGAACCCATTCGACTTTGTCATGTGCCTGAAGATGGCGCGCCACTGCCAGTGAATTGTCGCAATGCCGGTCCATCCGTAACGGCAAAGTCTCGATTCCCTGCAGGATCGCCCAAGAGTTATCAGGTGAAATACAGGCACCCAGGTTGCGAAGGGGCACGGTCCGCATCCGCAGAATATAGGCAAGAGGAGCCAAAGGCTCGGGAAGATCGTGCCCCCAGCGAAGACCATGATAAGAGTTATCGGGTTCATCAAAAAGCGGGTGCTTACCGCCCGCCCAATTGAATTTGCCCGAATCGACTACGAGCCCCCCAATGGCAGTGCCATGTCCCCCCATCCACTTGGTCAAGGAATGCACCACGATATCAGCGCCATGATCGATGGGCTTAGTTAAATACGGGGTTGAAAAGGTGGAATCAACCACGAGAGGCAGTCCGTTGGCGTGAGCGATATCGGCCACCGCATCGAGGTCAGTGATCTCCAGCGCGGGATTCGAAACGGTCTCGCAAAACAAAGCACGGGTTTTGTCATCAATGGCGTCAGCAAAGGCCTGCGGGTCCTGAGAATCCACAAATTTCACGGTGATCCCCATCGCTGGTAAAAGCTCAGCAAACTGCGTGTAAGTACCGCCGTAGAGGTTCCGGGCCGAAACAATGTTGTCCCCCGCCTGTGCCAAATTAATGATCGCGTAAAATACCGCTGAGGTTCCCGAAGCAAGCCCCAGCCCACCCATTTCCGGACCGCCCTCCATTAGAGCCACCCGTCGCTCCAACACGTCAGTCGTCGGGTTCATGATCCGGCTGTAGATATTGCCGAGTTCTTTCAGAGCAAAGAGATTGGCCGCATGCTCAGTCGAATCGAATACAAACGAACTGGAGCGATAAATTGGTACCGCGCGGGCGTTCGTGGTTGGGTCGGGAGCGTGACCACCGTGAAGACAGAGAGTTTCAATATTCATATTGTGAGCAGCGAGGTTGGCAAAAGGCGTGCCTACTGGCAAGAGAAAGAGAGCACGTAATCTGGCAAGACGACGCAACGAAGACTGACTCAATCATACCGGCACTCGATCAAGCGATTCCTGCAGGTGAGCCGATTGAGCTAGCTCTTGCCCAAAAAGCCTAACGCTCAGGCCCCTATTGACCGTTGGCGTTCCTTACTGAGCGACTGGCGGTGGGAGCACCCTTCGACGGAAGATCAGCCGATGAGTATTTATCAACTGGATCATTGGACCAGTTGGCCCGGAGCAGTTCCCCGCTCACAGCGGAGACATAAAGGATCCCGACGGATACCTGCCCCACATTGTTCAAATTCAGCATCCAGACAGCCTCATTTTTGAGATCTCGCGAACGAAGCTGAAAGTGAACACTGTCGAATGAAACCTTCCGGGATGCGGCCAGTTTCTCCACAATCTTAAATACGGCTCCCGAATCGACCTTGAGCGAAGCCAGATCAATAGGGATGTCTGGCATGTCCTGATTTGGTAGCCGCTGGAACTTTCGCTCTGCTACAATGGTTCCACCGGCGACGACAGACTCGCGCATCACACCCGATTGATTAATAACATCGGTAAGAATCAGCCATTGTGGCGGTTGCGGCTGACCGAAAAATCCTACCATCCCCAGCACAGGCTCATTCTCTGTTTGCCCAGACAATTGGGCAAACGAATCCAGTGCAGCCAGAGCGCCCGAATCCGCCGGATCAACCGCCCAAAGACGAAAAGCACTTGTGCCAATCGCCAACAGGCCAATGATGATCCATCCTCTCATGATAACTTATCGGACTACCGACGGTTATAATCTTAATTATTATAGATATTTAATCAATCTAAATTATCTAGAATTTCCGGCATTCTTTAGGTTCCGGAGTTTGTTTCAGTTTCAAACCCATTCATGGCGGTAGACAAACCAAATAGTGCCCTGTTAATCCTAGGTCACGGCTCAACCGTAAATCCTGAATCCAGCCATCCTTGCTGGCAACATGCTGATGCAATCAAGCGCACGGGACAATTCAGCAACGTCTACTGCGCGTTCTGGAAGGAGGAGCCAAGCTTCCGCCAGGTATGGCCCATGATCGAGGAAGATGAGGTCTACGTGGTTCCAGATTTCATCAGTGAAGGCTACTTCACTCGCGAAGTGCTTCCCCGCGAGCTCGAAATCGAAGGCCATACGACCCTGAGAAAGGGCAAGACCGTGCACTACTGCGATCCCGTGGGCAGTCACATCTCGATGGCTGGGCTAATCACGAAACGAGCCCAGGAGACTGCCGGAAGTGATATCCCGCCGGGAGACATTTCGCTCATCGTACTAGGTCATGGAACCAAACTGAACAGCAAGTCGAGCGAGGCGATTGAAAATCAAGTCGCCGCGATCCGCAATTCCAGCGACCCATTTGCTGAAGTCGTTGCTGCCTACATGGACGAACCGCCCTACATAGCCGACTGGCAGACCCTGACCCATTCCAAAACTGTAGTCGCCGTTCCCTTCTTCATCGCCGACGGGCTCCACACCTACGAAGATATCCCGGCGCTTCTCGGAATCGAATCTGAACCCACTCAGGCAGGCGGGCAAAGAGAGTTATTCCATCAAAACCCTCATCAATTTGGGGAGAGAACCCTGTATTATAGTGCCTCAATTGGAACTGATCCGTCCCTATCCGAAGTCATTGTTGATCAAGTCGCCTATTTCGACGAACACTATCGGTCATGACGTTGGCCCAGGCATTTGAGACCCTCCTCCCTTGCGGAGAGATGCGCCGATTCGGAGAGTTAACCCTCAGCCATTCCAGCGAAGGGGTCTTTTCAGCCTGTCACAAACGAGACACCGGAATGACCGGCCATATTCCGACCGTCGATTCTGTCAGCGATCTCCGTGAGATCGCTAAATTTGACGCTAGCGGTGAATTCCGCCCTCTCAAAACCGCACCTTCGCTCAAATCCGGCTGGAAAATCGAATGCCGATCCTCCACGGAATTCCTTGAGCTCCTTGACGTGATTTATCCCGCAGTTGTCGGAACCTGGCTGGCCTATCAAGGAGGCGATCTCACACCAGTTCCACTGCGAGACACACTCGACCGCCAGACCGGCCAGTATAGTCAATCGGGTCAGATCACTGATCAGATGGCCAACCAAATCATGAGAAGCACCTGCTCGCAGGGTTGCATCAGGAAGATTGCCTGGCCCATCGACAACTGCTGCAAAGTCAGCCGACTCACCAGGCCTCCCCGCGACATTCCGGTCATCTGCACGGAAGCGTGCACATTCGCAATCGAAGAAGCACGTCGACTCGTTAAAGAGGCCGATGAAAAAGAAGACGCTCGGAGCTAATTCCGAAGCAATGGCAATTGAAGACCGAACGCGAATTCTTCAAGGATCAACACCGCGCCAGAATCGGCTCGACAGACGGTCCACTTCAGGATCCTCTTCGGGAATACTTTCTTCCCTGAGTCGCTCAGCATGGCCGTCGAGGTAGGCCGCGATCGTCTTGCTCCCATCCCACCTTTCCTCCATCGTTTCGATAATAGAATCTCGATCCTCGAAATCAACGAGATTGGATTCTTTATTCTCGATGTAGAGCATCGCATTCGGCATGAACAACAGATTCGAAAGCGTCTTCTCTGTTAAGTATGGGTCGCCTGAATTTGCTGATTCGTAGATCCTGTCATATTGGAGATTCGTGTTCATCGCATAGCTGTGCTTGTGATAATCCCTCTCCTCGACATCCTTTTTGACCGATTGCGTGTTCTCCAACAGGGTACCTTTGATATGGCTTCCCTGCTCGTCCACGCTATAGCCCCCGGAGTCAGCATATTCGCCGTCATTCTCTTCGCGGTTAGCTTGCTCACTCAAGTAAAGGTGGCCAAAAACTACGCCATCAATCCACAGTCCCGATTCGCTGAGATTCCAATACTTCGGGAAAAAGTCGTCCGGATCCATGCTTCCAGGAACCTCCATGCCCCCCGGATACTCAGGTGAGGGAAGCTTATTCCCATTGTCTCCTGCCCAGGTCAGAGTAGCGATCGCAATCTGTTTGAGGTTATAGGTATTCTTCATCGCCTCAGCGAGCTGCTTCCCTTTGCTGAGACTCGGAACCATGATAGAGATAAGAATCCCCAAGATAGCGATAACGACGAGAATCTCGACCATCGTGAATCCACGAAAGTGCCGACTTACAGGAAAAGGAATTTTCATAGCAAAATAGAGCCGTCCGAAAGGTCTCGGTGCGGCTGAAGCTGAATTGTACTGAATCTAAGATGATCTGGTCAAGGCTGAATCCCTACTTGTCATACTCCGACTCCTTGCTCGGAGCGGCATACCACTCGTCATGGGATATGGCGTCATTACGAAAGCTGGAAGCTAGCTTGCCCCTTGTCACCTCCGGAAAACACGATACGATTCCCTTCTGAAAATCATGAAATCATCCTGTTTCCTCTTCTTCCTGCTAGTCGGCTTCGTGCTGCCTTCCTTCTCAAACGGCGCCGACCTACCCAACGTCATCATCGTAATTACTGACGATCAGGGCTACGGAGACCTTTCCTGCCATGGAAACCCTGTCGTCAAAACTCCCTTTATTGACGCACTTGCCGGGGAGTCAGTAAGACTTGATGACTACCACGTCGCTCCCACTTGCTCACCCACCCGGGGTGCCCTCGTCACCGGACACTGGACCGACCGAACTGGCGTTTGGCACACCATTATGGGACGTTCTATGATTCGTGAAAACGAGGTCACTATTGGACAGATTTTCAAGGACAACGGATACGCCACGGGAATGTTCGGCAAATGGCATATGGGAGATAATTACCCCTTTCGTCCGGAAGACCGAGGCTTCACTGAAGTCCTCCGCCATGGTGGTGGCGGCGTCGGGCAAACGCCCGACTACTGGGACAACGCCTACTTTGATGGATCCTATTTCCACAACAAAAAGCCAGTTCCGGCCAAAGGCTTTTGCACCGACGTCTTTTTTCAATATGCCAAAGACTTCATTTCAGCACAGGTCCAGGCAGACAAGCCATTCCTGACTTATCTTTGCACCAATGCACCTCATGGACCCATGCACGCTCCCGTGGAGAGCTCCGCGCCCTATGCAGAGCACGGCGAGTCAGTTGCCAATTTCTTCGGAATGGTTGCCAACATCGATGACAACGTGGGAGCCATGCGCGAATTCCTTGAAGAGAAAGGAATCGCCGACAACACCATTTTTATCTTCACCACCGACAATGGTACCGCCGGCGGCAGATCTACTTTTGATGGTGGCATGCGCGGAGCCAAAGGCAGCGAATATGACGGTGGACACCGAGTCCCCTTCTTTCTTCACTGGCCCAACGGCGGATTCGACAAGGAGCACAGGATCGAGACGATCACCGCTCACGTCGATGTCGTGCCAACACTAATCGACCTCTGTGGTATCAATCCCCCGGAAGGAGTCATATTTGATGGCACATCCATTCGGGCTTTGTTAGAAAGTTCTGATCGTCCATCCGACTGGCCCGATCGCATTCTTGTCACTGACAGCCAGAGGGTCAAAGACCCCATCAAATGGAGAAAGTCTGCCGTCATGACCAACGACTGGCGCCTCGTCAGTGACGCAGGAAGTGACGGCCCCAGACACGAACTCTATGCCATCAAGTCTGATCCCAAACAGGAGAAGGATGTCATCGCCGACCACCCTGAAGTCGCTGAACGTCTCAAGGAATTCTACCACAACTGGTGGGTCGAAATAGAGCCTTCCTTCGGCGATCCTGCCCGCATCCGCATTGGCAATCCTGCCGAAAATCCCAGCCGCTTAACCTGTCACGACTGGATCACCACAGGATCGAGCCCATGGAATCAGGCACACATCCGAAACGGTGATGACAAACCCGGCAACCTCGGTTTCTGGTATCTCGAAATTGAAAAATCCGGCGACTACGAAATCGAGCTGCGCCGTTGGCCCAACGAAGGTCCCGTGTCAAAGAGGGCTATCACTGATGCGATTCCTGCAGGCAGCCAGGTCCCCGGCGGCAAGGCCTACCGCGCCACGGACGGTCGTGCAATTCCTGCTAAAACAGCTCAGATAGAAATCGGTGGTCAAAACATGAAAACCGAAATTCCAGCAGGAGCCAGTAGCGTGACCTTTGATATCAAGCTCGAAGCAGGTCCCTCCCAGCTCTCCGCCACCTTCGTGGGCCCCGAAGGACAAGTCACCGGTGCCTACTACGCCTACGTGAAACGGAAGTAGAATCTCGAGCGTCCCAGCAGGGTTAGATCACCGGTCTAACCCTGTTTCTTCCGATATACGACTCTACGGAATCCCTCTCAATTCGACTTGAAGCCAGTCGAATTCATAGCCACATTGCGGCAACTATGTTTCCCCTCTCAGTCGCTGCGATCAGCTCAGCAGCAGCAGACCCAAATGCCACCGGCTCCTGGACACTTCTAGCTGTCTACTTTTGCGTCGCTATCGGCGTCTCATTTTTCTGCTCCGTTTGGGAGGCTGTGATTCTAAGTATCACCAACCCCTACGTTGCCAACCTGAAAAAAAACAAGCCCAAGGTCGGAACGCTTCTAGAGGATCTCAAAAATCACATCAGCCGGCCTCTCACGTCTATCCTGACGTTGAACACTATTTCCCATACCGTTGGCGCCATGGGTGTCGCCTCTCAGGTAACGGCCCTTGGCGGCGGAAAATGGGACGCGCTGGCCGGCGCCCTGATGACCATCGCTATTCTCATCGCTTCGGAGATCATCCCCAAAAATCTGGGAGCGCGTCACTGGCGAGCCTGGGCGCCATGGGTGGGCCTATGCCTTCACTGGCTTACTAGAATGATGACACCCGTTGTGTGGTTCATCGAGATTTTCAGCAAAGGCGGTCACGGCGAAGCCACCTTCAGCCGTGACGAGCTCAAGGTGATGGCTGAACTCGGAACCCGACAGGGCAAACTCAAAGAAGACGAATCCCGAATTCTCGACAACCTTCTTCGCCTCAGCGAGATTGCGGTTCGCGAAGTCATGACGCCCCGGGTTGTCGTATTTGCCCTGTCAGAGGAAACCACCGTGCAGATGTACCTCGATCGACACGACAGTTCGCCGTTTTCCCGGATCCCTATCTTTGCAGAGAACCGCGATGACATCAGGGGGTTTGTTCTCAAACACGACATCCTCCTCGCAGCGGCTCAGGACAAATTTGACCTCCAGCTTAACGATCTCAGCCGGGAGATCCCCGCCATGCCTCAAATAACAAAAATGACCGATGCGTTTCAGCAACTGGTCGCCAATCGGGATCACATCGCCATTGTTCTCGACGAGTACGGTGGCATGAGCGGTCTAGTCACGATGGAAGATGTTGTCGAAACATTACTGGGACTCGAGATCGTCGACGAGGCAGATACCCGTGAGGACATGCAGGAATTTGCCCGCAACATGTGGAAAACCCGTGCTACGAAAATGGGACTGGAAGTCAATGCTCCGGCAGAGGACGAACAATCTACCGAACAGGCCGACTGATCAGGCTTAAGGACTAAACTGAAGAAGGCCCTTCAGATTCGAGCTCACCCAGTTCGCCGATTAGGTCACGATCACCGATTTGCCCGAGGGTCTCCAGCTCCTGATGCAAAACCCGCCAGGCTGGCTCTCCGCCCTCGCAAGTCTGCCCGCAATGAGTACGGCTGACGAATCCATCGTAGTTATCGAATCGCTGAGGGTCCGTTTTTGCTGAGAAGAGAGTCAACCTCGGCTTGTAATCCGGCCCTGAGACTACCGAGAGAGGATGAAGCCAGCACGTCGCCGGCTTATAGTGCCATGGATGGAGACCTCGATTTGTAGCTAATACCTGCAGAGAGCAACGCGCATCTGGCAGCAAAAACACACAATTCGTTTCAGGGAAATGATCAGGGTAGTCCGGCACTTTCCCCCTCATTGGAGCCACCTTGACAGCCGTCTTTGGCCCCGCCGCAACATCGCGCCACTTTCCATAAACCACCGTTTGCTTCGGTAGTTCAGCCCCGATCGCTTTGAGTTCCGTCGAAGCTGAATCCGACAATGCCCTAATAACTCGAGCTTCCTCAGAGGAAAGATAGACTCCATCGTGGCAACAAGTCCCGCCACACGAATTCAAGTCACAACGACGGAGAGGACGCTGCAGAGCCTTGCCGTCGAGGGTCATCCCGCGAACCGTCTCCGCAAGGAACTCTCGTGTTTCTGGAAAAGCCGCAATCGCGTGACTCATGAGATCGCAACCTTCCGTGAGATACTCCAATCTGTCGACGTTTATCAATGGCGGCATACGCCAATCGCCCAATAGATGCGCTTCCTACTCTTTACTCTGACTTTTGCACTCCTCTTCGCGGCCGCCGCTGAAGAAGTGGACTTCGGTCGCGACGTCCGCCCCATCCTTTCCGACAAGTGCTTTAAGTGCCACGGACCCGACGCAAAGAATCAGAAATCAGACTTTCGAATTGATACTCTCGAACAGGCCACGGCCGATCTCGGGAACTATTCAGGTGTTGTCCCCGGCAGCCTCAAGGAGAGTGAGGTTCATTGGAGACTCCACAGCGATGACGACGACGACTTGATGCCACCGCCAAAGTCGAAGATGCCCCTCACCAAAAAGGAGATTGCCATTATTGACCAATGGATTGAGGAGGGAGCCAAATTTCAGGAGCACTGGGCATTCGAACCCGTCGCTGAAAAAATCCCTGTCCCAGTTACGGATTCAGAATGGGTGCGCAATGAGATCGATCAATTTGTTCTCTCTCGTCTCAATAAGAAAAAATTCTCGCCCTCAACAGAAACCAGTCGGGAAAAATGGCTCCGACGG
>TARA_R110000850_G_scaffold212744_9_pt1 | contig 10550 bp, 10 predicted proteins | sample TARA_R110000850 | Tara Oceans TARA_R110000850 (sample SAMEA4397586) | marine metagenome | biome: Polar Biome; feature: [SRF] surface water layer (ENVO:00010504); material: water (ENVO:00002006), including particulate matter (ENVO:01000060) such as... | depth 5 m | reverse complement strand
CGCGATTGCCGCCATGAACGCAGGCTGTTCGCATCTGAACTTCACCCCTTCCGCAGGCACCGATCTGCCGGCGCTGATTGAACTGGCAGAAGAAAAACAGGTGCTGCATGCCGGCCGCGACGGCAAAACGGGTGAGACGCTGATGAAAAGTGTGCTCGCTCCCATGTTCGCGCATCGCAATCTGAATGTCATGAGCTGGGTCGGACATAACATCTTCGGAAACCTGGACGGCAAAGTGCTCGATGATCCGATCAACAAATCCAACAAGGTTGTCTCCAAAGATCACCTGCTGACCGAAATTCTGGGTTACAAACCACAGACACTGGTTTCGATCGAATACATTGAATCCATGGGTGACTGGAAAACCGCCTGGGATCACATCCATTTCAAAGGCTTCCTCGATACCAAAATGGCCCTGCAGTTTACCTGGCAGGGGACCGACTCCATCCTGGCGGCCCCTTTGATGCTTGATATGGTTCGCTTTACCGAACGCGAATGGCGTCGCGGAAACAAGTCGGGCGTCATGACCCATTTAAGCTCGTTTTACAAGAGCCCGATGCAGGCAACGACCCCCGAGTTTGAACGCCAGTATCAGCAGCTGGAACAATGGGCCGACACGGTTGCGGAAGAATCGTAGTTCGTATGAAAACCCTGCTTGCCTACTTTCAGTTGATGCGTCTGCCCGCTGTGTTTACAGCGATGTCGGATATCATTCTCGGCTTTTTGCTGACGCATGGTTCGTTTTCGCCTGCTGTCTCGTTTGCATTACTGCTGGTCGCCTCGGCCAGCCTGTATCTCTCGGGGATGGTGTTCAACGATGTATTCGACCGTAAGGTTGATGCAGCAGAACGACCTTCACGTCCCATCCCCAGTGGGCGCATCTCGACTCAGAAAGCAGCGACGCTGGGAGGCCTGCTGATGCTTGCCGGCGTGGGAGCTGCCCAGACCGTCGGCACGCAAAGTCTGATCGTCGCCAGCCTGCTGGTCGTCGCGGTCCTCGGCTATGATATGCTGTTGAAAAATACGTTTCTCGCTCCGCTGATGATGGGCATCTGTCGTTTTCTGAATGTCATGCTGGGAGCAAGTGCCGTCGCCCGCGAAATCAATCTCTGGGTGAAACCACAGTTACGCATCGCTGCTGCACTTGGTCTGTTTATTGTGGGGCTAACCTGGTTCGCCCGCATGGAGGCGAAGGACAGTCATCGCGGTCATTTAATTGGCGGTCTGCTGGTTATCAATTCCGGTCTGGGCGCGCTCGCCTGGATGCTGGCCACTTATCCCTGGCCGCGCGAAACGAATCTGTCGATGGTTCTGGCGGCTCTGGGGGTCGTCGCGCTGACCATCAATCGCCGCCTGGTGCAGGCAATCCTTAGTCCGGTACCGCAGAACGTTCAGATCGCCGTCAAAACCATGCTCATGTCTTATGTGATGTTGAACGCGATTCTGGTCTTCGTCTGGACGGCCAATCCGCAGTATGCCATCCTGACAGCGGCGCTCCTGCTCCCCACGATCCTGCTATCGCGCTGGATGGCGGTGACGTAATCGGTCAGGAGCGCAGTCTGCAAACGAGCACGCCAGCGAACGTGCGGACCATCGCAGGAAGCGTTTCATTCCAAGTCTGACATGACACTACATTGTCGGCTGGAATCCCATCACCTGGTAACGGGCGAGTTCTACCGGGTCAGTCAGTTTGATGGCACAGATCGCACTATAGGAAAGCATTACTTTTCGTGCCCCGAGAGAGTCGGGTTTGTCCCGTTCGAACATCACGACCGAACTCGACAACAGGAAATTCTGAAAGGGAATTGATTCCTGGTAAGTGGTGACGACAATCCCCTTTTTGGGGATCGCAGCCGGCCAGTTTTCCAGAATTGAACGCCAGCCTTCGGCACTATCCATGGTATTTCTCATTATGTGAATGGTTGAATAAAAAGGTTTTGGAAAGCGAAAGATAAATCTTCGCCTGCAATTCGGCAAGAGGAACATTTTCAGAACTGAACAGGACCGCGGTTTCCGACCGACAGGGGACACGCTATGATTCTCCTGATGCTCCCGCTTTTAGAAAGCGTCGTATTTAACCAGGGCGTCTCTCGATCTATGATACTCGGGCCAAATGGCCCTGGAGACGCGACAGTAAAACTGGGCACAGTCTAACATCACTATTGCTGAGATCGTTTTCGAACATTGCTGACTCCCGAATTACAACAGAAACCCGCGGCGATTGGTTTTCGCGAATTTATCGCTCTGATGGCATTGATGCAGTCTCTGGTGGCACTTTCGATCGATGCCATGCTGCCTGCCTTAACCGAAATCGGTAATGAACTGGGAGCCTCTCAGGCCAACGACAGCCAGTTGATCGTTTCGTTCCTGTTCCTGGGGCTCGCCTTCGGACAGGGAATCTACGGTCCTCTCTCAGATACCACGGGGCGAAAACCATCCCTGTATCTCGGTTTTGCTCTCTTCCTGGCAGGGGGGGTGCTCTGCCTGTTTTCCACCGATCTGAAAGTCATGCTGGCCGGACGCTTTCTCCAGGGACTCGGCCTGGCTGCCCCCCGGTGTGTGATTGTGGCCATCGTCCGTGATCAATACGAAGGCCCCCAGATGGCACGCGTGATGTCATTTGTCATGACGATATTTATTTTTGTCCCCGCGATTGCACCGACGCTGGGACAAGGGATTCTCATGGTGGCGCACTGGCGAGCCATCTTTGCGGCTCTGTTAGCCTGCGGAATTTTTACCCTGGTCTGGCTGGCAACCCGGTTGCCGGAAACTCTGCCGGTGGAACGCCGCATTCCCTTTTCGTTGACTCGAATCAAAAACGCAATTCGGGAAGTCTGTTCGCATCGGGTTTCCATCGGCTATACGATTTCACTCGGACTTATCTCCAGCGCGTTTCTGGGATACTTAAGTTCGGCGCAGCAGATCTTTCAGAAACAATATCAGCTGGGAACACTGTTTCCGCTCTACTTTGCTGTCCTGGCACTCTGTATCGGCGGTGCTTCCTTTGCCAATGGCAGGCTGGTCATGCGGTTTGGCATGCAGAATCTGTCCCGCTGGTCGAAGCGGATTTCCACCGTTCTTTCGCTCCTGTTTTTTCTGTACGTGCTCTCCGTCGGCGGTCTGCCTCCGCTATGGACTTTGATGGCTTATATGATGGCGATCCTCTTCTGTTTCGGTATCATGTATGGAAATCTGAATGCGATGGCGATGGAGCCGCTGGGACATATCGCCGGTGTGGGAGCGGCCGTCATGGGGGCCCTCTCCACGTTGATCTCTGTTCCCTGTGGCATTCTGATCGGTCTGAGTTATAACGGTACCGTCATTCCTGTGATCAGCGGATTTACAATTTCCGGCATCCTGATCGTCATCGTGATGCACTGGATTGAATCAGCGCCCGAGAAGAGAATCATGGATTCTGATTCTTCAGAGTGACATCTTGACAGGGGCATATCGGTTAAATTTGCAGATCGATTATGATAAATTGAAAATACATTCTGTTCCCCTTTTTCAAACAGATGTTTCCCTCGACGGCGGAAATAACTTCAGTCTTGCCTTACCAGTTCAGATATGGATATGAGAGATGGGTTATCAGTTCAAGCAACAGGAATCGCTGGCATCAGGCGTCCGTCGGATTGCCGGCGAGCAGTTGAGCCAGGCGATTCAGATTCTGCAGGACCCGGAGCAGAACCGCCATTACGCCATCCATGAAGTTCGCAAACGCTTCAAGAAACTGCGCGGCCTGGTTCGTCTCGTCCGTAGTGGTCTGGGGGATGAATACACCGCTGTCAATGTCTGGTATCGCGATGCCGGCCGCCGGCTCTCGCGGATTCGCGATGCAGAATCTCTGCTGGAATCGCTGCAGTCTCTGCAGGAGCGTTTTCCTGACCCCGCTTATTCCGCGTTGTTTGCAGAGTTCGAGAATCGCCTGCAAACGCGTAAACAGAAAGTCGTCGACGAATGGGTCGACCTCGACCAGGAACTGAAACAGCTTTCTTCAGAGCTGCAGCAGGCAAAGCAACTGGTCGAAAACTGGAAGATCAAAGGCGCCTCTACCAAAGTACTCAAAGCGGGCCTGAAACTGAACTATCAACGCGGCGTAGAGGCATTGACACAGCTGCATCAGAGTCCGAGCGATGAGCTGTTTCACGAATGCCGCAAACGCAGCAAATACCACCTGTATCATATCCGACTGCTCAACGCAGTCTGGCCGACGATTCTTTCCGCGCGCCAGGCGGAACTCGATGAACTCAACGATTATCTCGGCGACGACCACGACCTGGCGGTTATGACACAGGTCTTCACAGGAGAACCCGAGACCTTCGGTACTTCAGCCGATGTTGAGCAACTGCTGACGCTCATTCGACAGCAGAGACACGACCTGCAGTCAGCAGGACTCAAACTGGCGGATCGTATCTTCGCAGAAAAACCCAAAGCGTTCGCCCACCGCATCAAAAACTACTGGAAGCTCTGGAAAGCGGATCGTGCCGACTGAGCACTGCTGCCGCCTGTTCAGCGATCAGATTCGACTTGACCCACGCGCGCCGTTGTCGAAACTCCGTGGTTATGCGTCGCGCGCGTAGCACAGATTTTCGACAGTAAACATGTTTCATAACCAGGCACCTGATCAGCATAAAACCTTCCTGTTTCAGACCATTTTGCTAAAATCAGTTCGCTGCATACACTCATGTTCGATACCCTGTCAGACACTTACGGGACGCATTCAAGCATCGGAAAACCAGTTTTTCGTCCAGTCACGCACTGTTTCGCACTTGTCAGTCTGGCATGTTTAAAAGATACAAAAGACGGGTTGCATCAGCGAAGTCCAGCAGCGGCGAAGTCCAGCAGCGGCGATATCTCATTTCATGCACGTTCATCGGGAGTGGTCGCCTTACGACTGCGAATAGTTGCAATCTTCCCATTGGGATTTTATCAGAAATCCATAGACGACCTGAGATGAACATTCCGCATCACTCTGCTGCCGGGATCCGCAACAGCGAAATCAGCAGCCCCCGTTTCTGTCCCTGCACTTCCGCGATTTCCGGCAGATGCCCGCAGACTTTAAATCCGAACTTTTCATTCAGATGCCGCGTCCCCTCGTTGTGATCGAAGTGCATGCCGACCAGCGTTGTGATGCCCAGTGCCGGGCAGGCGTCAATCATCTTCTGCAGCAGAAACGTCCCCAGTCCCTGCTTCTGATGAGAGTTTGACAGATACAGACTCACTTCCGCGGTCTTGTCATACGCGGGCCGTCCTGCATAAAACGAAGTCACGTAGATGCAGCCCACAATTTGCCCCGCTTCATTTTCCGCCACCCAGATCGGCCGTTTCTCCGGTGAGAACTGCGCGAACCACTGCCGCCGACTCTCAACCGTAATCGGCTTCGTATCCGCCGTCGCGGTACCGGCAGGGATCGACTGATTATAGATATCCACAATCGCGGGCAGATCGTCCTGGGTGGCGTCGCGGGTGGTGATCATGGTTTTCTAAATCCGGAGAAAAGAAGAATCGCACACGCCTTTGAAGCGAGCATGTTCGTGTGTTTTCATGTTTTACGTGGTAAAAAAATCAGAGAATCTAATGCAATGACTCCTGTATTCCCTGTTCGAAAAAGTATACTACAACTCACAAACAGAACGTAGCCACGACGTCTGTCGGCAGCAAAAAATCGATATAGAAACATCACGCGAAACAACAGAGAGAACTCAGATGATCAACGACCTGCGGGAGCTGCAGTTTCACCACTTGGAAGACGCGGTGACCGAAGTCGAGTCGCTGTTGCAGACCGGTTACACGCAGCGGGGAAAGTGGAATCTGGCCCAGATCTGTCGGCATCTGACCCTCGTGCAGGATCCGGGTGTCGACGGCTATCCGCTCTGGCTCTCCCTGTTTGCACCGCTGCGGCCGCTCATGCGACGCATACTGTTACCCCGCCTGCTGAAAGGCGATTCCCCGCAGGGCATTCCCACGTCTCCGATCTTTGTCCCATCCGGTGATCTGGATGACGCTATTGAAGCGGAAAAATTCGCAGCGAGCGTGACCCGCTACAAAGCCCATCCAGGACCCTACGCGCCCCATCCCGGTTTCGGACGCCTCGACCCCGAAACCCTGGAAAAGGTTTATACAACCCACGCCGCCCATCATCTGCGGTTTCTGGAACCCAATACAGAATCGGCGTAAAGCTTTCGCTGGTCACGTTAACGAGTTTTATTTTTCATATTTGTTGAATCTGACTTTACAGTTTGGAAACATTTTTTTGATTTCGTCGGAGTCTACTTTCAGCGTTCCATGAAAACCAAAACTCAGGTATTCCAGATTCTTGAGTGGCTTCAGATGATTCAGGTCAGAGAGAGTCGGATCATCAAACGAAAATGAGCTCAGACTGGTCAGTTGACTGATTTCCGGTGGTAGCTGTTTGATCGGATTTCCAATCAGGTCTAAAGACCTCAATTTCTTGAGACGTCCGATTTCGGCAGGCAGCTCAGTGATCTGGTTATCAGCGAGAGAGAGCCTCTCCAGATTCTGGAGTTTCCAGATTTCCGGCGGGATCGAAGTAAATTGATTTTGATCCAGAAAAAGCCCTCCCAGAGACAGGTGATTGCCAAACTCCGGTGGGAGTGAACTAAGTTGATTGCTTTGGAGATAAAGTTCAGGGATCTTTTTAAGCCGAATGATTGAGGCGGGAATGGATGTCAGATTATTGTTTTGCAGCGACAGTTTCTCTAAACCCGTGAGGTCCCCAAACTCTTTTGGCAGCGAGGTGAGATCGTTATGCATCAGGTCCAGATCCTTCAGGTTTTTCAGCTTTCCGATTTCAGGTGGCAGAGAAGTGAGATGATTCTTAAATAAATCCAGTCTCTTCAGATTCCTGAGATTTCCAATTTCAGAAGGCAGGAATTCGATCTGATTTTCTCTGAGATCGAGCGTCTCTAAGTTTTCCAGATTTCCGATCTGAGGCGGAAGTTCTTTGATCCTGTTTTTGAGGGCATACAGATACCGCAGTTTTTTGAGGCCTCCAATGGAATCCGTCACCGTAACCATCTCATTACCATTCATAGAGAGGCTGTTTAACTGATGGAGTTTTTCGAATACCGGAGGCAGTGAGGCTATGGAATTGGAATCGAGATTGAGATCGCGCAGGTTTTCCAGCATCCCAAATTCAGGAGGCAGCGTTTTGAGCCAGTTGCTGGAAAGGTTCAGCCTTTCCAGACTCGATAGCTGACCAAATTCCGGATCCAGCCGCATGAGTTTGTTTTCCGACAGATCCAGTTCTTTCAATTGACTGAGATTTCCGATTTCATCTGGTAAATAGCGAATACTGTTGTCAGAGACATTCAACCAGGTCAGATTCTTGAGATTTCCAATTTCAGGCGATAATTCAGAAAGAGAGTTATCAGAAATATTCAGCCAGGTAACCTTGGTATCAGTCGGGAAGAGATGCAGGGAGTCATCGGAGAGGTCTATTTTCACCTCAGAAGTACCGCTGATGCGGCCATTGTTGATCGTCTTTGGAATTTTTACGGGCCGATCGGGCCCTTTTTCACATCCAATTGATACCAGCAGCAATCCGATCAGCGCCAAACCATTCACCAGGTCTCGTACCTGTCTCAAGTGATTCATGATGTAACCTTCGATTCAAAACGAACAAAAGCAGATTCTGATAAAGTTCTCTTGATCATAGCACGCCAGTCTCACTTTAACAGCGTCAGCAGTTCGCGGTTTCCGGAACCCCGGACGGGAACGTGAATCCATCACTTTCCCAGGTACCACACTTTCAGGGCTGCTTTATCGCGTTGAGGATCACCTTCAATATCTGTTCGTCTTCCTGCGGAAGGATCAACGAAAAAAAGAGTTTCATTTAATTCCTGCTGCTTTACTGAAGAAGTCTGTGCTCTACAACTCTAAAGCAGTTCTCAGACAATGGTCAATTTGCTCCATGGTTGTAGCGGAAAGAGATCCAATCACTTTGGCGATATGCTGTTGGCGGATGGTATAAATATTGGAGCAGTTAATCACAGAGGGACGGCGAAGACCCGATTATAACCAGATTACTTCTCATTGAGATATTCTAGATACTGATCAGGGTTTTCATCATCCAGCGCTTCGATTACTGCCGAATAGGATTCCTCTGTGTCGCGGATATCCTGAAGTTTCTCGAATAGATCTTCTCGAATCAGAATGCAGTCCAGATCGCCGATTTTTATGGAAACTTTTTCGCCGCGTGAAACGGCTTCTAATTGTGCTTGAGTCAGTTTCATCTTTACCTCCATTTGAATTGTTACGTCTGAATGAAAGAGAGGCAAGAATATTTAGCGACAAAAGTATAAATCTGCACATTTTGAAAGTATCTGATTTATTCCTGAAAATTATTAAGAGGACGTTCTATTTTACTTTAACTGTCCCAGCATTTTGCGGGCGGCGTGGCCCAGCATCACGGTGTCGACGCCGACGGTGATCAGGGTGAAGCCTTTTTCGATGTAGGGTTTGACGGCGTCGACGGTCACGCCGAAAATGCCAAGCGGAATGTTGTTTTTCTTGCAGACTTCCGTGACATGGTCGATTGCGCCGGTGACTTCGGGGTGATCGATTTCGCCGATGCGTTTCAGGCTGGCAGAGAGATCATACGGGCCGATCAAAACGGCATCGACGCCGGGGACTTGAGCGATGTCTTCGATCGCATTGACCGCGTCAATGTGTTCGGCCTGAACGACGACTGTGGTCTCTGCATTCGCTCTCGCCAGGTAATCGTCAAACGCAAATCCGTATCCGTGGGCGCGGCCCAGACCGACGCCGCGGGTTCCCTCGGGAGAATAGCGGGACCAGGACACGATGTTCGCCGCCTGTTCTGCGGAATTCACCTGCGGTGCGATAATCCCGGCGGCTCCGATGTCGAGCGCTTTCTTGACCGAGACCTCTTCAGGGGCCTGCAGTCTCACCAGACTGGGCAGCCGATTCCCGACGCGACCGATAATTGCCTGCAGATCTGCTGTGGATAAAGTGCTGTGTTCCGCATCAAGGAACAGCCAGTCGTATCCCACTTCGGAGAAGATCTCGGCGACCTCCGGGTTGGAGAGGCTGACCAACGGGGAGATCAGCAGTTTGCCTTGTTTGAGTTGCGAGCGAAAATTGTCTGGTAAATTGTCTGGCACGGCTGTGTCCTTTATCTGTTATCTGTCGTTGAGATTTACGGGTGGAATCGTCATCGGTAAAGAATCTGCGGCCTGCGATTGTCTCCGGCGGGGACCTGCGGTATCCTGAATTCTGAACGTTCTTACCAGAAAATGATACCAGATTCCGGGAAACCTCAAATGCGCCGACCTGTTCTTTTCACACGCTGCTGTTATTTCGTCTGTCTGATGACAGTTTTCATCGTAACTCCCCTGGCTGCGAATGACAAGAAAACCGAACCGACCAACGCTGCGGAAGCGGCTGCGAAAAAAGCCGAGCAGGCAGCGGCCATCAATAAAAAGTTTGCAGAATGGAAAGCAACACTTTCCCCCGAACAACAGGCGTGGGAAACCGTCCTGGAAGAAAACCTGGGTGGCTTCTATCTCCCCATCTATAAAAAACAGAAGGTGCAAGGCGTCGTCACTGCCTGGGATTATGTCGCCGACGATCCGAACCTGCCGCGCGTACTGTTGATTGGGGATTCCGTTTCGCGAGGCTACACACAAGCCGCCCGCAAAGCATTGAAAGGCAAAGCCAACGTGCATCGCGCGCCGGCCAACTGTGGTCCCACGGCGACCGGTCTGAAGAAACTGGATGTCTGGCTGGGGGACGGCAAGTGGGATGTGATTCACTTTAACTTCGGCATTCACGACCGCCGCACACCGGCTGCCGACTATGAACAGCGGCTGGACGAAATTGTAAAACGTCTGAAGAAAACAGGCGCGACCGTCGTCTGGGCCAGCAGCACGCCGATTCCCGCTGACTGGAAAGAGGGACCGGAAATGAAAACGAAGCTGGAAGAAAAGAACGCGATTGCCGCTAAAGTGATGAAAGACAATGGCGTGGAAATCGATGACCTGTATGCCTTCATCCTGCCGCATCTGTCAGAGACACAGAATCCCAAAGACGTGCATTTCAACGGCAAAGGCTACAACATGCTGGGGCAGCAGGTCGCGATACATATTGAAGGCACGCTGGAAAAACGGGATCAGAAATAAAGACAGGCTTGACCTGATTTGAATGAAATTTCTGACTCGGATTTATCTAAAGCATTCGCGAGAGTGAGCTGCGACCTCCTGCTCGCTGCGCTCGGCCCGAATTTTATTCGGGCTCACCCATTTCTCATAAATTTACTACGACAGCAGCCAGTAACCGATGCCGGCGATCAGGCAGATGCCGGCCAGGACGGAGGCGGCGATGAGCATGGGTTTGCTTTTTGACTTCTTGACGTACTGATTGGGGGACGCGACGCGAAAGTGGTACGTCGCTGCCAGGGAGAGCGTATTGCCGGGGAAGAGGATCTGTTCCTCAACGCGTTTTCCTTCGACCTCTGTGCCGTTTTTGCTTTTGAGGTCCGTCACGATCCAGCCGGTATTCTCGTAATG
>TARA_R110000850_G_scaffold7676_26_pt1 | contig 10592 bp, 3 predicted proteins | sample TARA_R110000850 | Tara Oceans TARA_R110000850 (sample SAMEA4397586) | marine metagenome | biome: Polar Biome; feature: [SRF] surface water layer (ENVO:00010504); material: water (ENVO:00002006), including particulate matter (ENVO:01000060) such as... | depth 5 m | reverse complement strand
CATGGACAAGATCGAAGCGGAAAATCCGGGCATCGAATTCATTCCGCTCGGCACCAGCGTGGAATATACCCGGTCGCAATATAAAAGCTCGATGCTGGCGATGATTGAAGGCGCCATATTGGCGGTGGTTGTGGTTTTCATCTTTCTCCGCGACTGGCGCGCTACGGTCATCTCTGCGATCGCCATCCCGCTGTCCGCCATTCCGACCTTCTGGTTCATGGATCTGCTTGGCTTCAATCTCAACTTCCTGTCCCTGCTCGCACTCGGTCTGGTGGCCGGTGTCCTTGTCGACGATGCCATTGTCGAGATCGAGAATATCGTGCGCCACATGCGCATGGGGAAAACCGCCTACCAGGCGTCGATTGATGCCGCAGACGAAATTGGTCTGGCGGTTGTCGCAACCTCCTTCTGCATCGTCGCCGTGTTCCTGCCGGTAGGGCTGATGCCCGGTATTTCCGGCCAGTTTTTCAAGAATTTCGGGATCACCGTGGTTGTATCGGTGCTGATGAGCCTCGCCGTCGCCCGGATGATAACGCCAATGATCGCCGCCTATTTCCTGAAGGCCAAGGGCCATGCGGACCATGGCGGCGGCGTCTGGATGGATCGATATATGGAATTGCTGCAATGGGTGCTGGACCGTTCGCGATCCGACCGGATCAGGGAAACACTCGTTCCGGCCAAGGCGGCTTGGTGGCAATATCTGATTGGCTTCGCGCTGTTTGCGTCAATTTTTGCCGTGTTTGCCGGTCTTGCATCGGTCTCCGGCTTTGCGATCAACGGCCTGCTCCTCCCTGTCATCCCTAGTGATTTCCTGCGGGCAATCTTGAGCCTGATCATCGGCATCATCGTCGGAACGGTCGCGGCGCTGGTGCTTGCAGCGATCATAAAACGGGTCGTTGGTGCAATCGATGGCCGCTTTGCGCTTTGGTATGCCTATCGTTCGGGACGCTTCCGGGCCCGGGGGCATGACCACCGGATATGGATGATGGGCGTTGGCCTTGTTGCCTTTGGCCTGACGGTGATTTTGTTCGCAATTACGCCCGCCCAATTCCAGCCCACCATCAACGAGGACAACAGTCGGGTCCAGATCGAAGTGGTGCCTGGCACCACCCTCGAACAGACGGAGAAAATCGCTGATCGCGTGTCGACATTGATGTATGCGCAGCCGGAGGTCGAGCGGGCCTTGACCCGGGTCCGCGAAACCAACGCGACGGTGTTCGTGTCGTTGAAAGAGGACCGCAAAAAAACCTCGATTGAATTTGAGCGCGGTCTGCTGCCCGAACTGCAGAAAATCCCAGATGCGCGGATTTCCTTCCAGTCGCAAAGCGGCGGTGGCGGCACCGGCCGCGACATATCCATCATGCTGACCGGCTCTGATCCCGACTTGCTGGAGAAGACCGCAGCCCAGCTGGTTGAACAGATGAAGGGAATCGATCTGGTCCGGGCCCCGCGGATCGCAGCCGACCTGAGCCGCCCGGAAATCATCATCACCCCCTATATGAATCTGGCCTCACAGCTGGGTGTAACCACCGCATCGCTCAGCCAGACGATCCGGATCGCGACGCTGGGAGAAATTGACCAGAATGCCGCCAAATTCTCACTCTCCGATCGGCAAATTCCGATCCGGGTGATGCTGCCGCTCGAATCGCGGACGGATCTGACGACGATCGAGAATCTGCCGATCCCGATCGCCAGCGGCGGCACAGTGCCGCTCAGCCGGGTGGCTTCGGTGAGCTTCGGTTCCGGCCCCACCTCGATCCAGCGCTACAACCAGAACCGGCGGACATTCGTTGGTGCGGATCTGGCACCCGATGTGATCAAGGGCGAGGCGATGGAAAAAATCTATGCGCTGCCGATTATGAAGAATTTGCCGACCGGCGTGTCAAACGAGGCGTTCGGTGAAGACGAATGGCAACAGGAGCTGGCGGTCAATTTCGTGATTGCGTTGATTGCCGGCATTTTGCTTGTCTTTGCGACGCTTGTCTTGTTGTACAAGCGTGTGATGTCGCCTCTGGTCAACATGGGCTCGCTGGCGCTGGCTCCGCTGGGCGGCATATTTCTGGTCTGGGTCTGGGGCCAGTCCCTTTCCATGCCCGTCCTGATCGGCGTGCTCATGCTACTCGGCATCGTCAGTAAGAACTCCATCCTCCTGATCGACTTTGCGATCGAGGAAATGAAGAAGGGCGTGCCCAAGTTCGAAGCAATCATGGATGCCGGGCACAAGCGCGCCCAGCCGATCGTGATGACGACCGTTGCCATGACCGCAGGGATGGTGCCAACAGCCCTGTCACTGTCCGGTGACGGTGCCTGGCGTGCGCCGATGGGCATCGTGGTGATTGGAGGCCTGATCGTTTCCACTCTCCTGACCCTTGTCATCGTGCCCGCAGGCTTCAGTCTGGCAGACGGATTTGAACGTCGGTCCGGCCCTTGGCTGCGGAGCAGGCTGCTTACCTACAAGAGCGGTGACGACCGCCATGACCGGCCCGATGCCGAGGTCCAGCCCGCCGAGTGAAGCCGATATCGTCACAAATAGCCAATGGTGGTAGAGCAAGCTCTGCCGCTAGATTCAGCAATGCCGGTCAGGACATGAAGATCATAGCCACCGGCATGCTGGTGCTGATGGCGATCATCTATTTCGCTTCGAAAAGCTATGAAGCCGTGCATCCGGCGATCGGATTTGTCCGCGCCTTTGCCGAGGCAGCGATGGTCGGCGGCCTCGCCGACTGGTTCGCGGTCACCGCATTATTTCGTCATCCCATGGGCCTGCCGATACCCCATACCGCGATCATCCCGCGTAACAAGGACCGGATCGGTGACACACTGGCCAATTTCCTCAAGGACAATTTCCTGATTTCGCGTCTGGTCGCCCAGCGTATGCGACATGTCGACCTCGCCAGCGGCATCGGTCGTTTCCTGCAATCTCCGAGCGGTGGCGAAGGCCGGCTGAAATTCGGGGCATCGCGGCTGCTGGGCGATGCGATTGCCTCGCTGGACAAGGATCGCCTTGGCACCATGTTCAAGGGCGCGGTCAAGAAACAGGCCGTCAGTCTCGATATCGCCACACCGATGGGACAGATTCTCGAGGTGGTGATGGCCGAAAATCGTCATGGCCCGTTGATCGATTCGACCATTCGCTGGGCCTATCGTACGCTGGATACCAATGAGATGGTGATCCGCAACATCGTGACCGACCGGGCCAATGCGGTAATGCGCTGGACCGGCCTTGATGACCGGGTCGCCAACGAAGTGCTCGACGGTCTCTACAAGTTGCTCGCAGATATGGCCGCCGATCCCCATCATCCTGTGCGGGCAAAAACCGAAGAAAGCCTCGTGCAGCTCGCCGCGGAGCTGCGCCATGATCCGGACCTTCGTCAAAAGGTAAACGAGTGGAAACTCGAGCTGATCGAGAATCCCGCGATTGCCTCCTGGCTCGACGGGATATGGGAACAGGGCCGCGAGGCACTATTGCGGGCCGCCCGCGATCCCGATGCGGCACTGGCTGGCCAGTTCGGCGACGCGCTCATCCAGCTCGGCAACAGCCTCCAGCAGGACGAGCAACTCAATCGGCAAATCAACCGTTTCGGCCGGCGTGCCGTCATCGGCGTGGTCGACAGCTATGGCGACAATATCGTCAAGCTTGTGTCAGAGACGATCCGCAGCTGGGACACCCAGACGATCACCGACCGCGTCGAAAGCGCGGTCGGGCGCGACCTGCAGTTCATCCGGGTGAACGGCACACTTGTCGGCGGGCTGGTGGGCCTGCTCCTGCATCTGCTCGGCTACTGGATCTAGCGAGACAACAGCAGCCGCGCCTGCCCGGCGATTTGCGCCAGCATGGCAATCGACGGTTTGGGCGTCTGCTGCGCCCGGTCCATGATCTTTCTGAACTGCGCCACCCGATCGATGTTGCGATCAGCCCAGCTTTCGACAAATTGCTTCATATCCTTGCCACGCGTGCGGCGCAGGAAATCAAGCCTCATCTGCTGGAAATCGCGTGCCAGCCCGGCGACCAGCAGGCGGTCCCAGGGATCGGACGGGTTGATCCGGGTCGCGGTCATTTGCGCCCAGTCCAGGCCCAGCTGGCTGCCGAGGTTGGTAAACGCCAGCGCCACATCCAGCGGATCAATCTCCCGGCTGTGGGCAAGAAAGGCAATGCCCGCCGCCCCGTCGTTCATATAGATATTGGCGATCTTGTCGGCGATTTCGGGCGTTGCTCCGGCCTTGACCAGATCCTTCACCTGCTTCGCCGCCTGCAGGCGGCCTTCGGCGGTAATCAGCCTTTGGACATGTTCGTTGAGCAGATTCACGCCTGGAGCCAGCATGTCGACCGTATCATCGATTCGGTCATCGGAAACCCCGACCCGCATCAGATCTGCCATGTGCGAGCGCAGCACATAGGCGAGACGATCAAACAGGGTTATTCTGATATCCTCTGAAATATCAGCCACTTCCAGTTCACGCCATATCGCGTCTGCGTGGAACAGCCGCTCCGCCATGACGAAGGCGCGCGCAACCTCGCCGAGGGAACAGCCTTCTTCCTCAGCGAGTTCGAACGGGTCGATCAGCCCCAGCCGGTTGATCATCCGGTTGGCCAATTTCGTGGCGATGATTTCGCGCCGCAACTGATGGCCAAGGATGGCCGGTGTATGGTCCTTACGCATGGCAGCCGGAAATGCCGCGAGCAATTCGCTGTCCAGTCCGGGGTCGTCGCCCAGATCGCTGTTTTCTATGGCATCCTGCAGCACCAGCTTGGCGGTCGAGATCAGCACCGCGAGTTCCGGACGATACAGGCCCTTGTTTTCCTGACCACGCCGGATCAGGTCCTCGTTGCTGGCAAGCCCCTCGACGACCCGGTTCAACTGGCCTTGGTCTTCGAACTGATCAATCAGGCGGACATAGGACGGCAGCGTTTTCGCACCGCCCTTCTCAGCGATCGAGAGGCCCAATGCCTGCAGCCGGTTGTCTTCCAGCACGAGTGCACCGACCTCGTCGGTCATCGATTCCAGCAGGATATTTCTCTGGTCCGGCTGCAACTCGCCGCTGGCCAGTTCCGCATTCAAGGCGATCTTGATATTGACTTCATTATCCGAGCAGTCGACCCCGGCGCTATTGTCGATAAAATCGGTATTGACCCTGCCACCCCTGGCAGCAAAAGCTATCCGGGCGGCTTGGGTGATGCCCAGATTCGCACCCTCGCCGATGACTTTCACACGCAGCTGCTCTGCATTGAGGCGTATCTTGTCATTGGCCGGATCCCCGACCTCGATGTGGTTCTCGGATCCGGCCTTCACATAGGTTCCGATCCCGCCAAACCACAAGAGATCTGCATTGCACGCCAGTATCGCGGTCATCAATTTTGCTGGTGTTGTCTCCGGATCATCCGGCAGGCCGAGCAGGTCTGTAATCTGCTTCGAGACTTTGATCGTCTTGGAACTGCGCGAAAATACGCCGCCGCCCTTGGAGATCAATTTCTTGTCATAATCATCCCAGCTGGAGCGGGGCAGATCGAACAGTCTCTTGCGTTCGTCCCAGCTCTTGGCTGGGTCCGGGTTGGGATCGATAAAGATATGGCGATGGTCGAAGGCGGCCACGATCTTCAGGCTCTTCGACAGCAGCATGCCGTTGCCGAACACGTCGCCCGACATGTCACCAACGCCGACTACCCGGACCGGCTCCGTCTGGACATCGATACCCGATTCCGCAAAATGACGCTGCACCGAGACCCAGGCGCCGCGCGCCGTGATCCCCATTGCCTTGTGGTCATAGCCGTTGCTGCCGCCGCTGGCAAAAGCATCGCCCAGCCAGAAACCGCGATCGACCGCGATCTTGTTCGCGATATCGGAAAAACTCGCCGTGCCCTTGTCCGCTGCCACGACGAAATAGGGGTCATCCTCGTCGAGACGCTCGACCCGCGGCGGCGGAACAACCTTTCCGTCGACGATATTGTCAGTAACCGAAAGCAGCGCAGAAATGAATATTTTATAGGCTTCGACACCTTCCGCCAGAAACGCGTCGCGATCTTCGCCGGAAGGCAGTTGCTTGGCAAAAAAACCGCCCTTCGCGCCGGTCGGCACAATCACCGCATTCTTCACCCGCTGCGCTTTCATCAGGCCCAGTATTTCGGTGCGGAAATCATCCCTGCGATCCGACCAGCGCAGACCGCCCCGAGCCACCGGACCCGCTCGCAAATGAATGCCTTCAACACGCGGGCTGTATACGAATATTTCCCGCCAGGGTAACGGAGCCGGCAGTTCGGGGATCTTGGCACTCTCGATCTTGAAGGCGAGCGCCTCGCCTGCCCGATAGGCGAAGGCATTGGTCCGCAAAATCGATTCGATCACCGCGCGGAACAGCCGCAGAATCCGGTCATCATCGATCGCGTGAACGCTGACCAGGGCTGCATCGACCTCCTGAGCCGCCGTATTCGCGCTCTGCGCCCGATCACCTTCGAAATCCGGGTCATGCAGAGCACGGAATAGCGCAATCATCGCTGCCGTAACTTCGGGCGCCTCTGCCAGGGCCTCGACGACCGTCGCCAGACCATAGCTGAGGCCTGTCTGGCGCAAATAGCGAAACCAGGCCCGCATCCACACTGTCGAGCGCGCGTCGATGCCAGCGGAGATAATGAGCTGGTTGAAGGCGTCGTTTTCTGCTTCCCCGTCCAGTACGCTGGTGATCGCGGCTTCAATCTCTTCTGACCGCGCAATCAGGCTTTCACATTTTTCTTCCGACCGCAATTCGAGCAGGAAATCATGGATATAGCCCAACCGGCCTCCATCCAGCGGCGTTGGAACGGACTCGAGCACGGTAAATCCGAAATTCTCGAGTGTCGGAACCGCGTCCGACAGCGGCAGAGCACCACCCAGATGGTAGATTTTCAGTCGCAGCAGATGATCGGCGTCGCTCGCCAGCCGGTAGAGCCGGGTCGATCGCTGACCGCCCCGTTCAAGCCGGAACAGACGCATGATGTCCTTGGCTGCTTCCAGGGCGCCATAGGTCGACTGATAGGTTCCGGGAAAACAGTCGGCATAGCGCTGGGCCAAGACCGCTGCGCGGTTTTCCTGGCCGGCTTCGCGCAGATTGCGCTCGACCTCAGGCTTCCAGCCCCGGACCATATTCTCCAGTTCCTGGTCGAGCAGGTCCGGGTCCGGGATTCGGCCATCGGTCCCCATGTCGAGCGTGTAGCGCAAGGATGATACGCCGCCCTCTTCCAGCGTATTGGACCAGCTCAATATTTTGGCGCCGGTCGCTTCGGTCAGCATTTTCTCCACATTCTGCCGGCGCTCGGTCGAGAGCTGCTCGCGCGGGAGCCAGACAAAGGCGAAAAGATGCCGCGCCAGCGGCGAGATCACGCTGTGCAATTTGGGACGCGGGCGATCGATCAGCGACATCGAAATCAGGGCAAGCTTTTCGAGATCGTCCTGTGCGAAGGTGATCAGCAAATCATGCGGCAGAGAGGTCAGCGCATGGGTCAGGCTTTTGCCGGCATGGCCGGCGACGGAAAATTCGAACTTGTCCAGCAACCGGGAATGCTGGGTGCGCAAGACCGGTATGGACTCCGGCGGAGCGGCCAGGGCAGCGCTGGTCCACATGCCGGATGTGATCGACAAGCCGCTAATCTTGCCCTTGTCCTCGATCGGCACGATGATCAAATCCATTAGGACATGGCGATGCACCGTCGACAGCTGGTTGGACTTGATGATCAGCGGGGCTTTGCCGCCCTTTTCAAACCATTCGAAAGCGCGTCTGCGGCTTTCTTCGGAAAGGATCGGTTGCGACCGCATCCGGGCAATGCCCAGTTGCCGCGTGCGCTCGCCTTGCGGATCAACGATTTCATGGCCAAGCAATGTGATGTTGCGATCAAGGAACCAGCGTAACAGGTCCGCTCCCTCTCCTTCTGGCAAGGCGACGGCCTGCTCCGCCAGTATTTTCTCCAGTTCAACCCAGTCACTGACTGCCGCTGCAACATCCTTGAGATTGGCACGCAACGCCTTGACCAGTTCCCGGCGAATGCGCGCGTCCGTCCTTTCGAGCTCGATATAGATGACAGATTCGCGGCCTGTGTCATCCTTTGTCTGCTCGTTGAGCTCGATCAATTGCCCCTTGGCATCGCGTAGCACCGCAACAACCGGATGGATCAGTCGTTCGACCGTCAGGCCGAAACCGGCGATCGTCGCACAGACAGAATCGACCAGAAACGGCATATCGCTGTTGACGATCGCAAGACGCAAGTGCCGGTGATTTTGAGAACCGCTGACGCTCTCCAGCGCCAGATTCGCCTTGCCATTTTCGCGCTCAAGCGCGCATCGCAACGTGAAACGCGCGGCTTCTTCGCAAGCCTTCTGGTCAAAACCGATATTTTCGCCCGGCAATGCGCTTTCCCGGAAAGCAGCAACCAGCGCTTTTTCAAGATTTTTTGCATCTGCTGTAGTTCGCGTGGATTTTTTGTCGCGGTTGACCGCCATTTTGCCCCCAAGTGGATCAAGACGAGTCAGAAGCTCGCCAGCATCCCGATGCTATGCGCTTATTCCCGCACGCGCTCAAGGGGCTAGCCGGTGCTTTTCAGACCGGTGCCGGTGAATATTGGCGATAGTGATATTTTCGTTACATATGCAACTATAACGGGGCCATCGGACCAGGGGACAGAAACTCAGCGCTGTCAGATTTCTGTGTGCTTAAGCGCCTGGCTGGTGAGCTTTTCATTGCCCCGAACCGCGCCGACAATGGCCAGCCCCCCGTCGCTGCCCTTTCGTGCAACCAGCACGACAAATTCCGACTCGCCCGCGTCGATCTCCTGCAGGCTTCGGGATGGTGCAGAACGCAACCTGGTAATCAACCTTTCGTCAACGTCATGCGCCTTGGCCTTTACGCCGGCCGGGCGTGCCGCTTTCCGTTCGGCCGAGACCACAGCCTTCAGCCCGCCTTCATACTCAGCGAGGAAATCGGCCAGGGCACCCTTTTCAATCGCGTTGCGCGCTGCATATTTGAGCGCCGCTGCATATTCCGTCAGGCGGGTCTTGTCGTAGCGCGCACCAAACACAAGTTTGACGATCGGCGTCATCGGCGCACGCTTTTGAACCTTCAGCCCGGAATCTGCCAGCAGCAGTCCGTAATCTTCCGGATATTGCTCGGTCATCAGATAGAAATCATAGGCATTGCCGATCGCGGCATACAGGGCCGCGCGGCCCCGCTGTTCACAATGCGTGGCATTGTCGGCGCTGCTGCGGGCAACGGACAGCCAGTCTGCCAGACTGGCATCGTCAGCCAGCAGCCCGGAAGAGTCGCCTTCTCCTTCGTCCGGCGTTATTTGCAAGGCCGCTGTGAGTTCCAGCTGCCCCGGCTCGTCGTCATCGAGAACGGCCGCATGCGGTCCATCCTCCCAAACCGGCCCGGCTATTTTCCGCACCGGAGCCGACAGCATCGCACCGGACACCTCGTCTTCGATCTCCCGCTGGACCGCATCGGTGGCGATTTCTTTCCAGTTGATCACGCCATAAATGAAATCGATGGTTTCATCGTCGGTCGAGAACGGCAGCAGGATACCGCGATACATGATCGTGATCCCGCGCTGATTGACGAATTCGGCTTCAAAGCCGATCGGCGATTGATTGGCAATGATCTGCAAATAATGGTCGGTGATCCGGGACAACAACGAACGCGCCGGTACATCGGCCACTGCGGTGATTGAGGCGTCGATGCCGCATTCTTCCCGCAGCGATTGGCCGAGAAACTGGATGGTCGGGTTTTCAATCCCGTCGGTGAAGTCGAGCAAGACGCTGTTCGGGCCGAAATCTTCATCCGATTCGGGAGAAAGATCCTCCACGCTCGGAAACTGCCGGCTGCCAAGCAGGCCTGCCCAGAAATTATAGGCGCGCACGTGCATGCGGCGTTCGTCCTGGCCGATGGCGGGCGGCGCTTCCACGGCACCGTCATCCTCGGGATAAGCAATATAATCGGGAACCGAATTCAGATCTTGGTCGCCAATTTCGCCGTAATTCTGTAGGTTTTCCATACTGTCCCGCTGCAGTTGCTGCTATTCCCCACCGGTGTGCACTGCTCATGGTAAATATCTGGTAAATTTTCCGACAAGGCTCTCCAGCCCGCCTTGCCTGCAAGCATCGCCCTGACCGGCAAAGGCCCTGCGAAATAACGATCACATATACTTGTCACGGCAAAGCTCTGCTGGTAATGGCGCGCGATCAATGAAAATGCGTGGCACCGTCATTCATCCATTTCATCGATGCCGCTTTAGCTCAGTTGGTAGAGCATCGCATTCGTAATGCGGGGGTCAGAGGTTCGAATCCTCTAAGCGGCACCACCTAAGTCCCCGACGGCTGCACCCAAGCCCCCAAACAGCGATCTTTCAACAACCTGGGCGCAAGGGCCTCGCGGTCCATACCGACCGCAGCGACGGACTCAGGTCACCGCCAGCCTGATCACGCCCATCGCAAAGATTGCCAATATCAGGGCAGCCGGGATCAGCAATATCTGGACCGCGGCGGCTTGCTCGCTGATCGGGCCTGTCCAGATCATGAGTGTGTCGACAGGCCGCTCCAGTCTCGGCTTGGCCTGACGCGCCATCACGGCCGGGA
>TARA_R110000850_G_scaffold38381_3_pt1 | contig 10602 bp, 5 predicted proteins | sample TARA_R110000850 | Tara Oceans TARA_R110000850 (sample SAMEA4397586) | marine metagenome | biome: Polar Biome; feature: [SRF] surface water layer (ENVO:00010504); material: water (ENVO:00002006), including particulate matter (ENVO:01000060) such as... | depth 5 m | reverse complement strand
AACCCAACCTTCACCAACAATATATTTTTCAATAGCTTGTGGAAATGCTTTTGATAGGTATGTAGTAGTTAAACCACCTGGTTCTAGTAATGATCTATAGTTGTCCGATAAAAATGTATCAAACTTATCAACGGTTTTGTTTCTGCCTCCTATATCGTCTATAACCTTAGCGTAAAGGTTTTTACCATCAACCTTAACCATTGGTAAATCTTTATTAAATGCTTTAACTAATATAGAACTTGACTTAACAGTTTCTTTAACACCATAACGTGGCATTTTCTGTTTAACCTCTCTTTCAACACCTCTTTTAATGCTATCAATTATATTAGTTTTACTAGGAGACTTGATAGTCTCTTTTAAAGTTGGTAATATTTCTTTGGCTTCTTTTGCAGCTCTTTCTGTAAGATCTACAGTTTTATCATTTCTTTGTAAAGCTGCCGCATCAACTTTGTCTACATTTTCAGAAGTTATTCTTACTCCCTCAGATACTGTTTTTTTACCTTTTGTAAAAACATCTCCTAAACGTAGTTTTAAAAAAGAGTTCATATAGGCTCCAAACGGAATTTGTTTTATTTCACCTTTCACAGTAACTAAAGGTTTATAATTATTTAATAAATCTGCAAACTCTTCTTTATATTGGGATTTAATTTGTGAAATAGGAATTCTTTTACTTTCCTCTAATGATTGAGGGATTTTAGATATAGCGATATTTATTGCAGTGTTTAAAGTTCCTTCATTGTTTTTTGTTAATTGTCGTTTGTATTTTTTTTGAGAATTAACGGGAAGATCTCCTAATCTAACATCGGGCTTACCATCTGTAACTTTAATAATTCGATTTTCAATTTTGGTATTAATAGCAGCTGTTTCTTTATTTTTATCACTAATATTTTTTGATTTTTTAATACTTTTTTTATTTTCTGAAGGCTTTCGTCTATCAATACCTCTTTGAGTAAACTCACTAGTTTCACCTCTTCTAGCAGCAGCATTATTACCAACAGCATATGCTAAAGCTTTTTCAGGTGTGTTAATATTATATCGACTACCTCCAAAAACCTTATCTATTATATTGTCTATAGTTCCAAAGTTTTCTTTTTCTTTTTCTAACTGCAACTCACTTTCAGTTGTAAACAACAACGTTTGAACCTCTTTAGAGTACTCATCTTTATATGTGTCTGATCTATCTTCAAAAGGTATGATTTCACCTTTTTTATTTTTAACTAAACTTGGATAAAGTTCATTAACTATGTTTTGCGCGTCTGTACTTAGATTTTTTAAACTTATATTTTCACTGTTATTTAAAGCGGAATATAGATTATTAACATAAGCTCTACCTTCAGTGGACAGTTTACTACCTACATTACCAAAAAACTTATCATCTTGTATGTGAGCTAATTCATGAAGAACAACAACTCCTTTTCTAAAGTCTCCAGTTTCTAACATTGCTTTAGCATCTCCAACATTGTTTACAACATATTTATTATCAACCACAAAACCAGTTGCCCCTTCATCAAGAGCCTTTAGCATTCTGTTGTAATTTTTAAGACTTATTCCTCCTTTTTTAACACCTAGTGTTCTTAATTTTTTAAGATCTTCTTTTAAATTTCCGCTAGATTCTATATACTGTATGTCTTTAGTATTTTTAACTAAGTCAGTTGCTTTCATGCTTTGCGTAACTGAAGTTATAACCATTCCAGCTTGCATACCTATTATTTTACCTTTTTGTCTAAACCATTTATCTTCAAATTCTTGAGATGGTTTTTCTTGACCATTATCTAAAGCTCTTTGAACTTCAATAGCCCATTCTAATTGTAATTGCGAATCTTCTTTAGCTAATTTAGTGTTGTCGTCTGCGGTTTGATTGTTTAAATAACTAATAACAGCCGCTAATTTTTGTTGAGGAGTTTTTGCTCTTTTCCATTCTGAACTTGGATTAACGTTTAATTCTTCTACAGCTACATCATGTAAACCAAATTCACCTTTATTACCATTTAGCAATGTTTTAACATTTGCATAATCTTTGTCGCTTTCTCTTATATCTTTCATAGCGCTGTTTACGCCATTTAATTCTGAATCAAAAGCTTCTGCTTGATCTTTAGTTAGTTTTCTTCTTTTATATTGCCCTATAACTTGGTTAGGATTTTTTGTATTAAAATTTACTCCAGCCCTAAGCATCATGTCATCTCTAATCTGCTTATAGTGTAGTAGTTGTTTTATCTTGGTAGATCCTAAAGCCATAGCATCAACACCAGCTTGACCAGATGATTCAGATAAACCTACTAATCTTTCACTTATGTCTGCAGTGATAGTTTTTAATTGACTTTTGCTTAAAATAAGTTCTCCTTTACTGTTGGTTTGTTTTAACGCTTGCTTTAAAAACTTTATTTTATTGTATTGCTCGCTGGCAGTTTTCTTCATTTTCTCAGATAAAGAAACATTGACAACAGCTGAATAAGCTAAACTTGGTCCATTAGAAAACCCAGCAGTAAGAAGTGTAGACATCAATGTATCGTCTAGTTGATCCATGTTAAAATCTCTATCTAATATAGCATACTCACTTAAAAATTGATTACCTAATAATATAGTACTTTCCTCTATTAATTCACCACCAGTTCTTTTTAAGTATTCTACACCAAACAGTCCGTATTTACCTAGTGCAGTATTTTTACCCGCTAAAGCAACTTGGCTTATAGGGCTGATACCTTTAACATCTTTAAGTATTTTCATTGTATTGGTTGCACTACCTATGAATCTAGTTACAGTTCCTTCAACCATACCCGTCATTACAGATGCACCAATTATCTGAGAGTTACTAAGATCACCCATTGCAATAGCTTGAGTGGCATCACTCATTCCATTAGCAAAAGCAAATCTATCTATTTGTCCTTCATTATAAGCTTTAGTTAGCCATTTTCTTTGGTCATAAGCTGTGTTTACTAAGGTTTTTTGTATCTGAAGATTTCTATACATTTCTGTACCAGCTGGTAAACCAAAAGCTCCGTAGGCTAATATGCTTTTAGCCATACCTTGGCTTAAACCTTTAATCATATTTAATCCTGCACCCGTTCCTATAGCTAACATAATGTTAGGCATTTGCTGAGATAATGTTCTTAAAGCAAATAAACCAAAGTTTCCTTCCATGTTATCTATTGATAACATATCCATATACATACTGTTCTTAGAATTTAATCTAGCTTGTTCGTCTAAGGCAAAATCTGCGTTAAATAATGTTGGTAGAGCTAAAACAATACCATAACTGGCATCACTAAAATCTTTAGCCATAAGTGCTCCAGTATCATACTCTTTATAAAGAGCATCAAAAAGGTTTAATTCTTTTTTATGTGAAGACGATATAAGCTCTTCAGCCTCTTCTTTCGTGTAGTTAACACCAGTGTCTTCTTTTTCAGTGATCATTAAGTCTTGAACCTCATCATTGAAAAGTTCTTTATATTCTTCACCTTGTTCTTGATGTATTCTTTTTAAATCTACAACTTCACTAATAAAATTTTGTATAGTTTCTTTTCTATCATCATTTAAAATCTGTATAGTGTTCTGCACCTTGTTAAGCAAAACTTGAGCTTTATCAAATTTAGCTTGATCTTCGTCACTTAATTTTTCCGCAGCGTTTAATTGATAGTATTCACCTTGACCTTTTACACTTTCATGTTTTATAGTAGCACCAGGTATATCATCAATAACATCACCTATCACACGTAAAGTCATTTCAGGAATCTCACCTAAAGCTTTTGAAGCTATTTCTATAGATTCTTGTTTATAAAATAAAGCTTTGTTTAATAAAGCTGTTGGAGTAGTTTTTAGTGCTTCGCCTAGTCTTAATGTTTCTTGAACATTGCCACCATCTTGTTTTATTGTTTTCTCTAATATTGTTTTAAACCTAGCATCTTCTATTTCTGTTTTAACTTTAACACCTCCTCTTCTTATAAACTCTTCTAACCCTTTTTTCCCACCAAATGAATTTAACATTTTTTCTTTAAGATCTTCTGGTAAACCTTCGTAAACAGCCATGCTGTCAAACCCTACTCCAGTGTCTATTTTTAATTCACCTAAGCTTAAATATCTTTTTAACATTTCTTTACCCTCAGGGTAAGACCTGTGTGCGTCTCTTCCTTTACCAGTTGTTGTTCCAGTTTCAGACTGACTAACTCTATCTTCAAAAAACTCTTTTATTGTTGTTAGTTCTTCAGGCGTAAAATTACCTTTACTAGTTAAGTCAGCAACTATCTGACGCCCTAATACATTGTCTTGTACATATTTTCTATCTACAGTTTTAGAAGCTATATTTTTCTCAACCTCAACTTTTTTGAGTTGATTAAGTCGAACCCATTTGCTATATTCACCTCCTAAATTCATTGTTACTTGTTGAACTTCTTCAGGTGTTACGTTTTCTCTAATCCAATCTTGGATAACATTTTCTTCAAAATTACCTCCTAATTTTTGCACTCCAACGGGTTGAAATAAATTAGCCATTGCTCCAAACTCTCCGGCAACAACAGGTGCTCCATCTTTTAATAATTCATAACCAACAAGTACTTCTTTTGCAAAAATTGGTAAATCTCCTTTAAGCTCGTCAGTTTCTCTAGCTTTATAAATAGGTATAACTTGTATACCTATTGGAGCGTATATACTATTAAGAGTATTAAGATCTAAATCTTTTTCTTCAAAAGACTGAACTGGATCAGAAACTTGACCAGGTTGTACGACGTCTACAAGACTAGTGTAAGCCTCAGATTTTTTATAACCTATAGAAAGATCTCTTAGTTTATTCATGTTTTCATCAAACTCAGATCTTTTTTTATCACTACTAGTCCAAAAACTATCAATATTTAAAGGTATTTGAATTATGCTACCATCATATAGAGTTCCTTCAATAACAGGAGCTTGACCTTGTTCTTGTAACACACTAAAATTACCTATTTCCCCAAACCCATCTTCTACACTGTTAAATTCTTTAGCTATAGCGCTTGGCTCTTTAGTACCAATTGCCCATGTTTCTTCAACGTTAAGGTTTATTTCTGAATACTTTAAACCTCGATTAGCATTTTTAAGAGCCTCTTCAGCTGCTTTATATTCTTTTTTTGTTTGAGGATTTATATCATTCCAACTATATTTTTCTTGGGCTTTAACAATTTCAGCTTTAGCTCTATCGTATTCCACTTGAGCTGCTTTGAACTCTTTTTCTGCAGGATCAATTTTATCTTTTAATAATGATTCCGAAGAAACATCTCCCGATAGTAAATCCACATCTGAAAGAACTTGGGGCGCATCCGCACTTGTTGACGTTGCACTTGCACCCTGAGGCGCAACGTCTTTTGGAAAAAGTTCTCCAGTTTCCATTTGTCTATCAATAAAATCTTTTTGTTGTTCAAACTGATTTTCTAAATCTACTTGAGAATTAGAAGAGCTTAATGGACTATCAGGTTTTTCAACAAATTTTAAATTATTATTGTCTTTGTATTGTTGAATACTGATTGGAGGCTTTTGTTGATTAGCTAACAATTCAATTTCATCATCTGACAAAAAATTATTAGGATCACTAGGATTTATATACGGCATGTTATTATTTTATTTAATTAATTCCCAACCATTGTTTAAGAGATACATCTGTTTTCTTTACAGATTCACCAATTGGTTTATAACCAAAGTTGTTATTTCCATAGTTTATTATATTCATTGCTTGCCAAGTGTCTTCACCAGTTTGTATTATACTTCTAGAGCCAACACCTTCTCTGTCTGGTCTTCCATAAATAATATTAGCAAATCCTTCATTTACAGGCGAAACAGCAGGGATGTAATCCGCATCGCCTTTAACTCCAACAGCAGGTTTTCCTGGTGTGTAATATCTAGTATTATTTTTTCCAAAGTTTGGATCACTAAACCATTGTTTAGATTTTTTGTTCCAGGTTGATAAGTCTTTATCAATACCATCTCTTACTGAATTTCTTGTTGCTTCTTTTGTAATTTTAACATAATGCTCTCCGTTCTTCCACTCTGTAAACAAGGGGTTTTCTATTGTTTTATTAGCGTCATTTGGATCAACAATATTTTGCTCAGGAATAGCCTGAAGAGTTGCATCACCTTCAGCTTTTTTATTTAATATAGTTTGTATTTGAGTTTTATCTAATTTTTGTCTTGTATAACCATTAGCATAAGTAGCCATCATTGAGTCACGCTCAAAACCTTTTACTATACCAAGCTTTTCTTCATAAGTCATGTCGGTAAACCATTTAGGGTATGCTTCTTTTATATCAACACCATGCCTACTTCTCATGAAACTAAATTGGCCCTGTCTATCCATACCTCCTTCACCCCCTGGTCCACCAACAACTCTACCAGCGGCTTGATTTATTTTTACCATCATGTCAGCAGTTAAACCCGTGTCAGACACATAGCTTATTGATGTCGGTTGCACAAATCCATTACCAACGCTTTTCACTGTAGTTCCTAAATCTAACACATAGTCTTGTATAATTTTATTATCTACAATAACAACATCTTTGCCTTCTGCTAGCCAATCTGATGCGAGTGGAATTGTCCTTAAAATATTTCCTTTAGAATTAGCGTCAAATCTTTGAGTCATTATATATTTGCCACCTTCTTTTTTAACTGTAATAGCTTCTAAATTACTTTCAATTAAATCTAAATCTTTAACTTTTACGTCATCAACAGCTATAGTATGTGTCCAAACTTGACCTTTTGTATCTGGATCTAATACCATACTTGATGTTACTCCTGGTATTTTTCTATTAGTCATAGCGGTTGCAGTGTAAAGAGTAGTCATTTGATCACCATCACTAAAACCCATTAAACTCATGTTTTTTGTATCGGCTCCGTTTTCCAGCCATGCATCAATTTCTTCTATTTCAGAGCCAAAATCTCCTGCCACTTTTAAACTCCAATCCAACACGGTTGGTCCACTGTTTACAATCTCTTGCAATTTTTCTCTTTCTGCTGGAGTCTTAAATCTTTTAGTGTTTATCATTGCTTGCGCTCTTATCACGCCAACATTAGTGTCAGTTATATCATCTCCATCGTTCCACGTACCATCACCATTAAAAACAGTTCTTGCGTTTTTTCTATAAGCTTCTACCATTTCCAAGGAAGCACCTTTTGAAACCATGTTTTGTGCATAGACATCTTGTCTTTTATTTGATGCTGTGGTTAGTTGGTTAAAGGTAGTAGTAAAACTAGCTTCTAATTTTTCCGCTTTTACTCTTTGTTCTTTTTGAACATTTGCAAACATTTGAGCTGATTGTACAATTGTTTGGTTTAGCAATGCGTTTTGTTTAGCGCTTTCTTCTACACCGTAAAGATCTTTTATTACTGCTTGGTTTCTATATCCCATAATTATACTTTAGACGGGTTTACCCCACATATTTATTCGTTGTTTATCAGTTGATGTTGCTATATTTGCAGCACCTAACGTAGATATTGTACCTACCGCACCACTAATAGCATTCCCCCACGCTGCAGCACCCGCTTGATTAGCGGAAGCTAAATTAGCCATTGCTTGTGATTCTTTACCAGCTGCATAATCTAAATCAGCACTACTTCTTTGTTCTTTCATTTGCATAACAAATTGCTTACCTGCAGCATTTTGCCCTTGCATTCTTTGTCCTTCAGATATTTGAACCTGTTGTAATCTTTGAGCTTCAGACATTCTTGCTTGTTCTAGTTGAGATTCACCTTGTGCTCTAAGTTTTTCATTAGCCACCTCTTGTTGTTCTATACTAGCACTTACACCTTTTTTACTAGCTAATGCAGCTTGAGCTAAAGCAGTTGCACCACCAGCACTTGCGCCTGTAGTAGCTAAAGTATCTAAAGCATTAGACAACGCCATGTTTGATTGTTCTATCTGGATTTCAGCCGCTTGAGTTGCTACACCTAAACTTCCATAAGGATTTGTAAGCATATTACTTAAATCTTTAGCCAAAGCGGATAAATTAGATGAACCAGAATACGGGTTGATTATAGGAACTCTAGAATTTTTAATAGCTGCCATTTGTCCTCTAGCTACATTAGCCGCATCTTCAGCATTTTTTGCTGCTTTTCTTGCTTTGCCTGCGGTAATTGCTCCGCCGATTAATGAAGCTCCTGCTCCTAGTGCCATTCCACCCATTATTTTATTTTATATATTATGTTATGTTTTTCTTTTCCAATAATATAATCTAATTTTTGAAGTTTTTCTAATACTGAATCATAAGGTGTTGTACACCACGCAGCCTCTGCACCGTTGTCAAAACATCTTTGTACAGCAGAGTCAATTAAATTTATTATTATATCTTTTCTATTTTCTTTCTTATAATTTGGATCAGCAACTAAAAAGTCGCAATACCAAACCGGTGAATTAGTTTTAAACATAAAGACAGCCGCAACTATTTTATTATCAATAACAGCAACTAAACCATCTTTACCATTGTTTGGTAGTAAGCGTTTATTTAATTCTACTTTGTTATAGCTTTTCCACCAATTACTAATAGTGGAAATATCTAGGTCAAGATCTATATTTCTTATCATTTAATATGATGATTCATTATAATCTAAAGATACAGAAAATAATTCATTCGTACCTGAAGTTGCTGTGTTAGTTGCTTTCATGTCTACAGTAGCAAAAAATCCTTTTACGCCTGATATAGATTTACCGTAAACAACTTCACCTTGTGTAAACCCAGAAGTGTTTACAAGGTTAGCAAAATATTTATCCTCTTTTTGTTTAAACTTATTTTTAAATAAGCTGTTTTCTAGTGCGGCTAATGTTGTTGGCATTTCAAAAACATTTATTGGATTTGCAGTATCTGAATCGGTATATTGATTGGTGTTTGGAGCATTACTTCCACTGTTAGTTACTAAACTTGTCATCTGCCAATTACTTCCACCTTCATAATTTATTGTTTGAAAACTTTTAATTAAAGAAGGATTTGTATTGAATATTGTTTTTACAGTTGAATCATATTGAATTCCATAAAAATTAGCTCTATTAACTCCAGCACTATAATGTTGCCATATACTACCATTTTTAGTTGAATAAAAATTATTTTGTAAACTAAAAATATGATTAGGTATGTAGTCAAATCTACTTGTCCAACCTTTAACATTTTCATCAAAACTTAATGTGGTAGGATCAGCAAAAGTTGTTGGTTGTAAAGATAAAGTATAGCATTTATTATGAATATCCCAACCACCTACAGCTCTACCGTTTCCTAAAGTTAAAAACGCATCTCTAAAATAATCATACATTCCAAAATTAGATATTTCACTAAGTCCATCTTGTGACAATCTCATTACAGATCCTTTGTCTTTATCTGTAAAATACTTTCTAAACCCGTAAACAGCAAAACTTTCTGGATTTTGACTTATTCCAAATTCACCCGCATAAGCAACTATACCACCTATAACTACATTGGAAGCAGTTTGCACTGGTTGACCCTCTTGTGTGTATATAGCATCTTTATCTATTAAAGCTTTGCTAATTTTTCTTTCTTGAAATATAATTAAGTTAGTGTCTTCAGCATACAACTTTTGTATTGATCCTTTGGAAGGATCTACAGTTCTAGTTATATCTTCCCCTGAAGGAAATTGATTCGACTGATTTGTACCAGTTCTTGAGTTATAAACCCCAGAGTAAATGATAGAGTTTTTAAGTAACTCAGTTGAATTATCCTCTGATTTTAAAAAAGCCCTAGGCGATAAGCCTGTTTGCACATTATTATACCCACCTCTTATCCTAGCTTCTTCTACATACCAATTTGCGGATTCTAACCCAACAGTGTTCGGTGCTGTAGGTGGGTTTATTTTCTTTAAAATATATGTGTTATAATATTTGATAGGTATAATCGCCATACTTAGTTATTATTACTTGTTTTTCTTACTTGTTACTCGTTTGGTCCATTTGGAATAGGTACATATGTTGGAGCAATCACAGATGATGTGGTTGATGGGGCAACAATTGTAAACGTTGCTCCAGTTCCATTAGGTGTATCAGTTATGCTTATAATCTCTCCAGCAGCATAACCTGTACCTTCGACTTTAATAACACCAGTAACAACGGCACCTGCTCCATCATTTGTTATAACAATTTGCATGCCTGAACCAGCACCGGATGATGTTAAAATTCCATTTCCAGGATTAGGACCTCCATACGGATTAGAACTCGTACCATAACCTGAACCAGCCGTGGTTAACGACAAAGTTGTGCTATTAGGATAAAAAGGTGGAATATTATTTGATGACCCATTACTTAAAGACTCTATCTCGTTTTCAGGGTTTAGAACAGGTAAAGGATCTAGATACTACCAAACTAGTTGAGCATCAAAACTTCCTTGCCCAATACTTGAGGAATAAGGGTTTCCACCTATTGTCATTCGAATATTTACTAAAGCTGATTTTACTTCATCATAAGCTAATGTAGTACCGTCTGGGAATACATAAACCCCGGATTGACCTGGTCTAACTCCGTTGGCTATTAATATAGATCTTTGACCTGATGTAATTGGTGAACTAAGAAAAGGTTCTAAAGAAATACCTGTAACTCCATAAACAGTAGTAGGACCACCAACTCCTATAGAAGGTTGGGCAAGAGAAGGTAAG
>TARA_R110000850_G_scaffold7676_31_pt1 | contig 10607 bp, 9 predicted proteins | sample TARA_R110000850 | Tara Oceans TARA_R110000850 (sample SAMEA4397586) | marine metagenome | biome: Polar Biome; feature: [SRF] surface water layer (ENVO:00010504); material: water (ENVO:00002006), including particulate matter (ENVO:01000060) such as... | depth 5 m | reverse complement strand
GCCGGGATCACCGTGGACTTCACCCTGCCCGACCTGATCGACATATTGGCGGCGGGGCCGCTGCCGTTGCACGAGGCCCAGATCGCAGAAGTGCGCGGCGAGTTGGACATGAAGGATGCCGGCGGCCTGAGCGCCATGGGCGCGACCGGCTATCTGCCGTTGATCGAGGCGACCGGCCCGTTTGACGAGGCGATGGCAAAACTGCGCGCCTTCGACAGCGATGATCTGCTGAACTCGCGGCTGGACGGCGTTTCGCAGATCGCCGACAGTATCAGGGGGCAGGCCAGCCTGACCCTCGACCCGACCGAGCGGCACGGATTCGAATATCAGAACTGGTTCGGCTTCACGCTTTATGCCGACAGTTTCATCGGCGCCCTGGGTCGCGGCGGCAGTTACGAAATCGCGCGGGCTGACGGGCAAAGCGAAGCTGCAGTCGGCTTCTCGCTTTATCCCGACCCGCTGATCAGCGCCGGATTCGGAGCCAAGACCCGCGACCAGATATTCCTGCCGCTCGGCCATGACCGCAAGGCCGCGGCAAAGTTGCGACGGGCAGGCTGGCGCACGGTGGCAGCACTTTCGGAACAGGACCGGGCACAGGCGCTTGGTTGCTCGCATATATTGAACGGCGACCAGCCGGACCCTTTATAGGAAAGACTTGATATGGCCAATGTAACGGTAATCGGCGCGCAATGGGGCGATGAGGGCAAGGGCAAGATTGTCGACTGGCTGTCCGAACGCGCCGATGTCGTGGTCCGATTCCAGGGCGGCCACAATGCCGGTCACACGCTGGTTGTCGACGGCGCGGTCTACAAGCTTTCCTTGCTGCCCTCGGGCATTGTGCGCGGGGCGCTGTCGATCATTGGCAACGGCGTCGTGCTCGATCCCTGGCATTTGCGCGACGAGATCAAGAAGCTGGAAAGCCAGGGCGTCACCATCAACACCGACAATTTCGGCATCGCCGAAACCTGTCCGCTGATCCTGCCGATCCATCGTGATCTGGACGCGCTGCGCGAGGACGCCAGCGGCAAGGGCAAGATCGGTACCACCCGCCGCGGCATCGGCCCGGCCTATGAGGACAAGGTGGGTCGCCGCGCGATCCGGGTCTGCGATCTTGCTCATCTCGACGATCTTGGGCCGCAGCTCGACCGGCTTTGTGCGCATCACGATGCGCTGCGTGCCGGATTTGGCGAACCGCCTGTGGACCGGGACCGGCTCTTGGCTGACCTCAAGGATATCGCCGACAGCGTTCTGCAATATGCCCAGCCGGTCTGGAAACGCCTCAACGAAGCCCGCCGCGATGGCAAAAGGATATTGTTCGAAGGCGCGCAGGGCGTGCTGCTTGATGTCGATCACGGTACCTATCCTTTCGTCACCAGTTCCAACACGATTTCGGGCACGGCTGCCGGGGGATCGGGCATCGGCCCGTCCGGTACCGGCTATGTGCTGGGTATTACCAAGGCCTATACGACGCGTGTCGGATCAGGCCCCTTCCCGACCGAACTGGATGACGAGATAGGCCAGCGGCTCGGCGAGCGTGGTCATGAATTCGGTACCAATACCGGTCGGCAGCGGCGCTGCGGCTGGTTTGATGCGGTGCTCGTACGTCAGGCGCTCGCCGTATCGGGCGTGGCAGGGATCGCGCTGACCAAGCTGGATGTTCTGGACGGTTTCAAGGAACTGAAAATCTGCGTCGGCTATGATCTCGATGGCATGACCTATGACTATCTGCCGCCACACCATCAGGACCAGTCGGCGGTCAAGCCGATCTACGAAACGATGGAAGGCTGGAGCGAATCCACCGCCGGCGCACGCAGCTGGGCCGATCTGCCGGCTCAGGCAATCAAATATATCCGGCGGGTGGAAGAACTGATCCAGTGCCCGGTGGCCTTGGTGAGTACTTCGCCGGAGCGGGACGACACGATCTTGGTGACCGATCCCTTCGCGGACTGACAACAGAAGGACAGAGCCATGCGGATTGCGATTTTTTACGGTTCCTATCGACAAGATCGCAACGGCATCGCCTATGCGCGCTATCTCGCCGGAGCCTTCCGGAATGACGGGGACAGCGTCGACCTGATTGACGCGCGCGAGGTCGATCTTCCCATGCTGGATCGCATGTACAAGGAATATCCCGAGGGCACCGCCCCGGATAACATGGAAGCGGTCGCAGCGGTTATCAGAACAGCCGATGCCTTTGTTTTTGTCGCCGGCGAATATAATTGGGGCGTACAGCCCGGCCTGAAAAACCTGACAGACCATTTCCTGGAAGAATGGTTCTGGCGGCCAGCGGCGATTGCAAGCTATTCCGCGGGGCCGTTCGCGGGCATGCGTGCGATGATGCACTGGCGAGCGATACTCGGGGAAATGGGCATGGTCGTCACATCCACCCCTCTGGCGCTGGGCGGGGTGCACAAGGCATTTGACGAGAGCGGAGCAGCCACCGGCAGTGATGGCGAGCGGCTGCAACGCAATTTCCCGAAATTTGCGGATGATCTGCGCTGGTGGGCCGAAGCGGCGATGAGACAAAGGGCTGAGCGGACGCCACCTTACTGACCGTTGCTAGACGTCGTCCGCCGAGATCATTTCATCGCGGTCAAGCTCGTCCGTCATCGCTGCCACGGTCACCGCAACGGCGGCATCACCGGAAACATTGGTGGTGGTCCGCATCATGTCCATGATCCGGTCGACGCCGGCGACGAAGGCGATGGTTTCCAGCGGCACCCCGACGCTGCCAAAGACCAGCGCCATCATGATCAGGCCGGCACCCGGAATGCCCGCCGCACCAATCGCCCCGAGGGTCGAGGTGATCGAGATCAGCAGATAGTCGCCCCAGCTCAGGTCGACGCCAAAAATCTGCGCACCGAACAGGGTCGCGAGCCCGAGATACATGGCGGTGCCGTTCATATTGATCGTCGCGCCGAGCGACACCACGAAGCTGGCCACCGAATTGCTGACTCCGAGATTGCGTTCGACGCAGCGCAGGGTCACCGGCAGGGTCGCGTTGGAAGAGGCAGTGGAATAGCTGACGGCAATGGCATCGATAATCCCGCGGAAGAAATCGATCACCGGCAATTTCGCGATGAACTTGATCATCGCCGAATACATCAGCCCGATGATCAGCAGACAGCCGAGATAGTTGAGGCCGACCAGCTGCGCGAGCGAGATCAGGGCATTGGTGCCGAGCGTTCCAGCGACCCAGGCCATCAGCGCGAACACGCCGAAGGGAGTCAGTTCCATGACGATCATCGTGACCTTCTGCATCACAACCGCACCGCTATCGAAAATCTTCGCCAGCGGCCTGCCGTCTTCCTTGGCCATCAATATGCCGATGCCGATCAGCAGCGCGAACACGATCAACGGCAAAACCCGGACATCCGCCATCACCTGGACCGGACTGTCTGGGACGATCGACAGGATCATGTCGACCGCTGTGGTCTGACTCGCCTCTGGTGTGGGGCCCATTTCGACGGCGCTGGTGTCAACGCCGTTGCCGGGCTGGAAAAATGTGCCGAGCGCGAGGCCGAGCCAGGCGGCGATCTGGCCAGTTATCACAAACAGGATCATCGCCCTGCCGCCGACGGAGCCGAGCTTCTTGAGGTCGCCCAGGGCGGCGACACCGGCAACCAGCGAGAAGAAAATCAGCGGCACGACCAGCATCTTGATCGACTTGATGAAGAAATCACCGATCCATTTGATGGTCTCGGATTCGGGCCCCCATACCAGACCGGTGATCACGCCGAGGATCAAAGCGGCAACCACGCGCTGCCAAAGCGGAATCTTGAACCAGAATGCCAGCATGCGATCGTCCCCGATAATTATTCCCTGCCCATGCCTATCGTCCGCGAGAGGGCGCGGCAAGCCTTTAGGAGGACACTACATCCAGAAGCTGATCGCCAGGCAGGTCGACAGGCCGACGCCGAAGGTCAGCGGGATGCCGGCCTTGAAGAAGTCGGTGAAGCGATAGTTGCCCGCTGCATAGACCAGGGTGTTGGTCTGATAGCCGATTGGCGTCGCGAAACTGGCGGAGGCAGCAAACATCACCGCAATCACCAGCGGTCGGGGATCCACTCCCAGATCGTTGCCCAGCGCTATTGCAATCGGCGTGATGATGATTGCGACCGCATTGTTGGTAACGATCTCGGTCATGATCACCGACAGGATATAGATCGCAAACACGAGGCCCCAGGGTGGCACTTCTCGCAGAATAGGCGTCAGTTCATTGACGATCAGTTCGACGCTGCCCGCCTGCTGCAGACCGAGGCCCACGGCAAGCATGCCGAAGATCAAAACCAGGACATTGCCGTCGATCGAGCCCCAGGCCTCTTCCGCATCGATGCAGCGCGCCAGCAGGATCGCACCGACCGCAAGTATCGCGGCCACGGCCAGCGGGATGATATTGAGAGCGGCGAGCGCCACAACGGCAACCAGGGCGCCGATCGCGATCGGTGCCCGATCACGACGGAAGGCCCGGATCTTGGTGTGCCCGACGCCAAACAGATTGGGGTTTTGATACATGCGCCGGATGTCTTCACTGGACCCCGTCACCAGCAGCCGGTCGGCGGCGTGGATGCGCGCGTTGGTCAGATCCGAGCGGGGCAGGTTGCGGAACCGGGTCATGCCCAGAATGCGCACGTTGAGCTGGGACAGAAACGGGATGTCGTAGAGCCGGTTGCCGATGCTCGGATGGCTCGGTGCCACCGTGGCCTCTACCAGTTCTTCGCCCAACGGGCCGACATCGCCCTTGTGAACAATGCCGACCTTGAAATCCTCGGATTTCCGGAGCGAAATAAGCTCGGCGAGATCCAGCTGCACGACAATCCGGTCGCCCGCCCGCAGCTCGTGAAAATCCAGATCATGGCGGATATAGCTGCTCAACCGTTTGACGGCCGTTACCTTGATGCCCGCGCGGCGCAATTCCGATACCGCGGCAAGCTTCTTGTCAATCACCGAGGCGTTGCGGCGCACGGTGAGTTCGGTGAGAAAATCGCTCTCGTCACTGCTGTCGAACTGGCCTTTGACATCGCCGCCCGGAAGCAGCCAGCTGCTGAACAATACCATCATGACGGTCCCCGCAACCGCCGCAATCAGGCCATAAGGCGTGATCTCGAAAATTCCGAAGCTTTTCAGCCCCTGATCGCGTGCGACCGCATCGACGATCAGGTTGGTGGAGGTGCCGATCAGGGTTGTCGTCCCGCCCAATATGCAGATGAAACTCAGCGGGATGAGCAATTTCTTTGACGAAAAGCCTGTGGCGCGCGAGAGGCGCAAAATGATTGGAATCAGCACAATCACCACCGGCGTATTGTTCATGAATGCGGAGGCGACGAACGCCCCCAGGAACATCTCGGCGACGGCAAGCTTTGGGTGACGTTTGGCCCGCTTGATGATGAAGCCGGCAATGGCATCGATCGTTCCCGTCCGCAGCAAGGCACCCGACAGGATGAACATCGCCGCAATCGTTATCGGTGCAGTGTTGGAAAACACCGAAAACAGGCCATCAGAGTCAATGATACCGAGAAACAGAAACATGCAGGCACCGAGCACTGCGACAACCGCTGCTGGAAAACGCTCCATGATGAAACCCGCAAACAAGAAGGCGAGAATCACCAGTCCTATGACAGCCTTGTGCGCCTGGATATATTCGTCGATGACATGCAGGATCAGATCAATCATGGATCACGAACAGCCTTCAATATAACCGACCGGCTCCACCAGCCCTGCGCGGAAACTTGTGACTCGCTTTCGGCCATTGGGTCCCTGGGAAGGCGCAGAAGAAAATTGCTCGCCGCTTTCGTCCGGTGTCGCCGTCTCGAAAATCATCTTATGCCGTCCGTCTCCGGACAGGAGCACCAGATAGGATCCTGCGTCGCCAAGATACGGGTGATCGTCCAAGATCAGCCGGCTTCCATAAATGGACACGACCTCTGTCTCGGTCATTCCGATCATCGCCCCGGACAAGCTTTTCCAGGTCCCGCCAGCGGCATCGGCCCCGAGGTCAATGCGCACCAGCCTGCTTTCGTTGATCATGAAGCCGGCATCGGGATAGTCTTTCTCGTTCACGAGATAATGGCAGGCCAGATATTCTTCATCGGTTTGCCAGTCCGCCGATCGCTGCGGATCGCTGAATCCCAGCATCAGGAGCTCCTTTTCGGTCATGCCGATTCGAACGGGCCCGAGCCCTTCAAACGTCAGACTGGGTGCTGGACGTGCGGCGCCCGCCAGGCACAAAAGCACAAGCGGCAGGGCTGCAAATTTCGCGATATTGTTCATCCACATTGCGCCCGATGGAGCAGTTTCTGGTCAGCCAGCACAAGCGCCATCATTGCCTCGACCACCGGAACGCCCCGGATGCCGACACAGGGATCATGACGGCCCTTGGTGATGATCTCGGTGGCCGCGCCTTCGCGGGTGACGGTCTTGACCGGCGTCAGGATCGAGCTGGTTGGCTTGAAAGCCACACGACAGAGAACCGGCTGACCGGTGGAAATGCCGCCAGCGGTGCCGCCGCTGTGATTGGCCAGAAATTCGGGGCCATTTTCGCCCGGCCGCATGGCATCGGCGTTTTGTTCGCCGCGCAGGCGGGCGGCAGCAAAGCCGTCGCCGATCTCGATCCCCTTGGTCGCGTTGATGGTCATCATGGCTGCAGCTATCTCGCTGTCCAGCTTGGCATAGACCGGCGCGCCCCAGCCGGCCGGCACCCCGACCGCCTCGCAGGCGATGATCGCGCCCAGGCTGCTGCCATCCTTGCGGGCACCATCCACCAGCGTTTCCCAGCGCCTCGCCGCCTCGGGATCAGGGCAGAAGAAGGGATTATTGTCGATCTCATTGGCATCAAAATGCGCCGGATCAATTGCATCGCCACCGATTTCGGCGACCCAGGCGCGGATCGTCACTTCCGGAATCACCAGTCGCGCAACCGCCCCTGCGGCGACACGCGCCGCGGTTTCGCGGGCGCTCGACCGGCCGCCACCGCGATAGTCGCGAAAGCCGTATTTCTGGTCATAGGCATAGTCGGCATGACCGGGCCGATAGGCCTTGGCGACGTCGCCATAATCCTTCGATCGCTGATCGACATTCTCGATCATCAGCGAAATCGGCGTACCGGTGGTCTTGCCTTCGAACACGCCTGACAGGATTTTGACCTGATCGGGTTCCTGGCGCTGGGTCGTATATTTCGACTGGCCGGGCCGCCGTGCGTCGAGAAACGGCTGAATATCAGCCTCGCTGAGCGCCAGTCCGGGAGGGCAGCCATCCACCACGGCACCGAGCGCCGGACCGTGACTTTCTCCCCAAGTGGAAAAGCGAAAAGCATGACCGAATGTGTTGAAGCTCAAAACTGGCTCTCCGCGTTGATAGATTCAATTTTATTTCAAAAGGATCATTCACCAAAACAGGCGAATGATCAATCCAGCGCGATATCGGGCGCGTCTTCCTGTTTCATGCCGACGACATGATAGCCGCCATCGACATGATGGGTTTCCCCGGTCACCCCGGATGACAGGTCGCTGCAGAAATACAGGCCAGCTCCGCCGACATCATCGATCGTGACATTGCGGCGCAACGGGGAATTATATTCATTCCATTTCAGGATATAGCGGAAGTCACCGATACCGCTGGCCGCCAGCGTCTTGATCGGCCCGGCGGAAATGGCGTTCACCCGGATATTATCGGGGCCCAGGTCATTGGCCAGATATTTGACGCTGGTCTCGAGCGCGGCCTTGGCCACACCCATCACATTATAGTGCGGGATCACCTTCTCAGCACCATAATAGCTCAAGGTGAGAATACTCCCGCCATCCGTCATCATCGCCGCCGCCCGCTGCGCCACGGCGACCAGCGAATAGGCGGAGATATTCATCGTCATCAGAAAATTGTCGAGGCTGGTGTCGACATATTTGCCCCGGAGCTCGTTCTTGTCGGAAAAACCGATCGCATGGACGACGAAATCCAGCCTATCCCATCGGGCCTTGATCTGATCGAAGGCCGCATCCAGCGCCGCCATATCGGACACATCGCAATCGATAAGAAAGTCGCTGCCCAGTTCTTCAGCAAGTGGTCGGACGCGTTTGGCCAGCGCCTCGCCCTGGTAGGAAAATGCCAGCTCTGCTCCAGCACCCGCGAGCTTTTGGGCGATGCCCCAGGCGAGCGACTTGTTGTTGGCAAGTCCCATGATCAAGCCGCGCTTGCCCTTCATTAACTCAGTCATCGCCCCGGTCTCCTGAAATCAGATAATTGCCGTTGATAAACGCTATCCGGATGATTTTCCAGCGTATCATTCGCTATTCCTGTTTCTCCAGGGACGGTCAGCAAGCGCTGCATTGATCTCTGCACCGATAACCATGCCAAGCCCGACGAGGTAGAAGAAAACGAGGGTGATGATCACGCCTGCAAGGCTGCCATAGGTCAGCTGGTAGTTGGCCGCATATTTGAGAAACACCGGGAGTAGTCCGGTGATCAGCAGCCACCAGGCGCTGATAAACACGGCACCGGGCCATTTGGGATATTGGCGCGGCCGATATTGCCGGGGGGTCAGCAGGCGAAACAGCAGGTAAAGCGTCGCGAAAAGAACAAGAAATGGCACCGCATTGGACAAGGACAGCCAAAGGGCACTGGTCTGGATCGCCTGAAAGTAGGTGCCCAGAAACCCGCTGATCCCGGCCAGCACAAATTGGGCGCTGAGCGCAAACATCGCCACGAAGACCGATACGAGAATGAGCAGGATCGAACTGAGACGATATTCCCAGAACGGGCGCTGCGCCTGAACGCCATAGGCACGATGGAGAATCTCCCGGATGGTCTCTATCAGGCTGGTGGTCGTCCACAGGCCGACGATCGCACTAAGCCAAAGCAAGGGGCCGGTTCTCGCGGTCATCGCCTCTCTTATCGGATCGTGCAGCGCGCTTGCCACCGACGGCGGAACGGTCACCAGGAAAGCCTCGACAAATTCGGTGCCGACGTCGGTCTGGCCAAAACCGCCGACGATCGCCGCTGCGATAATGAAGAAGGAGAATACAGCGAGCAGGGACATATAAGCAAAATTGCCGGCGAAGGTAAAACCGTCATGATAAACGCCAACAGCGGTCCGCTCGACAACGATGAAGGCACGGCGAACCGGACTTTCGCCGGCCAGATCCTCGCTGGCCCGGTTGAGCGGTGCCCCCGCCTCGCCCTTGTCATGGTGCCGTGCTTCCGGCGAAAGTTCAGACAGGTTACTCCGGGCCAAGCCTATACACCCATGCCGGCGCGAGGATTGTCTTTCGGGTTCCAGTCTTTGACAAATTCCGCGAGCTTTTCATCCTTTTCCGGCACGGCGATCATCAGGGTGACCAGCTGGTTGCCGCGGACCCCGGACTTGCCATGAAAGCCCTTGTTCTTCAGCCGTAGCGTCTTGCCCGAGCTTGAGCCTGCGGGGATGGACAGCATCACCGGTCCGTCAACCGTCGGGACCTTGATCTTGGCCCCTTCCACCGCCTCCTTCAGACTGATCGGCAGTTCCAGGGTGATATTGTCGCCCTCGCGCTTGTAAAAGGGATGGGGGTTGATGTGGATGGTGACAATCGCATCGCCATTGCCGCCGGGACCCTGGCGTCCCTTGCCGCTGAGGCGCATCTGCGTCCCTTCTTCGACACCCTTGGGGAGGCTGAGGTCGATGGTCTTGCCATCTTCCAGCGTGATGCGCTGCTTCTGCAATGTCGCGGCTGCGGTAAATTCCACCTTCAAACGATAAGCGACATTGGCACCTTTAGGTGGTGGCGCGCTGCGCTGGCGACCACCGAACGGCGAACCGCCCATACCGCCGCCACCAAAAAGACCTTCGAAAATATCGCCGAAATCGGCTCCCGCATTGCCGAAATCATGTTGCTGGCCAGCCGGACGGCGCTGATATCCACCCCCGCCGCCAAAGCCGAACGGTGCGGTAGGATTGCCTTCCCCGTCGATCTCGCCGCGATCAAACTGGGCGCGCTTGTCCTTGTCCAGCAGCAGGTCATAGGCCCTGGTGACATCGGAAAAGCGTTCCGTCGCCTTGGGGTTATCCTTGTTCTTGTCGGGGTGCAGTTCTTTTGCCAGCTTGCGATAGGCGCTCTTGATTTCCTTGTCACTTGCGCCCTTGGCAACACCCAATGCTTGATAGGGATCGATCATTATTTAGCCTTTTTCAAATCCTTATCATGCAGAGATTGGAACTTTCCGCTGATTGTCAACACCACTGTCTTATTCGGGTATAACGGCATCTGCAACCTTGTAATTTCGGGTAGAACGCAGCAGCAGATAGAGAATCAACCCCAAGGGGCCGAGCATCAGGACAAAAAACAGAATAGGTATCTGTAGCCAGCGTGCAAACCCGTATTTGTCCGCATTGCGCGCGACCCACAGGCCCACAAAAAGATCAAAGGCAAGATAGTGGATCCATCCCACGGTCGCCCCTCCGGGACTCGAGAGTAGCTGCTGGACTCCTGCCAGATTCGTGAAATCGGGTGCTGTCCCGCTCCCGCCATCTATCAGGCCGGTCATCAATGGAATGATGATCCCTGTATAGGTCGCGGCCAGAAGGCCAATGCCACCGTAAAACAGTGCCTCCAGTATCACGGTCCGTCGCGGTGCGAATG
>TARA_R110000850_G_scaffold213991_1_pt1 | contig 10616 bp, 6 predicted proteins | sample TARA_R110000850 | Tara Oceans TARA_R110000850 (sample SAMEA4397586) | marine metagenome | biome: Polar Biome; feature: [SRF] surface water layer (ENVO:00010504); material: water (ENVO:00002006), including particulate matter (ENVO:01000060) such as... | depth 5 m | reverse complement strand
TGCCCGCACGGGTCAAAGTAAAAAGAACAACGAGCTTGGCATGCGTGAAATGCAAGCGCGTGCATTCGAGAAGCGTAATAGCCAGTATTTGCTTATTAAGTCGCCGCCTGCCTCTGGTAAGTCACGTGCAATGATGTTCTTGGCGTTAGACAAACTTATCAACCAAGGTATCAAGAAAGTCATCATTACTGTACCAGAGATGAGTATTGGCAAGTCCTTTAAATCGACAGCACTCAGTGACTATGGCTTCTTTGCAGATTGGCAAGTAGCAGATCGATATAACTTATGCTTAAATATTGCTCAAAGTGACACTAGCAAGAGTGCTATCTTCTCAGAGTTTCTCACTTCAGACGTAGATGACAACTCCCTACCCCAGGTTTTAGTTTGCACTCATCACAGTTTTAGATATGGCTTTGATAAGATAATCGAGAGCGGCGGTAGTATTGAGCTATTTAACGACATACTTATTGGTATTGATGAATTCCATCACGTATCGGCAGGTGAATCGAACCGCTTGGGTGCCATACTAGATGGCATTATGACGCGGACTAGCGCACATATTGTGGCAATGACGGGCTCATATTTCCGTGGTGACTCAGTACCCATCTTGTCAGATAACGACGAAGAAAAGTTCGATAAGGTGACTTACACCTACTATGAACAGCTCAATGGTTATGAGCACTTAAAGTCATTGGGACTCGGCTATCACTTCTATAAAAAATCATTCTTTGATGCCTTAGATGAATGCTTGGATACCAGTAAGAAAACCATCATCCACATTCCTAACGTCAACAGTCTCACTGCTGAGACAGACAAATATGAGACCGTTGGCCGTATCATAGATGTCATTGGTAAAGTTGAGTTTCGTGATGATATTACTGGTGTTATGACAATACGTGCACATGACGGTAAGCAACTGCTACTCGCAGACCTAGTGACTGATGATGCTATGCGGGCTAATACTCAGGCTTATTTAGCTGATATTACCTCTCGCGATCAGATGGATATCATTATTGCTCTTGGCATGGCAAAAGAAGGCTTTGACTGGGAGTATTGCGAGCACGTCTTAACCATTGGCTATCGAGGCTCTCTGACTGAAGTGGTGCAGATTATTGGGCGTTCAACACGCGATAGCGCGGGCAAACACCATGCTCAATTTACCAATCTAATTGCTGAGCCAGAAGCTGATAAGTCTGAGGTGACAAGCTCTGTTAACGACTTATTAAAAGCCATTACTTTATCGCTACTGATGGAGCAAGTGCTCAAACCTAACATTAACTTTAAACGTCGTAGTGAGCTGGATATATTAGGCAAGGCAGACTTGCCGGCAGGTACCATTATCATTGACGATACAGTAAACCCTCCCTCTGATCGAGTCATGAAGATACTCAACCAAGACCGTGATGAGATATTGGCGCAGTTAGCCCAAAATACAGAGAACATCAAAAAGTATATCGCCGCTGAGACCAATAACGTAGAAACAGAAGCCGTATCAGACACCGTCATCCCAAGTATTATTCGTAGTAAATACCCAGCGCTAGATACTAATGAAGTACGGCAAGTACAAGAAGGTGTCATGCAGTATATGGCCATTAACCGCCAAGGCGGAGTGGTTGAAGGTAAGGATATTCCTGAAGATGCGGTCATCGAAAATGAACGGTTTTTCGTTAAGCAAGGCACTGAATATGTCGATACCGCCACTCTAAACGCTGAACGGAAAGGTCAGCTCAACGAAAGTGATATTATTAAAGAGCGCCACCTGCCAGCTGATGCAAAAATTTATAACCCTAAAACCCAATTAAGCAGTAGCAACGACTCGAACCCTAGCAACGGTTTTGTGAAAGTTGGTAGTAAGTTCGTTAATGTGAACAACCTTCCCGTTGACCTTGTGAAATCAGTCAACCCATTTCATGATGCGTATGAAGTCCTCTCTAGAACCGTCGATAAAGAAGTACTGCAAACCATCAATGACGTCGTCCATGCCAGCCGTTCTACCGTCACTGAGGAAGAAGCCGTACTGATGTGGCCAAAGATAGTTGCTTTCATAAAGAATAAAGGTCGTCAGCCGAATAGAAACTCAGAAGATGCTATCGAGCGGCGCATGACTGAAGTTATCTCCTATGTCAGAAACCAAAAAGCCAAGCGAGAAGCCAATAGTCATGATTAAACTCGATGAGATCTATCAAAGTCGTGAGTACAAAACGCTAGAAGATATCTTTTCTAACGATAGTACGGGGCTATTAGATGATGTAAAGCCTATTACTAAAAGCTCAGCGAACAATAGCGTTTTGACACAGCAGTTTAACGACATAAACAATTTTATTGATAAGCATGGACGCCGTCCCAGTAGCAGTGCCAGCGACATTAATGAAAAAATAAGTGCTCGCCTCTTAGCTACCATACAAACCAACCACGCAAACTCGCAAGAACTGCTAGCTTTAGATAAGCATGGTTTACTATCTGCTCAAACTACTGCGTCTACCCTATCTGACCAACCGACACTCTCAGACAAAAGCATGAGTAATAAGGATGATGATGGGTCTAAAAAGGCAATCAGCGATAGTAGTAAGGAAACTGAACCGGTAGTAGATGCTGTTAGCGAGCTACCTGTTATCAATAGTCTAGATGATATTTTCAACAGTGATGACCTAGGGATTTTTGACAACATCCACTCTGAGATCTTAGTCAATGACCATCAGAGCAATACACGTGCCAGCTACGATCAATATAATGACGAAGATATAGCCAGCCGGTTCGAATGTAAGGACTTTTATAAATTTGAAGCGATGTTTGAGCGCATATCTAAAGCCATTCAAACAGGTGCTTTTACTAAAACTAACTTTTCATCAGTGAAAGCAATCAACATTGGTAGTGTCTTCGTTTTAAATGGCATGCTTTGCTATGTGGCTAATATTTACAAAGCAGAGGCTAGAAAGAATACTCGTAGCCAAGAGAGGCTACGCCTAATATTCTCTAATGGTACAGAGTCGAATATGCTCACTTATTCATTGGCGACCGCACAGTATAAATATGAAAACAGCTATCAGCTGTTAATTACTGATCCCGACTGGATGGACGATGAACTGGCCAAAAACTTTGGCGATGATCGGCAACTTACTGGAGTCATTTATGTTGCCAAGCTGACTGAAACCCCAAACACCTTGGCGCACTATAAACACCTTCATAAAGTTGGTTTCTCAACTCTTACAGGTGAGGCACGAACCAAGCACTCAGTTAGGGATACCGCATTTTTGCAGCAACCTGTAGACATTATCGCTGAGTGGCAGGTTTATGACGCCAATGCCCGAAGCGTGGAAGGTGTATTGCATGCCTTCTTCTACGATCAAAGAGTTAAAGTGTCTTTAAAAGCAGCAAACGATAATCTCTACAAAGCAACAGAATGGTTCAATGTTCCTCTTGCTGAAATAGAAAAGGCCATTAACTTGGTTATCGCTGGGGACATTAAAGACTATCGAATGGATAGTGCGGCTGGCAAGGTAGTTCTGAAGTAATGAGCGCTTGCAGCATTAACTTATACCCATATGTTTAAAAATTATCAGATGCACTTACCTATAATATTACGGGTCTATAAATAGCATTTATAGATATACTGATTATCAACCAAAATGTGAACATACTATACTGACAAAACCTCTAAGTCAGTATTTACAAAGCTTCTACTATAAATTGCTAATAATGAGATTTACCAGGTGGCTTTGTGAAAATCGGGGTTTGTCATCAGAGTGTTTAAAGATAAGCAAGTTATCAAGGATATAATTAAATGATTGAGCTTAAGCCAATAGCGATTAAAGATATTTCAGAGCATAAATTTTTCATTCGCTATTATCAACGTGGCTATCGCTGGACAAAACAACAAGTTTGCCAGTTATTAGATGATATTGATAATTTTACACCAAGAGAAATAAAGGGTACGACGCCAGTTGAAAAAACATTTTACTGCCTGCAACCTATTGTCTTGAAAAAGCTATCATCTAATGCGATTCCAGATAGAGTGCTCGAAAGCAGTTGGTACGAAGTCATCGACGGACAGCAACGACTCACTACTATTTACCTCATATTAAAATATATCAACGAGTTTTGGACAGGTAGACAAAAGAAGCCTGTGTTCAGCATTGATTACGAAACTCGTGAAAATTGTGTTCAATTTTTATCAAATCTAAAAGTTAATGAAGATGATTTAACAGTTGCTATCGATAAAAACAATATCGATTACTATCATATCTCTAAAGCTTATCAAGCTATCAGAGACTGGGAATTGTCCTATAGAGAAAAGTATAAAGAATATTTTTCTTCAGAAAAATTTTTAGATAATTTTTTAAACTATTCAAAAATAATTTGGTATGAGGTCGAGCAAGAAGAAAATAGCATTAAACTTTTTGAAAGGCTAAATCTTGGTAAAATCCCCTTAACCAATGCCGAGCTTACCAAAGCATTATTTTTATCAACAGATAGTTTTAGTGAGCTAGCGACTGAAACACAAAGAATTAAGCACTACGAAATAGCCTCGTTATGGGACGATATAGAACACAAGCTGAATGAGCAGGATAGGAAATTTTGGTCATTTATAACGAACAAGAAGCGAGAAGACTTCGATACTAAAATTGACCTGATTTTAGATCTAATTGCAGGAAAATCAGCGAGCGATCTTGATACCTTGCATACATTTCTTTGGTTTTTAAATCAGAGTAAGACGCCCGTTACGGATAGTGCCAGTTCTAGCTTGTCCATGGCCTGGGAAAGAATTGATAATTTTTATCACACGCTTATTGAATGGAATAATGATAGAGAGCTTTATCATCTAATAGGCTATCTTGTCTCAAGTAAGCGCATAAAAGGCTACGACAAACCTTCGCTAAACCAGTTAGTTAAGTATGCAATGAGTCATACCAAAGATGAATTTACAGCTCACATCAACAAGCACATTCAAGACTCCATCAGTTTTGGTTTTACAGAAGATAGCGTCACAGATCTTAGTTATGATAAAAACAAGGCTGTACTTTTCAACTTGTTACTCTTATTTAATGTAGAGGTTTATCGTACGTCAAAAACCATAGACGACTTTTATCCGTTTAAACAACATAAGTCTAACCAATGGAGCTTAGAACACATTCACGCCCAAAGCTCCGAAGGGTTAGATCAAACTAAAAAAGAGCAATGGATTCAATGGTTAGAACTACATTTACCTGTACTAAATGAATTAAAAAACCAACCTGAATTCGAGATCGATCCTGCTATTAATAAAATGATATCGGAATCTCAAGATTACATTAGCAATAATATTACTTTGAGTTGGGATAGATTTAATACCTTATTTGAAAAAATAAATAAATTACTTTCTTCTAAAAATGATCCAAACAATACACAAATGCATGGCCTAGGTAATATGGCGTTACTTAGTCAACCAAATAACTCAGTACTAAATAACTCGGCGTTTGAGGTTAAGCGACGCCAAATTATTAAATTGGATAAAGAAGGCAGTTTTATCCCTATTTGTACCAAAAGAGTATTCCAGGGTTATTATTCTGACGCTGGTTCTTTAGAGCCTAAGTACATTTGGAGTCCGCAAGATCAAGAAACATACCTTAAAGAGATGCTAGACACTTTGTCTAACTACATTCCATATGACTTTGATAACTCTAATAACATCGCTCTACTATTCGAATTAGATAGCACCACTCCCCTGTCAGAGGATGACCTATGAGTATTACAGAAACAAAATTTATTGATCTGCTTGAACAATACAAGGTCATTATTCCACCTATCCAACGAGACTATGCACAAGGTAGGAATAATGAAGAAGTTAGAAGGATTCGTCATAGATTTTTAAATAACATATCTGACGTATTAGCTGAAGATTATAACGATGCGCCTTTGAAGCTTGATTTTATTTATGGCTATTTAGTTAAAGATGAAGGCGAAGAGAATAAAAAAGACAGTATACCGATCTTCAAGCCGTTGGATGGGCAACAACGTTTAACCACATTGTTTCTGTTACATTGGTATACGGCAGTAACTGAAAACAAAATAACCGACGAAAATCAAGCTTTATTAGCCAATTTCTCCTACGCTACTCGTGATAAATGTAGAAAATTTTGTGAAAAGCTTATTCACTTTATACCTAACCAAGAAGTAGATAGTAAACCAATAAAGTTACAAATTGAAAATCAACCATGGTTTTTTATTTCTTGGCAAAGTGACCCTACTATTGCCTCTATGCTGGTTATGCTTGATGCAATTGAAACTGTTTTTAATACTAATAATTTAAAAAATGTTTGGGAAAAACTAACAGGAGATAGCCCAAAAATTGTTTTTTATTTGCTCGAAATGAAAGGTTTAGGACTGCCAGAGGATTTGTATATAAAAATGAACTCTCGTGGTAAATCCTTGACCAACTTTGAACATTTTAAATCTCAATTTTCTGGAATAATCCCAGATAGCATGGTACCTATTTTTAATCAAAAAATTGACAATCAATGGTCAAATCTGTTCTGGGATATTCATAAGGCCAATGAGAGTACTAATATCGATATTGCTGCTGAGGTCGATCAATCTTTCTTAAATTTTTATCAGTACATCACAGACTTGCTGATTACAACCAAGAACATAACAATCGAAGATGATTATTGGCAAGAAGTTGCCAACACTGTATATCGCAATAATGAGAGAAATGTTAATTACTTATTTGACGCATTAGATACCTTTGTAAACCAGCAAAAAAATAATCCGCATTACTTCTTTGAATACTTATATGTAAGTAAAACTGACTTTTCAGTTAGTAAGGTAAGGTTATTTTTTAACAGTGCTGAAACCAATTTATTCTACAAATGTGCCCAGGTGTATAACATTGAACAAAGAAATGCTTTCTCTATTGGTGAGCAACTAATGCTATACGCTATGATGCGCCATTTGCAAGAAGATATTGTTGGATTTTCAGATAAAATAAGAAAGATACGCAATTTAATTATCGCTTCTGATGACAATATCAGAAAAGAGTATTTAAAGGTTTTATATAAAGATATAGATAACATTCTTAACGACAAAAATCTTGAGGATGACTCTCAATTTTCAAAACAGCAACTTTCAGAGGAGTCAATTAAGTCGAATATAATTAGTAATAATCAAACTTTAAAGTCTCCTATTTATAAGCTTGAAGACCATAATTTACTTAGAGGCTCAGTATCAATAATGGGGCTTACAGAAGATAATGATATCACTAGCTATGCAACTATGTTTGATACAATATTTTCAAGAGATACGGACGAAAGCTATAAGATGATTAGCCGTGCCATGATGTCAATAGACGATTATTCTCAAGACTATAGTTACGGTAAACGGCGCATTGGTAATAACAATGCTTCGATATGGCGAGAACTATTTACAAAAAGCGATAGGCGCAAAGGCTTTGATAATACCCGAGAAATTTTACAACAATACCTAAAAATATTTTTAGATAATCCTGATACTAGTAACCAATCTATTATTAATAACTATTCGCAAGAGTCTTACCCTTGGAACTACTACTTTGCAAAATACAGTAGCTTTAGCAACTTTAAGTCTGGGTACTATTTTTGGGGTCAATATAAATTTAAACCATATGAATGCTTTATGATGAACCGAAAGCAATTCAATGGTCACCATTGGAATCCTTTCCTTTTAGAACTACGTAATCAGCATAAAAACTATTGCAGTATCGATGACTACGGTAACGACCTTCAATTTGCGTATGAAAACTGCATTTTAAATATCAGAATGTACAATAATAACTTCGAGTTTTACGCTCCTGAAGAGGACTCAGTTAGTAATATTGCAATATCAAGAATCATTGAACATGGAATACTAGATAAAAATGCAAGTATTGTAGTTCCACAAGATACTGAAGGCTATGATCTAAATGATCGTATAAGACTATGCTCAAATACTTTACTAGACATAGAGAGATTTTTGATTGATCTTTGAATCCAAATCAAATTAATTATAATTCTGTTTTCTCTAAATCCGGGATGGGCTCCTAAATCCTAATCTGACGTTACTGATAGGACAGATTAGTTTGTGAAATCAGCATCTAACTCTCTACTGTCAACCTACTCCTCAGCATATATTGCTTTTAAATGAAAAGAGTTAGGCTCATCAGTCATACTTGAGCGGTAATATATATCTTCATCAATATTAGGTACTAATCTTTCAACAGCATCTGCTATGTAAGCAAAAACTTCTATTGGTAAGCTTTGAACGCTTTCCATTCCAATAAACAACCCTTTAGTATGGCGTGCTTTTGATAATTGATTCACAATCTCATATGCTGTTACTTTTATTAGATCTGATTCAGAGTCACCTATGGCACTTGCTTGAATGAACTGGAATAAATTACCACATTTAAATAGGCTTTTGATATCTACAACATCTATACCGATGATGGTACTTGCAGCGTTCACATTGAGTAGCTCGGTAACAGCTTTTACCTCATCAGGTTGACATTTAACAATGCCCTCTATAATATCTAAATGATCAAAATCCATATCATCTATTTGCAATCCCACTAAAAACCAAGCTTCTGACTTCTCTTTTAGCTCTAGTAGCGCCTGCTCATCCCAATCCTCGCTGATAATAAAGCAACCAATAGCAGACCTAGGGTAACGATCCATAGTTCGTTGATATAGGAATGCATCAGGTGTGTCATCTATATATGATTCGTCCAGATGGTATTTCATCGCTATACTCACTGATAATTAATGTTTCTTGGTATGGTTAGAAGTATCAAACTTTAGTGCGAGTTAAATCACATTCGGTTTTATTTACTTAGATTGCTGGTCATTGATTTGCTTTAGCATCTTAATAGTTTTTATATCGTAACTGCCTGCGTAGAACTGGTATAAAAGCTGCTCAAATACACACTTATTACCAGCAGCAAAGGCAAATAACGTTAGCGAAGATTGCAGCTTCAAATTGTCCGGTGAACCAAAGATGTCTAAAGCGCTTTTATCAGGGTGCAAAAGCAGTAATTCAGCACACTCTATTAGCCGTGCTCCAAGCACCTCATGCTGTAAATACGCTTTCGCTTGCTCCAGACTCCCTATTGCAAATCGTCGAGACATTTTACTGTGCCCTAACCCTTTCACCTGTGGAAAAATAAACCACATCCAATGCGTACGCTTATGACCTTCGGTCAGCTCTTCAATCACTTGTGAATAGATAGTATCTTGAGCTTGGATAAAATCATCAAATAAATCTTTATCTATCGTTGTCATTTTCTACACTCCTTACGATTTAATTAATGAACGTTTGCCTATCTGCCATGATAACCAGCCACATATATCGCCTTCATCCAGCAATAGTCAGGTTTATCAATTATCCTATTGCCGTAAAACACTTCTGAATCATCAGCAATTCGGTTTTCAACCGCAGTTGTGATACTAAAAAACTCATCAAGAGATAGTTTATGATCGCTTTCAATATCAAGCATCATATACTCGATACTAAGATCTTCAGGAATTTGATTGAGCAAATGATTAACGTTACTCTTTATTTGTTCTGAATCTGGTATGCCCGTTACCCTAGCTTGTATAAATTTAGCAGTCTTTTCAGACCCGCAAGATCTTTTGATATCATTAACATCTATACCAACCTTATCCCGATCACATAGTACCGATTCAAATACGCTTATCACCTGCTCGACTTCATCCGCTTTGCAAATAATGATTCCGTCTATTACTTCGAATCTATCAATTTGCTTATCTGTGGTTTGTAGTGCAAACAATGTGCAACCGACTTGTTGTTGTAGATTTAGCAATGACTGTTCATCCCAACCATCTTCGATAACGATAAACCCAACCTCAGACAAGAGGTAGCTATTTGATTGTGGCGTATATAAAGTAGCTAAAGGTATGGGCTCTATCTGAAGCTCATCATTGCATTCTTTTTTAATATCACTTTCTAGACTCTGTTTATCTTTAAAAATACTATCTACTGTCATACTCAGCTCCTCTTTAAAGTAAAAACATTAATTACGGTTATAAAGCTGCATCCCACTTTCTAGGCGCTCAAGAATAACTGTTTTTAACTCTAATGGTTCAATGACGACAGACAATTGCGACATACTTACCAGCCAATCTTGTAGACGAGTAGTATTAGCAACCGTAGCGCTGACTTGATTCCAAGTGTCGTCGATAATTATAATCTTCTGATCTATCGATAATGGACGCTCATAAAGATGCTGACAGGCATATTTCTGTACTTTTAAAACTAAGTTGATTTCAATATTTTCCCCAAACTCTAGCTTGCCCAGCTTCTGTAAGCTATCTAATGTAAAAACGTCACGCCCTACCCAGTCAGGTATTGTCTTATCTATAACTACTGCCTCGGTAATACGGTTGACCGCAAAGTTGCGATGCTCCTCTAGCAGTTTATTATCATCGATATGATCATCTACCGGATTAATGAGCTATGCTGAAAAAACTGTAGAACCAAACTTGGTAAACTAACGACTCAATGAGGAGTTTATCATGACTAAGAAAATCAGAACCTATAGTGCAGCATTCAAAGCTGAAGCCGTTAAAAAGATAGCAGATAATAATGGCAATGTTTCAGCGACTGCAAAG
>TARA_R110000850_G_scaffold18381_31_pt1 | contig 10621 bp, 3 predicted proteins | sample TARA_R110000850 | Tara Oceans TARA_R110000850 (sample SAMEA4397586) | marine metagenome | biome: Polar Biome; feature: [SRF] surface water layer (ENVO:00010504); material: water (ENVO:00002006), including particulate matter (ENVO:01000060) such as... | depth 5 m | reverse complement strand
GGTGGAGTATCGTTTTAATCAGGAACACCCGCCGACCTATTCTTCTCCCCCGGTCATCACCTCGCTGGCTTATTCGCCTGACGGAAAAATACTGGCAGTCGCCGGGTTCCATGAAGTGATACTGCATGCAGCCGACGGTGATCAGATTCTGGCCCGTTTGATTGGAAAGTCACAACGCATTGAATCGGTGCAGTTTTCACCGGATGGAAAAACCCTGGCCGTCACAGGCGGGACTCCCGCGGAACGGGGAGAGGTTCAGATCTGGGATCTGGCGACCAAAACGCTCAAGAAGTCGATTCCGGTCACCTATGATACCCTGTATGGTGCCAGTTGGTCTCCCGATGGAAAACTGCTGGCATTTGGCTGCAGTGACAATACGGTCCGCGTCATTGAGGTGGAAACAGGAAAAGAAGTCCTGTACCAGAATGCCCATTACGACTGGGTACTGGATACTGTTTTTTCCACGGATGGCAGCCATCTGATTTCAGTCAGCCGCGATCGCACGACTAAACTGACCGAGCTGAAAACACAGCGGTTCATCGATAATATTACTTCAATTACACCCAAAGCCCTGACCGGAGGACTGGCTGCCATCGATCGGCATCCTACCCAGGATACTGTGCTGGTCGGTGGTGCGGATGGTGTGCCAAAACTGTATCACGTTTTTCGGCAGTCGAAGCGGGTCATTGGAGATGATGCAAACCTGGTGCGCCAGTTCCCTGCTCTGAAAGGACGGATCTTCGGTGTCGATATTCATCCGGACGGTAAGCAACTGGTCGCTGTCAGCAGCCTGAACCATACTGGCGAACTGAAAGTCTTTGATTTTGAGATCGCATCCAAGTTTCCGGAAGATCTGGTCAAAATTCTTTCTGAGCGTGTGGCATCACGTTCGGCAGAAGATAAGAAACGGGTTGAGGAAAATCGCAATAAAGGGGTCAAAGTTGTCAGTGAAGTGAAAGTGCCGGAATCGGGCCTGTATACCGTCTGCTACCATCCAGCTGGTGAAGTTATCGCGACTGCCGGCCAGGATGGTCAGGTGCGTCTGTATGAAGCAAAAACAGGAAAGTTAAAGAAATCCTTTGTGCCTGTTCCGTTACAGCAGGCCGGGACTCTTGTCGCTGCCAGACCGACAGACAGTAGTAAAGTTCCACAAGACGAGTTAAACAAACTCGTTGTCGTCGATTTAAATGAGAAAAAACTTCCCGAAGAATCATTCAGCAATTCTGATCCACTGGTGAAACTGGAAGTACAACCCGCTAAAGCCACAATTGCCCAGAAGTATGACACGATTCAGTTTCTGGTGACAGGGTATACCAAATCCGGTGCTAAGACGGATTTGACACGACTGGTGCAGAAGTCACTCAAGGGGAAAGATACGATTTATGTCTCACCCCGCGGGCTGGCACGGGCATTGAAACCCGGTACTGCGGAAGTTCAGTTCAGTCTGCACGGTCAGCAGGCAACAGCGAAAATCAAGGTGGCAGATTTTCCTGCCAGCTACAGTCCTGATTACTGGCGGGACGTGGCGCCGGCTTTTACAAAAATGGGTTGTAATTCTGGATTGTGTCACGGTGCCAATAAGGGGAAAGATGGATTTAAGCTCTCTTTGCGAGGCACCGACGATCTGTTTGACCTGCGTGCTTTCACAGACGATCTTAAATCGCGGCGCGTGAATCTGGCGGCTCCGGAGCAGAGTCTGATTCTGCTGAAAGCGATTGCGGAAGTTCCTCACAAGGGAGGCCAGGTGGCGCTGGCCGGTAATGCCCATTACGAGATAGTTTCGTCATGGATTAAAGAGGGCACCCCGCTCCAGCGAGATGCGGCCCGTGTTGCCAGCATCAAAGTCGTGCCCGAAAATCCGGTTGTGCCTCGCGCAGGACTGCTGCAGCAGTTCCGGGTTCTGGCAACTTATGATAATGGTGAGATTCGCGATGTGACTTCCGATGCTTTTATTGACTGCAGTAACATTGAAATTGCCAAAATGCATCATGGCGGAATAGCAGAAGCACTTCGCCGCGGGGAAGCCCCCCTGCTCGCCCGTTATCAGGGTAAGTATGCGGCTACGACTGTCACCGTCATGGGAGATCGCTCTGAATTCGCCTGGAAACAACTGCCGGTCTACAACTATATCGACGAACTGGTCGATCAGAAACTCAAAAAGACAAAGACCCTGCCTTCTGAATTGTGTTCTGACGCTGAGTTTATCCGCCGGATTTATATCGATCTGACAGGATTACCGCCCACAATTGATGACGTCAAAGCGTTTCTCGCCGACAAACGCGAGTCGCGTACGAAACGCAATGAGTTGATTGACCGCTTACTCGCAAGTCAGGAATATGTGGAACACTGGACCAATAAATGGGCTGACCTGCTGCAGGTCAATCGCAAGTACCTGGGGACAGAAGGTTCTCAACTGTTCCACGACTGGATCCGCAAATCCGTCGCTGAGAATGTGCCTTACGACAAGTTTGTCTACAACATTCTGTCCGCTTCGGGATCCAATAAAGAAGTACCGGCTGCTTCGTATTTCAAAATCCATCGTACGCCTGAAGATACGATGGAAAATACGACACACCTGTTTCTCTCAATTCGTTTCAACTGCAATAAGTGCCACGATCATCCCTTTGAACGCTGGACTCAGGATCAATATTACGAAACGTCCGCTTTCTTCGCTCAGTATGATTTGAAGAATGCCCCGGAAAGTAAAGGACGCACGATTGGCGGAACTGCTGTCGAAGGCCGTAAGCCGCTGTTTGAGGTTGTGTATGATAAAAACGAAGGAGAAATGATCCACGAACGGACCGGAGCGAAAACACCGCCGGAATTCCCCTACCCTGCCAAATTCAAACTGGGTGAGAAGAAAAAAGAAGAACTGACCCGGCGTGAAAAACTGGCCCGCTGGATCACCTCCCGTGACAATCAGTACTTTGCCAAAGCTTATGCGAATCGCATCTGGGGTTATCTGACGGGGACCGGCCTGATCGAACCGATTGATGATATCCGGGCGGGCAATCCGCCGTCGAATCCGGAATTACTGGATCGATTAACGGCTGATTTTCTTGAGCATGATTTTGATATCAGGCATATGATGCGCGTGGTCTGTCAGTCGCGTACCTATCAGCTATCCATCGAATCCAACGAGTGGAATGAAGATGACAGCATAAACTATTCGCATGCAAAAGCGCGGCGTCTGCCGGCAGAAGTCTTGTATGATGCCCTGTGCCGTGTCACGGGTTCACAGTCCAATATCCCTGGAGTTCCGGCCGGAACCCGTGCTGCCGAACTGCCCGACGTCGGCTTTGAATTGAAAAGCGACTTCCTGGCAAAGTTCGGGCGTGCACAACGCGAAAGTCCTTGTGAGTGTGAGCGGTCTTCCAGCGTGGAACTGGGGCCGGTTATGGCGTTGATCAGTGGGCCCACAGTGGGAAATGCCATCAGTGATCCCAATAACGCTTTGAACAAACTGGTGCAGACTGAAAAAGATGATTCGTCTCTGATTAACTCCATTTTCCTGCGTGTATTGAACCGCCCTGCTTCTCCCGAGGAGACACAGGCAGGTGTCAAGCTGATTCAACAGCAGATTCAGAGCGAACATGAGACATTGAAAAAGCGTCTGGCGGCCTATGAAAAAGGATTGAAGCCGGAAGTGATTCAGCAGGAAGATCAGCGCGTACAGAATATTCAGTCAGCACAACAGAAAGTGTCTGAATTTGAGAAAGCGATTGCGCCACGCGAAGCCTTCCTCAATAAGGAGCAACAGGCACGCACAGTGAAGCTGCAGAAAGCATTGTCCGCCTACCAGAGTTCGATTCAGGACAAGATCACTGCCTGGGAAAAACAGGAAGCAATAGGGACCAACTGGACTCCCATCAAGCCTGTAACGGCGAAAGCGACGAATGAAGCAACTCTGGAACCACAGAAAGATCTGTCTCTGCTGGCAAAGGGGAAAAATGGTAAAGGTGATTATGAAATCGTTACAGAAACCAGTCTGAAAAATCTTTCGGCAGTCCGGCTGGAAGTATTGATCGATGATTCGTTTCCCAGGAAAGGTCCCGGGCGTTCGACGGATGGGAACTTTGTATTGACTGAATTCGAAGTCTACGCGGCTCCGAAATCAAAACCAGATCAGAAAACAAAACTCAAGTTGTTTAATGCTCAGGCTGATTTTAGTCAGAATGGCTATGCAATTGGCACGGCCATTGACGGCAAGCTTGCTCCGCAGGGAAATGGCTGGGCAGTCTCACCACAGATTGGAAAACCACATGTCGCCAGTTTCGATATCCAGTCGCCGGTCCCCGCTGATGATCAGGGAATGATTCTGACATTTGTCATGAAGCAGGAGTTCAACAGCAATACACATTCAATTGGACGTTTCCGTCTGTCTATCACGGACAGCATCGGACCGACCACCCTCGATAAACATCCCCAGGATATTCAGAATATTCTGGCGAAGGCGGTCGATAAACGAAATGCTGCCGAGAAAAAGAAACTGCAGGAATATTACAGCAAAGCCGACAGTCAGTTGCAGTCGATGTTAAAAGCAGTTGCCGAGAGTAAACAGCCACGCGCGACCGACCCGGTTCTGGTGCAATACCGTAAGCATCTGCAGGAAATGCAGGAAGTCAAACCGGTTGACCGGATGCTCACACGACTGCGAAGTGATGTGCAGTTAAGTGCCGAACAGCTTAAACATCACCGTCTGATTGCGGCTCAGGACCTGACCTGGGCTTTGATTAACAGTCCGGCGTTTCTGTTTAATCATTAAGAACGATTCAAAAAATTGTTTTCAATATAGAATACAAAACTGAAACTGCTCTCAAATCCAAATGAGGAGATACTGAAATGCTGATCATTCCCGGTCAACCAGGCAAGGAAGTATGTGAGTCTCGAAATCAAATTTCACGACGTGATTTGTTGCGGGTGGGTGGTTCCGGCATGATGGGTATGGGACTGGGGTCCATGCTGCAACTGCAGGAAGCGGCGGCCAACAGTAATGAAGGTGGTGGCGGCCCCGGCTGGGCCAAAGCCAAAAGTGTCATTCTGATCTTTCTGCAAGGGGGCCCCAGCCACATTGATTTGTGGGATCCTAAAGAAAATGTGCCCGATAACGTACGCAGTGTATTCAAGCCGATCTCTACAAAACTGCCTGGTGTGCAGTTTACCGAGTTGCTTCCCAATCTGGCTCAGAACAATGACAAGTTCACGATGATCCGTTCGATGAGCTACACACCCAAAGGGCTCTTCAATCACACCGCTGCCATCTATCAGATGTTGACCGGTTACACGACCGACAAGGTCAGCCCTTCCGGCCAGCTGGAACCGCCCAGTCCCAAGGACTTCCCCAACTTTGGTTCCAACGTGATCCGTCTGCAGCCACCACAGGTTTCCATGTTACCTTTCGTGATGCTGCCTCGTCCTCTGCAGGAAAGTAATGTGGTCGGCAAAGCGGGTACCGCAGGCTTCCTGGGACGTGCCTATGATCCTTACTATCTGTATCCCCCCGGAGACGATATGGATATGAACAAGATGGACAAGATCAGTGTCGACGACCTGAAGCTGCGTCCTGATGTTTATACATCCCGTCTGCAGCGTCGCGCCAGTCTGCGTGATACAATCAACAAAGGCATGCCTCAACTCAACAAAGCGGTTGAGGACTACAAGCTCGATAAATATTACAGTCGTGCCCTGGATCTGGTGATTTCCGGGCGTGCCCGTGATGCGTTTGCTTTGGATCAGGAATCGGATGCTGTCCGTGATCAATATGGTCGCAATACGTTTGGGCAGAGCCTGTTGCTGGCAAGACGTCTGGTGGAAGCTGGAACGCGTGTCGTTGAAGTGGTCTGGCCGAAAGTTGCCAATTCCAATAACCATTCCTGGGACGTCCATACCGGTCTGACGAATCGTTTGAAAAATCAGTCGGCTCCCATGTTCGATCAGGGACTGGCCAGTCTGATCTCCGATTTGTACGACCGTGGTACACTGGATGAGACTCTGGTCGTGGCGGTTGGTGAATTCGGACGCAGTCCACAACGCGGCGTCAGTACTTCCGGGAACTCAAACAGTGATGACGGACGCGATCACTGGCCTTACTGTTATACTTCCCTGCTTGCAGGTGCCGGGATTAAACGGGGCTACGTGCATGGTGAATCGGACAAAACCGGTTCCAGCCCGCGAAAAGATCCCGTCCATCCCCGCGAACTGCTGGCAACGATTTACCATTCGTTCGGGATTAATCCGGAAACGATTGTGTATAACCATCTGAATCAGCCCCGCGAACTGGTGAAAGCCCAGGCTGTCACCAAACTCATGGGATAACCGTATCCGTAATTTCAATTTTAGCCAGGCCCGCCTGTCAACTGCGACAGGTGGGCCTGTTTTGTTTGTGGTGAGACAAAAGAAAGAGTACGATACGCGGCGACCTCTGCTGTCTGTCAGCAGAATTGTGAAATGTCACCAGCTTTGAAACGAGATTCATGCCTGAACCGCTTAAAGACCGCTACGATGAAGCCTATCTCAATCGACTGATTGAGGAACTTGCCCGCTATTCGCCGCGCTTTCCCCGCAAGCGTATGCTGCAGTTTGTGTTTGACGCGGAATGGGAGCAGCGCGAACTGAAACAGCGTATGCGGCATATTACGCATGCGTTGCATGAGTTTCTGCCGAATGATTATGGGACTGCACTCACCATTTTAGAGCGGGCTGCCCCCTCTTTTGGTGGTTTTGAAGCAATGTTCTTCCCTGACTTTGTTGAAGTCTACGGCCTGAAGGACTGGGATCGCTCTATGGCAGCACTGGAACATTTTACGAAGTTCTCCAGCAGTGAATTTGCCGTCCGTCCGTTTATTGTGCAAGACCAGAAACGCATGGTCCGCCAGCTGAAACTCTGGGCTGCATCGTCGGATCAGCATGTTCGCAGGCTGGCTTCCGAGGGGAGTCGCCCCCGTTTGCCGTGGGCAATGGCTTTGCCGGCCTTTAAACAGAATCCTGTCCCCCTGCTGCCAATTTTGAAACGGCTGAAATCCGATTCCAGTGAATATGTCAGACGGAGCGTCGCCAATCATCTGAATGACATCTCCAAAGATCATCCTCAAATTGTTTTGTCTCTGGCTGAACAGTGGCTCAAAGGAAAACCGGAAACACGCTGGATTGTAAAGCACGGCTGTCGGACATTATTAAAACAGGGAGATCCGCAGACGCTGGCTCTGTTCGGTTATCGCCGGCCGGATAACCTCAAAATCAGAAAGTTTGAACTCCAGCCGTCTGTCATCAGCATGGGAGAAGAGGTGGGATTTGAATTTGAACTGGTTTCACATAAAACGGAACTGGGGCAAATCCGCATGGAATATGCCGTTGAATTTGTGAGACAGAAAGGCGCGACAACCCGTAAAGTATTTAAGATTTCGGAAGGCGTTTACCCTGAGCATTGCAGAGTCTATCGATCAAAACATTCCTTCAAACCCATTTCCACACGCAGGTATTATCCCGGCATCCATCGTCTGGCGATTATTGTCAACGGTCAGCAGCTGGAACAGGTAGAATTTGAACTGCAGGATGCCTGAGAGGCAGCTGTTTCTCCTCAGCAAGTAAATGCAGGGGGAATTCAAAAACGGAAAGTTATTAAAAAAGCGAAAAGCGACAAAATAGTCCTTGAAATTCCGATCACCATGTGGTGTACAATGATGACATGGTTTATTTCTTGCAGAAACGTGCGAGGGAAGATCAGAAAAAACGAGGGATTATTTAAAAACCGGGAACTCCTGTCACCCCACAACCATCCTGGTTATGTTCTTATTAGATCGCGCCAACACAATTGATATTCTACGAAGGAACAGGCCATTCGTCGGCTAAGAATGGATTATGTTATCTATGGGTGCGCATTTGAAACAGTTCAATCTGAAATCAGTCTGGAAGCAATGCCTGCTTTGGGGGGGAGCTGTTTCGCTTTTCTGTCCCATTGCACTGGTAGAAGCACAGGTCTTTGTTGTGAATGCTGCTGCCGTCGTCCAGGAGGCCGTGGCGGCGGACGGTACTTCTCCCCATAAGATGCCGGGGTTCAGCATTTCGGTGGATGAGAAAAAATTGAATCTGCTGGAAGACTACGAACGTTATATCCGGCATCGGATGTGGGAAAAGGCGCTGACGTCGCTCAAGGAACTCTCTGAGACAAAATCTACCTCGCGCCTGCTGCCGACCAGTGATGGATTTCTGATTGATGCGGAAGACAGAGTCTTTCAGGCGCTGACTGCCTTGCCTCCCGAAGGGCGCGAGGCGTTTCGACTGTTCTTTGACGGCAAAGCCCGCAAACAGTTTGAAGATCTCAACGCGTCAGGCAGGCTGGTGACTCCCCAGGCGGCAGCGGAAGCCCGAAAAATATATTCCCAGTATTTTTTAACTTCCATCGGTGATGATGTCGCTGACCTGCTGGGTAATGATGCGTTCGAGCAGGGGCAGTTCCATCAGGCGGCACGCTATTGGCGTGCTGTGCTGGACCACCATCCTGATTCCAATCTTTCCGAAATGGATCTGAATGTCAAATACGCGCTCGCCCTGATACGTAACGGGCAGATGGAACAGGCGGCTGCGACGATTCAACTCATTTCTCAACAGTATTCCGATCAAAAAGTGACATTAGGAGGCGACTCGGTCGATCCTGTGTTGTATCTCAAGTCGTTGATGCCTGCTGACTCTGAAAAAAGTGACAATCACTCTGTTGCGACGACTGCGCTTTCGAATCGGATTTCTCAGCCGTTTCAGATGTCAGACAAACAGATAGCTCCTCGCTGGCAGGTCACCTATCTGGACCAGGCGGCAGAACAGGCAATCATCAATTCCCAGTCTGACTATTATGGACGCAGCAAATCGTATCAGACATTCGTGCCCCCGATGGCCGTGGATGACAAACGGGCCTATTTTAATTTTTACGGGATCTGTTTCGGAGTCGATCTGCAGACCGGCAAGCTGGTCTGGCGGAACGCGAAGTTCAAAGACCTCGGCACCAACTTCAATAATTACAGCTTTCATCAGTCATCCAATCTGAACCAGTACCATATTACTGTCGACGGCAACTATGTACTGACAACCTTGATTCCCCAGAAAGAGATGAACCGGTATCGTGCCTGTTATCGATTGATTGCCTATCATCGGGATTCCGGAAAACAGCTCTGGCAGAGCAGTCAGACCAATGAGAGCTTTATTTCAAAACCACTCGTCGCTGGCGAGCAGATTTATGTAATTTCACATCAGCAGAATAATAAACTACTGACACTGAACTGCCTGCAGCTGAAAACCGGGAAGAAACAGTGGTCGATTCCCCTGGGAAGTGTGGTTGCTGGAAACTCCTCGAATGGCATGCCTGTCATGCCGGTTCCGATTTTGCGGAAGACCGGGGACAGCCTGCTGATTCTGACGAATAACGGTGCTCTGTTTGAGATCGATCTTTCGACCAAAGCTATCAACTGGGCATTCCGGTACCCTTACAAAGTCGATCAGACCAATTCCAATTATTACTATGCGGCGATTGATGAGGAGGTTCTGTTGCATTCCGAAGGACAGATGCTGCGGGATCAGAATCTGGTTTATTTCAAAGAAGCAGGCATGGATAAAGTCTTTGCTCTGGATCTGGCTGCAAAAAAAATGCTCTGGGAACGCCCGATCAAAACATCGGCACAACTGGTGGGTATCGATCAGAAGAATATCTATCTTCTGTCACGGGAACTGGAAGCCATTGACCGCAAATCCCATGAACTGAACTGGGCAGTCAAGTTGCCCGTAGCCGCCGGAGGTATGAGTGCACTGCTCGATCCGGAACAGCTCTGGGTATTCACCAGCCGGGGGATTTTTGAAATTTCCAAGACAAATGGTGACATTCTTGGAATCTATCGAGGGCATGATCTGTCTTCTCTGGGAGGCTCGATCGATTTCAGGCAGGGCCTGATAATGTGTGTTTCGAATCAGGCTGTAACTGCCTACCCGGTGACCATCCCCGGTTCATCAGATCAGAAGTCAAAACCTTAACACGAATGAATCACTTTTAAACGACTGGATACGGAATTGAATATGAGTGGTCTGTCCCGATTGTTACGACGAGTTATTTTGTTTTCACTGGCAGTCCTCTTTTGCTGGATCATGATGACGCATTCGTCTACTGCAGCCGAAAATCAGGGGATTACGGTGATGGGGCTGGGCAGAGTCGAAGCAAAGCCTTCCGTTGTTGAACTCACGGGAATTGTAATCGGCCAGGGACAACTGGCCGGCGATGCGGTTACCAAGTTTCATGGTAATCGTCGACGGGCGGAAACCGCTTTCAAAAATCTGAAGATCCCGGGGTTGGAAGTCGTGGAAGAAGGCTTGTCTCTTTATTCTTCTTTGAATGCGAGTCAGATGCAGGCCATGATGCGCGGCATGGCAGTGAATAATACGGATTCACAGGAATTGTCAGTGTCTGAAACACTCAAACTGCGCGTGACTGGAATCGACAAGTTGAGCTCCCAGGAACTGCTGGAAATGATTGTACGCATCGTCGATTCCGGTAAAGATGCCGGTGTGATTATCGGCAACGATACTTCGCCTAGTGTACCGGGTACTTACAATCCATCAAAAGCCCGCAACACAATGGCTACAT
>TARA_R110000850_G_scaffold126858_2_pt1 | contig 10621 bp, 5 predicted proteins | sample TARA_R110000850 | Tara Oceans TARA_R110000850 (sample SAMEA4397586) | marine metagenome | biome: Polar Biome; feature: [SRF] surface water layer (ENVO:00010504); material: water (ENVO:00002006), including particulate matter (ENVO:01000060) such as... | depth 5 m | reverse complement strand
AAGCTGCCGCCTGATCAAGCGTCACCAACTTTTGCGCATATCTCATGGGTCGGCATTGGGTGCCTGGCTGGAAGACCCAGTAAAAAATTTGTCTCCCAGCTTGGCAATGTCACCCCGTCGTCATTGCAGCCAATGGTATAGGTCCGAGATAACCGACCAATCGGGCTCGGCATTGTGACTTCAATAACCTGCAGCCACCCAGAAGCATTAACGAATTTCCAAGCAAGCCATCGCGGACCTTCGAAGTGGTCGAGATCAAATTCAACATATGTAGGTGCGTCACCGCAGTGACTTTCGGAGCCGAATGACAATCAACCCAACCTAAGCAACTTTCCAGCGTAGAGTGAACAGCGTTTCTAGTGTAGGCTGTTGGTTCAGCATCTCCGCAAACTCGTCCAATTTGTCGGAAACTTGCTTTCTGATTGCTTTTCTACGTTCAAATTTCGACAGCTTCAAATCGTCTACTTCACCCTCCAGCCGCTTGATTTTTCGCCCCATGGCGAGCTTATCTTCCATAGACAACTTGGGATTTCTTCGTTGCCTTTGAAAATCCTTTACTTCGGCATCCAAGGCATCAATTTGCGCATCAATCTCAATTTCGATGTCGGCGGCGTATCGATCAAGCCGCAACTCTTCGTCGTCCAGCCAGGCCATATTTTCTTCCTGAACCCTGCTTGAAAACCCATCAAACGCTACTTCTCCTGCCTGATTGAGATCGTTGTCTGGGGCTGGGACAGAGGCGGCTTGAGGAGCTAATGCAGGGACTTGCATCAATTTTTCCACGATATCAGGCCCGCGTTGTGTGCCATCATCGCTTACGACCGCACATAGTATTTCTTCCCGCAAGGCGTCACCCGTTGGCATGGTCGCCTTGTAGACCCGTAACCAACCTACATCCCCTTTAAGAGCATCAATGCGCGCCACTCGCCCATGAAAGGGAGCTTCGTCTGGGACAAAGATCAGCTCCATCAACTCGCCTGTCAAATCACGAGCGGAGGCATCAGCAACTAGTTGCCTTCCAAGACCTTCGTTCACTCTGAAGAACTGCCAATCGTTGTCATCTGCAATCGGCCACTTGGTAGTGTAGACTAGGCCTTCGTGAGAGAAGGCGTATTCGTCACCAACAGAAAAGTCGATACCTTCAAGTTCACCACGGGCTAGATTTAGCAGCTTCTGCTGATATTCGGGCACCTTTTCGACAAGTGATTTTTGGCGTGAATGGAGCATTGCGACAACGTCTCCATCTAAGGTTTCCAACACGCGCGCCCGGGTCTCTGCAATGTCCGCATCAATCTCGTCTTTGATGCGAGTTTGTAGTTCATCAAATTCGGCGTCAGCTTGATCCTTCGTCCGACACCTTTGAACGATTCCCAAAACTTCTTTCTCAAAATCCAATCCGGATGAGATACTACCAAGTACTTCGTCGCTTGAACCAAAGACACCCTCGAAGAGCTTAAATTTCTCACTCAAAAGCTGGTGTATGCGCGCTTCTGTATGGTTTTTCCTGTTCAAAAGGTTCACGACGGTAACGTCGATTAGCTGTCCATAACGATGAATGCGCCCGATACGCTGCTCAATGCGTTGAGGGTTCCAAGGAAGATCGTAATTGATTAGAACGGAGCAAAATTGGAGGTTTATGCCCTCTGCGCCACTTTCAGTTGAAATTAAGATCGATTTTTCGTCAGATTTAAATGCCTCAACAAGTGCTGCTTTCATGTCAGCGGTTCTTGACCCCGAAACCTTTTCAGTCCCTGCATGCCGGTCCTTCCATGAGTTGTATATCCGGCGGCTCTCGGGATCTGCGTTGCTACCATTCAAAAGAACAAGCTTTCCTGAATAGCCATGATTGCTCAAGAGCTGTTCTAGGTACCTTTGCGTTCGCACACTCTCCGTGAAAATGACGGCTTTATTCTTGCCTCCTTTCTTCACGATTTGCTCTAATACGAGAGGTAGTTTTCCGACCAGTGCTTCTCCTTTCCCGTTGATTTGGATCGAGTTGGCAAGTGCGAGCATATCTTGAATTTCTGCAATCTCATTCGCCAACCTTTGTGGGTCGATGATTTCCATATCGTCGTCATCGCTGTTGGAACCATCTTCTTCCAAAGTGACGTCAAATCCATCTAGATCATCGCTCATTTTGACTGAAGCCGCCTGTTTAAGTTTCAGGCGGCCAATCAAGGTTTCGAGATATCTCGCCACTGCAAAAGTTGATGAGCCAAGTATTTTTCGTACTTGGAGTAACACCAACGCATTGGCGCGGTCACCGTAAGAAACCGTATCGGATCTTTGCAAAAAGTCAGAAACTTGCTCATACAGCGTGATTTCGTTGTCGAACGGGTCGAAATCGAACGTCAGTGCTGTTCGCTTTCGAAAGTTGATATGTCCTGCCTCTTGGACTTGCCTCCGCAGAGTTCTTTGACAGACTGGCTCAATCCTCTTTTGTAAAGAGGCAAGGTTCTCAGGATCAGGTCTCCCACGGACATATTGAGTTCTAAAGGAGTCCAACCCACCGAAGTGAGTATCGTCGATAACCGAAATCAAACCGTATAATTCCAAGAGAGAATTCTGAAGCGGTGTTGCAGTTAGTAATATTTTAGGGATATCGCGAAACGCATCTGCAAGGGCCTGCGCGCGTTTGGACGTGCCTCTATTTTGCTCGTTCTTGTAAACGTTGCGAAGTCGGTGAGCTTCATCAAAGACGATAAGATCCCACCTCTGAGCGACCCTCAACTCATCTGCAATCCGTGCCGCATACTCGTAGGACATGATTACCGGCATCTTAGTTGTCTTAAAAATATTGTCTTCCCCGCGTTTGCGGGCTTGCCGCACAACTGATGCATCCAGAATCATTGTGGGAACCGAAAATTTCTCTTGCAGTTCCTGTTGCCATTGCTTCCGCAAGGATGCGGGTACGATCAAAAGAATGCGCCGTTTTCCCTCGGCAATTCGTTGTGAAATCACAAGGCCAGCTTCAATTGTCTTCCCAAGCCCTACCTCATCAGCCAGCAATGCTCCTTTTGAGAAGGGTGACTTGAGTGCAAAAAGCGCTGCATTCACCTGGTGAGGGTTCATCTCCACACGAGCCGAAGTCAGCGTTCGCGTTAATGAATTCTCTTGTGAACCAGCTAGCTGCAGTGACGTCGCATGAAACTTGGAATGAAAATCTGTAAACATTGACGTCATTAAAAAGTCCTTTGTTCAACAATTCGAGCGGCATTTTGGGAAAGCGATGACGTTCGCCCATCAATGATGGCCAAACCCAATAGTGCAATCTTAATATAGTAGTATGAATTCATGCTATATGATGACGAGCACGAATATGCGATCCACTTGGAGTTACTTCAACGTCAAATCCTTCGGTGATGAGGTTCTTGACCTGTTCAGTATGCGAAATTAGCCCAACTGCACGCATCTCTTCGGCTAGAGAACTCAACGTTTCGAGCGCGGTATCCAAAGTCTCTGAGTCCAATGTACCGAAACCCTCATCGATGAAAATGGCGTCTAGCTTAATACCCCCACTGTTCTGTTGAACGACATCAGACAACCCCAGCGCCAAAGCAAGCGATGCTTGGAAACCTTCGCCACCGGACAGGCTTGTCGTAGAACGAGACTTTTCAGTGTTGGCATCAAATACAGCAATATCGAGACCCCTCTTGGACCTTCCGCCCGTTTTTTCAACCGGACGATGAAGCTGATAGCGATGATTGGTCATCGGGCCCAAACGTTGATTGGAGGCATCTAGAATTTCATCAAACATTGCGGCGATTGCAAAATCTGGCAGCCTCACCTTCAGGTCATTATCGCCATTAACCAGACCCGCAATCTCGCCAAGTGGCGCATATTTTTCCTCTAGGCCCGCAATCTTTGCAGAAAGCGAGGTGACCGTCACAAGCACTTCGTTTTTGCGCGCAAGTTCAGCAGTCAATCTCGCCTGCTCAGATCGCCCACTGTCCAACTCATCTGTGCACGCTTTGGCAGCTAACTTAAGGGCCTCAATGTCAGGGTGTTCCTGATCCCCGATCTCCGAAATAAGCCGCTCCAACCTGTCTTTGTTTGAAACAATCTGATTGGTATGAGACTGGATCGCCGTTTCAAGTTCCTCCAAGTGAGCAACATCAGACTTTCCAGATTCATAGTTCTCTTCACTCAGTTTAGATGCCGCCAAACTCTTGGAAAGCTCTTCTTCCGCCTGCTTTGATTCAATTTCCACCTTGGACAAGGTTGTAACGGCGTTGCGCTGACCCTCTTTCGCAGATGCCAACTGGAGCGCTGCATTTTTCTCAACATCAATCGCGGATGTGTTTTCCTGCTCAAGGCGGGACTGCTCGGCGCGCGCCGTCGACAAGCCCTCTGTCAGTGCAGGCAGATTTCGCCATTCTTCAGGCACTTCAGCAAGTGTTGTTGTTAATGCGGTCTGGGCGTTAGACACCGCTTGCTTTTGTAAACCAACCGCTTTTGATGCTTCCTCGCGGGCTTTTAAGGCGTTGTTTGATGCGCTTTCGGCTTTAGCTAGACGATCAGCCAATTCGTTGAACCGCGTGTCACTTTCCAGCTCTTGTTTTGTATCCCTTGCAGTCTCCAACAAAGGCAAAAGTGTCTCAGGGCCGCGTTCTGGCTTTGTTAGCCCATCAAGTTCTTGCTGGCGCTCAGCCAAGATGGCTTTACCTGTAGCGACAAGCCCTTTCGCCGCACGCTCTTGTTCTGCCGCCGCATTGCGCAATTGCTCTGCCGCTTCAAAATTTTCATGGCGCCCAAGACGTTCTGGGTCACCTGTTGCCGGATCTGGGTGCTCTGTGGATCCACAAGCCGGACAAGGTTCGCCCGCGCTTAGTTTTCGGGCGACATGCAGGGCCTGAATGTCGGTCAGCTCCTGCTCCGCCCTCAAAAACGCCTCCTGACATACCGTCAGATAGGAGTCCGCTTTTTTGTGGTCTTCAATCAGCGATGCGAGATTTGTCGCTTGTTGATCCCTTTTCAACAAACAGGCATCGAACCGGCCTGTTATTTCTGCCTCACGTTCGAGTGCTGCCAAACTTGTTGTTGCATCGCTGATCGCCTTTGTATGAACAGGCAGTGCTCGTTGAAGCGTCTTAATGTTATCAAGTTCATTCTTTGTCGCTGCCTCTGCGCCCTTAGCGTCAAACTCGGCAGCTTCAGCATTCTGTTGTGCTATCGTAGCCTCATCCACCGGACTTTGCAGTAAAGCCGCTTTTTCTAAAATACCTTCCCAGCGTTCGAGTTTTTGAACCATTGCAGCAGCTTCTTCGCGCTGCGGTTTTTGTTTTGCTACCCGCCCGAGTTCTGCGATGGCGTCATCATGCGCTGTTGAGGCTAAGCCGAGTGCAGTATCGGCGTCTGTCTTAAGTTTTGACGCATCTACCAAATCTTGCTTTGCGCGATCGCGAAGCGTTTCAGCAGGAAGAACCGATTGTGCAGCACGAGCAACTGATACACGGGTCTGATATGCCTTGATTGTCGTCGTGTTCGACTTTAGCTCACCTTCCTCCTTCTTGGCGTCGGACAGAGAGGTGAATTTAGCGAGCAGCGTTTCCCCTTCGGTTAGAGCCTTTTGGTGGGTGGTTGCTTGCATTGCCAGGGCATTTAGCTTTTCACCAAGTTCACCGATGGATTTGTCGCGCGAAGCAATATCATCCTTGAGCTCTTGTTCCGTCAGGCCCTCAAGCTTTGTATCTCTGACAAGACGCTCATCCTTGATCTCACGATGCATGTTCGTAGCTTGTGTGCGGATTTTTTGTATGAAGTTTTCGTAGAGAGATACATCGAACAACCGTTTTAAGATCGGCGCACGATCATCTGAATTCGCCGTAAGGATTTTTCGAAACTCACCTTGTGGTAACAGGACGATTTGCCGGAATTGAGCGGCATCATAGCCAAGCAAATCCCTAATCATCGGATCAACGAGACTGGTTTTTTTCTCCGACAATATCTCGCCGGAACTATCTCGCGTGATCTGATCTAAAGTCAGTCCGGTCGCATCAAACAAATAGGCTTCATGCGCCTGGGAGGTCGTACCTTCCCCACGGATGGAGGCGCGCTCTTGTCTGGGAATGCGGCGAACAACATAGCGTTTCTCACCTAGATCAAAAACCAGCTCGACCTGGGTTATCTCTCTGGGGTCCGCATAATCAGAAAGCATGTCATTAGAAGCTCGTTCAGCGCCGGATGACTGCCCAAAGAGAGCAAATGCGATTCCATCAAAAATGGTGGTTTTTCCCGCACCTGTATCCCCATAAATGCCAAAAATTCCGGCGTCGAGCGCAGCCGTGAAGTCAACAACTTCCCTTCCGGCGTAAGGACCAAAGGCGTTTAGCGTGAGGCGAATAGGCCGCATTACACTTCCTCCCGAACTGGTTGATCGACAATTTGCGTAACCACGCCAGTCTCAGCTTCGTTGGGTTTCTCTCCGCGCACAAACTCAACAAATTCGCTTATAACACCCATCGGATCGTCTAGTTTCGAATGCGCCCTACCCGCACTTGCATGAACCAGTTCGCGTTTTTTCTCGCGCAAGGTCTGCAAAATATTTGGATAGTACGGCCGAAGTTGCGCTGCTGGCTCTACCACCGCACCTTCATCAAACAGAATGGCGCTGATGTAGTCTTCACTTGGAGCGTTCTCTGCCTCAGCAACCAAGTCAGCCAATAGGCCTTTGACCTCCCTGACCTTCCGCAGTGGTTCAAACGCAATCTCTCTGAAATCCTCAAGGCTGCCATCAGCGGCCAGATCAAACAGGGTCATGGTCTTTGTAGTGTCAGCCTCATCAAAACCAAAAGCCAACGGTGATCCGCTATAACGAATGCTCTCTTTTCCTGCGGTTTGAGGTCGGTGCAAGTGCCCAAGCGCTACATAGTCAACACCGTCAAAGAGACTGCTGGAAACAGTCTCGACTGTACCGACCGATAATGTGCGCTCAGTCTCACTGGGAAGGCCACCTGTTACAAACGCGTGCGCAACGATTACCCATCTGGCACCTTCAGGCCTTAGCGCGCGAGCCGCATCCACCTCACGCCTCAATACGTCCTCAGGCGACTTGATGGTTTCATCTTCAAATGTGCGCCGCGCTGCAAATATTTCGCCATATGGAAGCGCCGAAAAAGCGACGGGACCATGCTCATCATCCAAGACGAGCGGCTGCTCTTCCCTCGCCAATGTCCCTCTAATCAAAATTCGCTTTCGATCGTAAAGCTTGGTCGGCCCGGCTAGCCTTTGTCCCGAATCGTGATTGCCAGCAATAATGACAATCGCCGCATCGGTTTCCACATAGATGCGTTCAATGAAACTGCAAAACAGTGCTACAGCGGCCTCAGATGGTGCCTGCTTGTCATATATGTCGCCTGCAACGATCAACACCTGAATGTCGTTCTCGACAACGGCGCCGAATATTTGGTCTAAAACATGCCTCTGATCTTCCATCAGCGACACCTTCCGAAGGGTCTTTCCAAGGTGCCAATCTGCTGTGTGAAGGATTCGCATGTTCTACTCCGTTACTTTTTGCACGTGTAATTTTTATATGGACAACTGTAGAGAGTCAAGCTAGTGCTTATGAATGGCATTTGAAGATCTGAAATACGCACAGAGAAACCGATTGGAGTATCTGGACCGACTGTTCTTTTGGAACGGTGCGGCGACACGCGCGTCACTCATTCAACAGTTCGGGATTTCGAATGCGCAGGCCGCGTTGGACTTCCGCGCTTACCTAAAGGAACTTGGTAATGACGCTCTCATCTACGACGCGACCTCACGCCAATATCTCGCTCAGAAGGGCTTTCAGCGACTGACTGGACCCGCGGCAACGTCTGAACTCTTGGAGTTCATTGAAGGTGACGCACATGGCACCTATGACGAGCTTCCCGACCTTCAACGCTCTCAAAACGTACATGCGTTCTTGCCGCTCTACCGCGCCATTCGCGCAAGGCAGTCCGTTGAAATTGTCTACCAATCGATGCGTGATCCTGAACCAGAAACCCGCGTGATCGCACCCTTGCGCTTTGTCTCTGACGGCGTCCGACTGCATGTTCGTGCTTACTGTTTTACGCGCAACCAGTTCCGGGACTTTATCCCCTCCCGCATAGACCTCGAGTTGTCGTTTCTCAAAATTGGGGGCATCCAAGATGTTCCTCACGACGAGGCGTGGTTTACGTGGTCGGTTCTCAAACTGCGGCCTCACGAGCGCCTAACGGCCTCTCAGCAAAGGGTCGTTCGAACAGAATTCGGATTTTCGGAAGATGTGCTGGAAATCCGCATTCGCAAAGCCCTCGAGTTCTACCCAAGACGTCGATGGGGCCTAGATCAGGAATTTCCGAGACTAGAATGCCTGTCAGTTGAGCATATTCCAATGACGGAGGAGGAGATCAATGCAAATTGACATGAAGCGCGTTGATACTGAGGCAAATGTGGATCGATTTTATAGCGTTGGGTTGACCAAGGACCTGTTTGGCGATCATGGCGTATACCGCCAATGGGGTCGTAGCGGTACTTGGGGCCGTCATCGTAGAGATTGGTATGACACCGAATTGGAGGCGCAAAGTGCTATGTCGGATCTCGTCAATGAAAAACTCATGCGTGGATACGCGACCTACCAGCCATCAAACCCTCAGATCAGGTGTGTTTCTATGACGCTGGGCTCGGAGCCGATGTGATAGGAGGCTCTCCGTCCACTGCTACTGGTGTCCTACATTTCGCAAATGCTTCGACTGGTTGTAACCATCCCGCGTCGTGATCCCTCATAATCTGCGCGGCGAATGTCCAGTCTAAGCACCGCTTACTGTCCAGTTGCGTCAATTATTTCTGTAAAGTGGGCCGACATTTTGAAAGAGCCAGAGAAAGGGAAGCCCGGTTGCCGGGCTTGAAAGGATAGAGAGAGTCTCATCCGGGCCCGTCCAAAAGGACGAAACCCATGGCAAAATCCCAAACCAAAGCGAAGACTACGAAGCTGCCGGTGGCCACGAAAACTGCTGACGCCGCCACGAACGCGATCGCAATGACGCAAGATCTCCGCATGATCCCACTCGATCAGTTGGAGCTCAGCCCGCTCAACGTACGCAAGGTCGCCGCAAGTGCGGCCGATGATGCGGAACTCCTCGCCAGCATTCGCGAAAATGGCATCAAACAAAACCTGGTGGTTCATGCGATCTCTGGTGAAAAATTCGCAGTAGATGCTGGTGGTCGTCGCCTTAGGGCGCTCAAACAGCTCGCAAGTGATGGCGTCATCCCGAACAATCATCCTGTCTCGTGTTTGGTCGAAGACGCGCAAAATGCGACTGTCACCTCGGCGACGGAAAATCTCCAACGCGCCGCGATGCACCCTGCTGATCAGTTCGAAGCATTTGCGCAGATGATTGCTGAAGGTCGCAAAGAGGACGACATCGCACTTAAGTTTGGGGTCAGCGTTGATCTTGTGCGCCGCCGCCTCAAACTGGCCCGCATAGCACCAGAACTCATCGAGCAATTCCGCGCAGGTGAGATGACATTGGAATGCGTCATGGCGTTCACTTTGACCGATGATCATGATCGCCAAATGACCGTATGGAACGCGGTGAAGGACAGCTATCATATCCATCCGCAGTCCATCAAACGTCAGCTGACCGAAACGGCACATTCTGCCAGTTCAAGCATCGGGCGCTTTGTCGGCATCGAGGCCTATGAAGCGGCTGGGGGTATTCTGTTGCGTGATCTCTTTGACGATAACGCCGCAGCGCACATGGAAAATCCTGAGCTTCTGGAACGTCTTGCTGTCGAAAAGTTGCAGGCCGCGGCAAAGGTGTTTGAAGCAGATTGGAAGTGGGTCGAAGTACATCTGTCCGTTGATTATGGTGCCTTCCGCAGTTTTGGGCGCGTCTATCCGCAAGACATCGAACCTGATGCTGATCTGCTGGCCGAAGAGGATGCTCTGATAGCACGGGAAGAAGAATTGGCAGCGGCTAATGACGGTGCAGATTGGACGGATGCCGAAGCAGATGAATATTACGCCATTGAGCCACGGCTTCGCGAAATCGAAGCCCTGCAGAAGGCGCGTCAGCCCTACGCGGCTGCGGATCAAGCGATCGCGGGGTGTGTCGTCACGATTGGTCACGATGGCACATTGCGGGTCGAAAAAGGGCTGGTCCGCCCTGACGATATTCCTATTGCCCCAGAAGAAGCCGCTGATGCGGCAGATGGTGATGTAAAGGCTCCAATCAATCGCCCAAACGTTACCCCTCCAACGTCCTCAGCACCCGTTCCAGTCTCGGACCCGGCGACAACACTGCGCAAAGCAGATGGTATCTCAGCAAGTCTTGCCGGTGATTTGCGTGCTTCGCGCCAGTATATTCTGCGTGCGCATTTGGCCGCAGATTACGACGTGGCGTTTGACGCGATGCTTTATGCTTTGTGCGAACAGGCGCTGTCTCGGTCGTACGGAACAGAGGCGCTCAATATCTCAATCACTCCATTCGTCGCCCAAAATCGTGAGACCTTGCACGCAGACACGGTCGCGCAAAAGATGCTTGATGCGCTGGAACAGGATCTTGCTGTCGAGTGGATGACGCTTGAAAAACCTGATGATTTTCGTGCGATGTCAGCACTCCCCCTGCCCCAAAAGCAATCCCTGTTCGCTTGGGCA
>TARA_R110000850_G_scaffold73471_2_pt1 | contig 10649 bp, 9 predicted proteins | sample TARA_R110000850 | Tara Oceans TARA_R110000850 (sample SAMEA4397586) | marine metagenome | biome: Polar Biome; feature: [SRF] surface water layer (ENVO:00010504); material: water (ENVO:00002006), including particulate matter (ENVO:01000060) such as... | depth 5 m | reverse complement strand
GGCCCAGGCTATGAAAAAAGAAGGGCATCCCGATTATCACTTCGTAACTGTTGTGATGACCGATGGCACCGAATACCAGACCCGCTCCACTTATGGCGCCGAAGGCGACAAACTGGTTCTGGATATTGACTCCAAGTCGCATCCGGCGTGGACTGGTGGCGACGGCAAGATGCTTGACCGCGGTGGCCGCGTGTCGCGCTTCAAGGACAAGTTCAAAGGCTTCATGTAGGACCGACGGGTCTTCCATGATGCGTAGAGTGGGAACGCCCCGGCCTTATGGTCGGGGTTTTTCTCATTCCGGACCCATGTTTGACCCTTCCCGGGGCCCTGATCGCCCCGCACCGCTTAAATGGCGGAAGCGCGAACAAGGTACGCACCGTTCCATTTGGGGGCCCGGCGCCGCGGATGGCCCTGATTCCGGAAATCAGTACTTCCTGACCGGCTGCTGGGAATAGTCGGGCGCTTCAAGCAGATCGCCCGTATTCGGCGCCACTTGCTGCTGCATCGGCATCTTGCTCTTCATCTGCTCCTGGACATATGGAACGACCGATTTCTGCTCGAGATAGCCGCTGACGGCGCCGAGGCGGATCTGCAACGTACCCCAGCCCTTCGCGGAACACTGGCCTGCCTTCACTGCTGCCTGAAGGACGCCGTCATTCAGGCGCTGATGCTCATGGGTGCGGCACGTCGCAGAGACATCGCTCCAGCGCCGCTCGGTGCAACGATCTGTGCGTGCATAGGCGTCAAGGCAGGTCATGGCCGACCGGAAATCATTCGGCTGGGCCGCATATTTCGCGCGGAACGCCTCTTCGTTCTGCGCTTCCCACGTATAGCGCTTCATTAGCGCCGGCCACGCTTTTGCCGTGCACATGCCGTCGCTCACCTGTGTCAGAAGACTGCCATCGTCCAGAAGCGCATGCTCATAGGTCTTGCAGTTCTCGTAGACCTGGCTCCAGTCATCCGGTTTGCACACATCCATCCTGGCATGATCGGCAATACATGAGAGCGACGCACTGATATCCGATCCGGGCGCCACCACGGTCGGCTCCCATAGCGCAAATTCAGCAAGCGTGCCGGGCGACTCATCCGAAACCGATGACACGTCCCGTCCGTCTCCACCTGCCGCGCCATTGCAGCCTTCGGCCCGTGTCCGGGCCAGTGCCGCAAGCGGGCTGCCCGGATACTGGTCCAGGAAAGCGGCATATTCACAGGGGCTTTCGGCAAGATCGAAAACCGTCTGCTCTGCGCTGGAGATTCCGCCGCCTGCCATGCAGCGGGCAAAGCAGATGTCCTCGCCCGTCAGGCCGCTATTGTAGAAAGGCGTCTGCGCGCCCCCTGTCGCCTCGCTGACGCGGTCGGCCACACGCTTGAACACCTGCTCGGCGATCAGGCCTTCCACTGGCAGCACGGCGGCAAGCGCCTCGGTAAACGGGCTATGCTCGTTCTCGCCGTCAAACGCCGTGAAACCCGGCTCCGTCGCGTAGGATATCAGCAGGCCGCGTGCGCGTCCGACCGGCGCCAGTCCCCCCGACAGGTCGCGGGTTGCGCTGGGTAGCGGATTGTTGCGGCAGGCATCAAGGATCACGAAGTTCACCGAATTGCCGGCACTGTTGATGTATTGAAGCGCATCGCCGAGCCGCGGCGCCTGTCGCCAGAGATCCTGCTCCGTGCGGGCATTTGCATCCACAGGCACGAGATAGTTCAGCCCTTCGGACTGCACGCCATGACCGGCATAATAGAAAACACCAATCGCGTCCGTGCCAGCGGCCCTGAGGCGGGCGCCATGATCCTGGAAGGCAATCTCCATCTCGTTTTCCGTGGCATTCTTAACCAGCGTGACCTCGAACCCGATGCGTTTCAACGTATCGGAGATCAGGTCGGCATCCTTGACCGGATTGGGCAGCTCCCACCCCGACTGGTTGTAGTCGGAATTTCCGATCACCAGGGCAATGCGCGTCTGCGCAACCGCGGCGCTGGCCAGGCAGAAGACGCTGACGATCAGACTGAAGGCAAGTTTCAGGTACATGCTCGGTGTCCCCACACATTACCGAGGCATTAAGCCAGAAATTCGCGCCAGACGGAACCCGTCAATCGCCTTTCGCAGGAGCGCAGGCGAGAAAAAGCCCCGCCCCCGGCTTTACGGGAACGGGGCTTTCAGGTCGCACCGGTTGGCGCCTATTCGACCGGTGCGTCGTGCGGTTCCCGCGCATCCGACACCGGATGCGCCTCATCCGGATCGCCATTGCGCTTGTGCATCGCATAAACCACCCCCGACAGCGCCAGAAGCGCAATCAGGTTCGGGAATGCCATGGAGGCATTGGCGATATCGCCCAGCAGCCACAGCGCGTCCGTATTGGTGACCAGCGTGCCGCAGAAGACGACAATCACCCACAAATACCGGAATGGATGGGTCGCCCATTCCCCCAGCAGATAGGTCACCGCCTGCTCGCCATAATAGGTCCAGCCAATGATCGTGGTGAACGCAAAGAAGAATAGCGCAATGGTCACCACCCATTCGCCATAAGGCAGCGCCGCGCCATAGGCCCGGGCCGTGATACCCGACGATTCCGCGTCCGTCTCATACACATAGCGAACGTCATTCAGCACGCTTGGATCCGATGCCGACGACAGGGCCTTGGCAAAATAGGCTGCCTCATCAGCTTCGGTTGCCGAACGCGGCAGGTCGATCGCAAGGCTCAGTCCGCCCTCACGGCAAGCCTGGAGGAACCCGACCGCCTCGACGCCGCGAGCCGTAACGATCGCATCCCGGCCATCCTGGTAGGCAGACGGGAACAGGTCTTCAACCGATGTGCCTTCCGGCAGGGTCGCCGCGTTGGACGCAACACATTGCTGCGCAGCGATCAGCGCAGGACTGCGCTTGAAGTCGCCCGAGACCGTCAGGATGACGAGCGCGGTCATGGTGCAGATCACGATCGTGTCGATGAACACGCCGATCATCGCGATTTCGCCCTGCTGGGTCGGGTTCTTGGTCTGTGCAGCTGCGTGGGCAATCGGCGCAGAGCCCTGGCCGGCCTCGTTCGAGAACAGGCCACGTGCAACACCTGCACGGACAGCAGCGGCCATTGTGTAACCCGCCGCGCCGCCAACCGCTTCCTGCAGACCGAAGGCCGAAGCGAAGATCGTACCGAAAGCATGCGGAATCTCAGACGCGTTCATGATCAGCACGACCAGCGCGGCAACCACATAGGCCGCCGCCATAAGGGGAACGATCTTGCCGGCAACCGATCCGATTGACTTGATGCCGCCGATAATCACCGCAAATACGAGGCCCGACAGCACCAGGCCAATGGACCAGGGCGGAAGCGAGATGCCAAAGTTCGAGCGGGCCGTTTCAACGGCGGTCTGGGCAATCGAGTTTGCCTGGATCATCGAGCCGGTCGCCATGGCCGAAAACAGCGTGCCGATACAGAAGATGATGGCCAGCCAGCCCCAGTTCTTTCCAAGGCCGTTCTTGATGTAATACATCGGGCCGCCATTGATGCGGCCATACTCGTCGGTCTCTCGGTACTTCACCGCCAGTGAGCTTTCCGAGAATGCCAGCGCCATGCCGAAAATGGCCGTGACCCACATCCAGAAGATCGCGCCCGCGCCGCCCAGCGTGATGGCGGTTGCGACGCCTGCAAGGTTACCGGTACCAACCTGGCCGGACAGGGCGGTCGACAGGGCCTGCCAGGGCGTGATCGCGCCGTCTTCGCCTTGTGACTTGCGGCCATCCCAGACTTCCTTCAGCGCCGGAAAGAAGCGCCGCAGAGGACGACCACCGAGGCGGAACATGAAAAACAGGCCGGTTCCGAGCAATACGAATGCCAGTGGCCCCATCGGAAGGATGGCCGTGCCGTTCCAGGCCCCGCCCCAGATGAATCCGCTGACATTCTGAATAAGGTTTACGAAAGTTTCCATGGGCCTCCCCGGCTCCTTTAATTGGCTTGCGGGCACACTAGCCCGGTTTGACCTCATGTGAAGTGCTTGTCACAGACTGCGTCCGGCCCGCTCTGCATTCACCGGGCACCGCACAAGGTTCTGGCAGGACGGTCGGTTTTCAGGCATAAGCCCGCGGATGAATTCTACCGACACCGCCAAGACGCCCAAAGGCCTGTTCATCAGGACCTATGGCTGCCAGATGAACGTCTATGACTCCGAACGCATGCGCGACGTGCTGCGCCCCCTAGGCTATGCGCCGGTGGACGGCCCCGAGCACGCAGATCTCGTTGTCGTCAACACCTGCCACATCCGCGAGAAGGCGACCGAGAAGGTCTATTCGGAGCTTGGACAGCTGAAGAAATTGAAGGAAGCGTCCGGCGGGAGGATGACAATTGCTGTCGCAGGCTGCGTTGCCCAAGCTGAAGGCGAGGAACTGATCCGCCGCCAGCCAGCTGTTGATCTGGTCCTCGGCCCCCAAGCCTATCACAAGCTGCCGGAAATGATCGCCCGCGCCAGCCGTGCTGTCGGCGACCGGCTGGAGACCGAATTCGACACGCTGGAGAAATTCGACGCCCTGCCGAAGGCCCGTAATGCAGATGGGCCAGCCGCTTTCCTTTCGGTTCAGGAAGGTTGCGACAAGTTCTGTACCTTCTGCGTCGTGCCATACACGCGTGGGGCCGAACTCTCCCGCAGTGTCGATGACATCACTGTCGAGGCGCGCAGCCTGGCCGCACAGGGCGTGCGCGAAATCTCGCTGCTTGGCCAGAACGTGAACGCGTTCCACGGCGCTGCGCCAGCCATCGAGGGCGGCCCGGACTGGACCCTTGGCCAGCTCTGCCGCCATATCGCAAAAATCGGAGGCATCGACCGTATTCGCTACACGACCAGCCATCCGCGCGACATGGATGATGACCTTATCGCCGCCCATGGCGACACGCCCGCAATGATGCCGTTCCTGCACCTGCCGGTCCAGTCGGGCTCAGACCGTATTCTCAAGGCCATGAACCGCGGACATACTGCAGGTGAATTCCACGAGATCGTCGCCAAGGTACGCGACGCCCGGCCGGGCATCGCACTCGCGTCCGATTTCATTGTGGGCTTCCCGGGCGAAACGGATGTGGACTTCGAGGCGACGATGGAACTTGTACGCAGGACCGGGTTCGCCATCGCCTATTCCTTCAAGTATTCCCAGCGTCCCGGCACGCCCGCGGCCGAGATGTTCGGCCAGGTTCCCGAAGACGTGAAGGACGCGCGCCTGCAGGCGCTTCAGGCTCTCCTGCGCGACCAGCAAACCGCCTTCAACGCCGACCAGATCGGCCAGACGCTCGATATTCTGGTCACCGGGAAGGGCCGTATGGCAGGACAGGTTCACGGCCGCTCGCCATACATGCAGGCCGTGCATTTCGACGGCCCTCCTGATCTGATCGGCCAGATCGCTTCTGTCCGCATTATCGGCTCCAGCCTCAACTCCCTGACCGGTGAGTTCATCACTGCCCGAGAGGCCGCTGCGTGACCGTCAAACGCCGTATGCCCGCCTCGCCCGCCGCACCAATCAGCCGCATCTACGAAGTCCGCAATGCCGAGCGGCTGCAGGACCTGTGCGGCCCGCATCATCGTCACCTGCAATTGCTCGAAACCAGGCTCGCCGCGTTCGGCCTGAAAGCCGAAAGCCAGGGCGGCGGCATCCTCCTGGTCGGAACAGCCGAAGGCGTCTCGATTGCCGAGGCCGCCCTTGCTGAACTGGAGCGCCGCATCCGAAGCGGCACGCAGGCCAATGAGATGGAGCTGGAAGGCGCGCTGGAAGCGGCGCAGACGCCGGCCCAGACTTTCGGGGGCCTGGCGGGACTCAAGAAGCCGATCAAGCCGCAAACGCGCGGACAGTCAAAATACCTCGACCTCCTCGCCAATACCGACAATGCGCTTGTCTTTGGCGTCGGACCGGCCGGCACCGGCAAGACATTCCTCGCCGTCGCCGCCGGTGTTGCCGAGTTGACGTCCGGCCTGCGCCAGCGCCTCATCGTGACGCGTCCTGCCGTGGAAGCGGGCGAAAAACTGGGCTTCCTGCCCGGCACACTGGAGGAAAAGGTCGATCCCTACATGCTGCCGATCTGGGATTCCCTGCGCGAGCTGATGGGGCAGGAACAGATGGAACGGCGCATGGCACGCGGCGAAATCGAAGTTGCGCCCCTTGCCTTCATGCGGGGCCGCACCCTCAAGAATGCATTCGTCATCGTTGACGAAGCGCAGAACACCACGATCGCCCAGATGAAGATGGTCCTGACGCGTCTTGGCCGGGACAGCCGCATGGTGGTCACCGGCGACCCGGGCCAGGTCGACCTGCCCGGCAGTCAGCCATCCGGAATGAAACATGCCCTCAGGATACTTGACGGGGTCGATGGCGTTCAGGCGCACTATCTGACCGCCGCTGATGTCGTCCGTCACGGCCTGGTCAGCCGCATCATCGACGCCTATGCCGCTGCCGGAGAGGGCTGAGCCCGATCATGATCGACGTCGACCTGATTGTGGAAGAGGACAGCTGGGAAGCCCTCGGAGATCTTGAAGCCCTCAGCCGCCGCGCCTTTGCGGCAGCGCGCAGTGTGGCGCGCGATGACGGCACCGTGTCGCTCCTGTTAACCGACGACACTGTTCTTCGCCAGCTCAACAAGGATTTTCGCGGTATCGACAAGGCAACCGATGTCCTGTCCTTTCCGGCGCTCGGAATGGACAGGCCGCTACTCGGAGATATTGCGGTCGGTTACGGTGTCTGCAAACGCGACGCTGCCGCTCAGGGCAAGACTCTGCCCGACCACCTGACACACCTTCTCGTGCACGGATATCTCCACCTGCTCGGCCATGACCATATGCAGCCAGACCAGGCCGAAGAGATGGAAGGGCTGGAAATCGCCGCGCTCGCCTCACTTGGCATAGCCAATCCCTATGATTCAGATTAAAGCACCAGACCGATGAGCGACCCTGACCCTTCTGAACCGGCCTCTAGCGGGCGATTACGCAGGATGTTCGGCTTTGGCCGCAAGGAGCCTGACACAGACCTCACCGTTGATCCGGCCGAGGGTGAGCCTGTGGTCAGCCCCCACGAAATGCGCCTGCGCATTGAGGAATTCGAGCAATTGCGCGTCGAAGACGTGATGGTGGCCCGGGCCGAAGTCAAAGCCGTCGAAGTCGGCACCGAATTCCCGGACCTGCTGAAATATTTTGCCGAAGTTACGCACTCGCGCCTGCCGGTATTCCGCGAATCCCTCGATGATCCGATCGGCTTTGTCCACATCAAGGACGTCGTCAAGGAACTCGCTACCGGCGGTGAAGTGACCAAGCGGCCGCTGGAACGCTTGCACCGCGAGGTGCTCTATGTCCCCCCCTCGATGAAGCTGACAGATCTGCTTGTGAAGATGCAGTCAACACGCATACACCTTGCACTCGTGGTCGATGAATATGGCGGCACTGACGGCCTTGTGTCCCTCGAAGACCTGGTCGAAGAAATCGTCGGTGACATCGAAGACGAACACGACGATGAGGAGCCCATGTTCGTGCGGCGCAGCCAGCGTGTCTGGGAAGCGGATGCCCGCACCGAAATCGACGATTTCGCAGAGGAAACCGGAATTGATCTTGAGCTCGCCGAAATGGAGACCGACATCGACACGCTTGGCGGGGTCGTATTCGCACTGGCAGGCAAAGTGCCCGTGCGCGGCGAAGTCCTGCGTCATCCATCCGGCGTCGAGATCGAGGTCATGGACGCCGATGCCCGCCGCATTCGCCGCCTGCGCCTGCGCACACCGGAGGTCGGCCCCGCGCCGCAACCCCAGGAGTAAGCCATGACAGACGGAGTGCGCAGCCACGGGTTTACCGCCCTTGGCCCCCTGCACGAGGCGTTTGCGCGCCTGACTGGCTGGACCGCAGCCGGCACGGCCTTCCTGCTCGGCGCGTTTTCGGCGGTGGCGTTCGCCCCTTTCCACTTCAGCGCGGTGCTCGTGATCTCGTTTACTGGGCTTGTCTGGATGCTGGACGGTGCGCGTGGCCACCGCCGGTGGGGCAAGGCAATATTCATGCGCACCTGGGCCTTCGGTGTGGGCTTTTTCCTCATCAGCATGCACTGGACGGCCTCGCCTTTCCTCGTCGAGCCGGAAAAATACGCGATCTTCCTGTGGATGCCGCTCATCCTGCTGCCAGCCGGCATGGCTCTTATCTGGGGCGCGGCGGGTGCCATGGCCGGGGCCTTCTGGTCGGCCTCGCCTTCGCGCGTATTCGTATTCGCGCTCTTCTTTGCCCTGGCAGAATATACGCGCGGCCATCTGTTCGGCGGCTTCCCATGGAACCTGCCCGGAACCACCTGGATACCCGGCGGCGCCCTGTCCCAGACAGCTTCCATTGGCGGCGTCTACTGGCTGACGCTGCTCACCGTGTTCGTCATGTCCTCACCCGCGGCGCTCGTCGACACGCGCGACATGCGCGGCCTCGCTGTCCGGATGATCCCCATTTTTGCCTCCGGCATCCTGGTGGCCCTTGGCTGGGCCTGGGGGGCGCAGCGTATCGCCGAGCCCTCTCCGCTGTCAGATACAGTCATTGTGCTCATGGATTCCGGCGTCCCACAGGACGAGAAATGGCAAGTCGGGCCCGACGCAGTCCTGAATGAATACACACGCATGATGTCCACCGAGGAAGGCGCGCCCGGCGACATTATCCTCTGGCCGGAAGGCGCCGTGCCGGTGAATCTGCTGCAGGATCCGAACGCCATCGACATTATAGACGCCTATCTCGGCCCCCGCGTGCTGATTGCCGGAACCACGCGCTACGAGATTACCGGCGATGATGCGCGTGACTATTTCAACAGCCTCACCGTAATCGACCAGAGCGCCGCCAGGTCTGGCCCGATGGCGCTGTATGACAAGCATCGCCTCGTCCCCTTCGGCGAGCTGCCGGCGGCCGAGGTCATTCCGTTCGGCCGGTCCATTTCGGGCATTCTGCCCGGCGCGATGCAGCAGATGGCGACTGGCGGCTTCAGGCCCGGCCCGGGACCCGCTGTCATCTACGCGGATAATGTCCCGCCTTTTGTGGCGATGATCTGCTATGAAGGCCTCTATTCGTCGATCCCGCGCGATGCAAACCTCAACGGGCGCGCCGACTGGCTTGCGGTCATTTCCAACGATGCCTGGTTCGGCGGTGGCATGGGACCAGCGCAGCACTATGCCCAGAACCGCTATCGTTCCATCGAAACCGGCCTGCCCATGGCGCGCGCTGCCAGCCGGGGTGCCTCTGCGATTGTTGACGGATTTGGTCGCGAAGTTCTGCGCGCTGCGCCTGTTGCAGACAGCCCGGATGGATGGAACGCAGCCTATGCACGTGGCCGCCTTCCGGCCCCTGCAGAGGTCACCATTTACCAGCACCGTATCGGCATCGTTTTGTTCTGGCTCACCCTGTGCGTGTTCGCCGGCCTAGCTTTCGCAAGCTGGCGGCGCTAATATACCCGAAAATACAAGCATAACGTGCACCGGGTGGGAAATGTCAGAGAACAAGCTGCCGAGTGGGATAGACCGCGTTGTCGGACAACGTGTGCGATGGCGTCGGCGTGAACTCAAGCTCACGCAGGAGCGGCTTGGCGAACTTCTGAACCTCACGTTCCAGCAGGTGCAGAAATACGAGAAGGGCGTGAACCGCGTGTCGGCCGGACGCCTGTTCGAAATCGCCTCCGTTCTCGGCGTTCCGATCACGTATTTCTACGAGGGCGCAGCTGACTTTGTCGACCATGAGAATGCCCAGCTCGCCGAAGATGATGACGCCCACGCGCCCGTCATGAATTCGGAAACCCTCGAACTGATCGCCGCCTTCCAGAAGATCGAGGACATCTCTCTGCGCAAGTCGCTGCTCAACACAGTCCGGGCGGCGGCCTCAGCCTTTGATCCGAAACAACACGATTGATTACCGGCGCCGGCTGGGGCAAGACGCGGCCCCATGACCTGCCGCCCCCCAGACACACCCCTTCGCCCCATACGCACATTCGGGCGCACGGGCGGGCGCGCGCTTTCGGCGCGCCAGCAGGCACTGGTGGACCATGCGCTGCCCGGTCTGACCGTGCCCGTGGGCGAGGACGGCGCACTTGACCCGCACACCCTGTTTGACCGGACGGGGCCGGTTTGCCTCGAAATCGGGTTCGGTGGCGGCGAGCACTTGATCGAACAGGCGCGCCGGGCGCCTGATACCGGCTTCATCGGCTGCGAGCCCTTCATCGAAGGCATGGCCAAGGCCCTTACCGGTGTTGAGGAAAACGGCCTCGCTAACGTCCGGCTGTGGATGGACGATGCGCGCCTGCTGATGGCCGCACTGGCAGACAGGTCTGTCGATCAGGCCTATATCCTGTTTCCTGACCCGTGGCCCAAGAAAAAACAACAAAAGCGCCGCCTGATACAGCCTGATTTCCTGGACGCGCTTCACCGCATCCTGTCGGTCGGTGCCCGGGTTCGCTTTGCCACCGATGTCGCCAGCTATGCCGATGAAGCGCTTGCGCGTTTCGCCAAACATGGCGGTTTTGACTGGCAAGCCGAGCGCGCGGAAGACTGGCGTGTCCGCCCGGCTGACCATGTCCCGACACGCTATGAAGCCAAGCGGCTGGGCGATTGCGAACCCGTCTGGTTCGACTTCCGCGTGCAATAGCATCCGGTCCGAATACTTGACGAAATGTCGCACTTGTGCGTCTA
>TARA_R110000850_G_scaffold23047_2_pt1 | contig 10658 bp, 10 predicted proteins | sample TARA_R110000850 | Tara Oceans TARA_R110000850 (sample SAMEA4397586) | marine metagenome | biome: Polar Biome; feature: [SRF] surface water layer (ENVO:00010504); material: water (ENVO:00002006), including particulate matter (ENVO:01000060) such as... | depth 5 m | reverse complement strand
TGGCCCTGATCAGGAGGCGCTCGCAGATGCCCTGACAGCCTTGGTCGCTGATAAGTTCGGTGAGGGCAACTGATCGCCGGTTTGCGATGGCCGTTGTCGGTTGCCTTGAAGGGTATAAGGTTAAAAATATGACGGAGAATGCGCAAAGCGGACCTGCGCGGTTGTTAAATGATGGAACCGGCGAGCCGGTAACCTTCACCAAATATGATCGCAGCAGCCTTTCCTATGCCTCTACATTCGATCACCCGGTAAAGTCAGGTCTCATCAGCGCTATTGAGCTGTTCACCGGCAAACTCAAAGTGCTCCGCCTGATCCGTCAGTTTGAAAAACAAGGGGCACCGACTGGGCAGGGATTCTGGCGCGCTGCGCTGGATACCATGGGCATCGACCTGACAACGCCGCAGGAGCAGTTGAACCGAATTCCGAAAAGCGGACCCGTCGTCGTCGTTGCGAACCACCCGCACGGAATGGTCGACGGCATGATTTTCGCGGATCTTATCGGTCGGGTCCGGCCCGATTACCGCATCCTCACTCGATCGTTGTTAACCTCAATCGACGAAGTCGCGGGCAGCTATATGATCCCGGTGCCGTTTGCTCACGATCCCGATGCACAACGTAAGGGTGTCGAAATGCGCGCGAAAGCGATGGCACACCTGAAGGCGGGCGGCGTTGTCGCGCTTTTCCCGTCAGGCGTCGTCGCCGCCTCTGATACCATGTTTGGTCCGGCGATCGAAGCAGAGTGGAATGTCTTTACCGCGAAAATGATCCGCCGATCGGGGGCAAAGGTTGTGCCGATGCGGTTTCCCGGTGAAAACAGCCGCGCCTATCAAATCGCAAATAGAATATCGCCAATTTTGCGGCAGGGGTTGCTACTGCACGAGATCGTCCATGCCTGCAATAAGCCCCAGGGTCCGATCGTAGGTCATGCGCTGACGCCGGAACAGATGAGCGCGAACATAGATGACCCGCGTGGCTTTATGGCTTGGCTTCGGGCGCATACGCTTTCGCTTGAAGAGTAACCTTCTGATCTAATTTGATAAATCAAGTTGTGCGGCGTGCTCCTGTGGGGCGGTGTTCGTCAGGTCTGATCGGCGCAGTTGTTGACGACAGGTGCTCGTCAAATACGCTTAGACAAAGATTGCTCCGAGATGACGCGCACCACACGATCAACCGAAGCGGTTGTCACGCGGGAAACCACGTGGGGCCATTCGCCCCGCAGTAGCCCGTTTTCCAGTCCATTCAGTCAAGTCGGGTTCAGTGCGCGTGCGACCCGCCGGATCTTGCCAGCTTAGGCCATTCTCGGCATTGAAGGTGATTGCATCTGACATACCACCATCTTTGTATTTCTGCAGTCGAACGCCTTTGCCGCGACCCATCTCTGGGAGCTCATCTAAGCCAAAGACCAAGACCTTGCGGTTCTCACCAACGACAGCAACTGCGTTTCCCGCCACAGGCGCACAGATCATCGCTTTGACGTCTCCGCGCACATTCAGAACCTGTCGGCCGGTCCGAGTTTGCGCCAACACCTCGTCTTCTGGCACAACGAAGCCATCACCGGCTGATGACGCGACCAAGAGCTTGCGCCCGGGCTTGTGGATCAAGATATCGACAATTTGAACCTCGTTCGGCAGATCAACCATCAAGCGCAACGGCTCTCCCATTCCACGCCCGCCGGGCAGGGTGGAGGCAGAAAGTGTATAGAATCGCCCATTCGTGCCGAAAACGAGCAACCTGTCTGTTGTCTCTGCGTGAAAGATAAAGCGGGGCCCATCGCCGTCTTTGAACTTCAGCTCTCGGTTAAGATCGATGTGGCCGGTCATTGCGCGGATCCACCCCATTTGCGAGCAGACCACAGTGATCGGCTCGCGGTCGATCATCGCCTCAAGTGGGACTTCTTCGACCACGCCGGCCTCGGCAAAGCTTGTTCTGCGACGACCAACGTTTTTGCCGTCTAGTGTCCAATCCTTGCCAAACTTCTTTTTAGTCTCGCGCAACTGGTCAACGATCGTTGTCCACTGGGTCGCTTCGTTTTCCAACAGGTCTTCGAGGCCAGCGCGTTCCGCGATCAGCGCGGATTGTTCGCGAAGAAGTTCGATTTCCTCCAGGCGTCGTAATGACCGCAAACGCATGTTCAAAATGGCGTCGGCCTGAACTTCGGAGAGAGAGTGCTCGGTAGACGGGGCAGGCGGCACATAGCTGGACTCGTTCAACGCACGCGCATGTTCCTTGCCCCAATCTTCCATCATCAGCGCGGATTTCGGGTCATCGTCATAGCGAATGATATCAATGACGCGATCGAGGTTCAGGAAGGCGATGATGAAGCCCTCGAGGACCTCAAGCCGATGATCGATCTTCTCCATGCGATACGCAGAACGTCGCTGCAGCACTTCACGACGGTGATCCAGAAACGCGCGCAGCACTTCCTTCATCGAGCACACTTTGGGTGTCACGCCATCGATCAGCACGTTCATATTGAGAGAGAACCGCACCTCGAGATCCGAGCTACGATACAGCATGCCCATGAGCACCTCGGGATCGACGTTCTTCGAGCGGGGCTCAATAATCAGCCGGATATCCTCTGCCGATTCGTCTCGCACATCGCCCAAAATCGGGATCTTCTTGGTCTGAATCAGCTCGGCGATCTTCTCTATGAGCTTCGATTTTTGTACCTGATAGGGGATTTCGGTAACGACGATCTGCCATGCACCGCGGCCTAGATCTTCGGTCTCCCAGCGGCACCGCAGGCGGAAGCCGCCTTTGCCAGTGCGATATGCGTTTGCAATGTTTTCAGGGGGTTCGACGATGATACCGCCGGTGGGGAAATCGGGGCCCGGGACAAAATTAAGCAAAGTATCATCACGCGCGTCGGGTGTCTTGATGAGGTGAATGCACGCGTCGACGAGTTCCGAAATGTTATGCGGCGGTATGTTGGTCGCCATCCCGACCGCAATGCCCGACGACCCATTCGCCAAAAGGTTCGGGAACTGCGCCGGCAAAACAACGGGCTCTGTCAGCGTGCCGTCGTAGTTTTCCCTAAAATCGACAGCATTTTCGTTCAAGCCCTCGAGCATGGCTTCGGCAACGGCTGTCATCCGCGCTTCGGTGTAGCGGCTTGCGGCAGGGTTATCGCCATCGATGTTGCCAAAGTTACCTTGCCCGTCAACCAACGGATAACGCACGTTAAAATCTTGAGCGAGACGCGCCATCGCATCATAAATCGCGGCGTCACCGTGGGGGTGATAGTTCCCCATCACATCACCGGAAATTTTTGCGGACTTCCGGAATCCCCCGGTGCTGTTAAGCCTCAGTTCACGCATTGCAAATAAGATGCGTCGGTGTACGGGCTTCAAACCATCGCGCGCATCGGGCAGCGCGCGGTGCATAATGGTGGAAAGCGCATAGGTCAGATACCGGTCCCCCAGGGCGCGGCGCAATGGCTCTGACGAATTGCGAGAATTTTGATCGGCGGGGGTGGTTATATCTGACATTTTCCTTGTTTAGCTAAGGGCGCGCGACGCGGCAAGCGACTGTTTGGAGTGTGCATGCTTCGTCCGATGCGCATGGCCCTTAGCAGCTAATGTTTCAATCATGTTGGAACGTTTTACCCAGCATTTGTGTTATGCCTCACAAGAGGGCTTAGAAATCCTCGCACCGACACGGTGCCAGTCAATACTTCGGGGGATGTGCGATGAAACGGTTTATTTTTCTAACTTTTGGCTTTCTGGGTTGGGCATTCTTCGAAATGAGCGGCGGCGTTGATTTTCAGCCAGCCAGTGCGCGCATCGCTGCAAGTGATGGCGAGCCCTCGCTTGTGATTCAGAAAGTTGCCGCGGACAGAACTCGGAATGTGGTCGAGCCCGCTGTTATCTCCCGAGCAGTCGCATCTGCTCCTATTGCACCGACACCCGCATCTTTCGTGCCAGGATCAAGTTCCGGTAATGCATCAGAGGTGCAAAATGTTTCCGTCTCGCTGACCTCGTTGCGCACCCTAGACGACAATGTAGCTAAGCCTGGCAACAATGACATCACTGCGAACACTGCACCGATTGTTATTCCAAGCTTGATCGCGCCCGGTGATACTGAGACGACCTTAATTGAAGTTGGTTCCGACACCGCTATCCGCTCCGTATCAGGGAATCGTGTAAATGTACGCGGTGGTCCGGGAACCGATTATCAGGTTGTTACCAAACTCGGTCGTGGCGATTCGGTGGAAGTGATCCACGACAACGGCGACGGATGGGTGAAGATGCGTTCATTGGGTGGTGGCCAAGAAGGGTGGATGGCTAATTTTCTCCTCTCGAGCGGCTGATCGCAGGCGTGACCAGAATTAGCGGCGGAGCGGCGCAACGCTCTATACTGATTACCGGATGCTCGTCGGGTATCGGATATGCTGCGGCGCACGCCTTGCGGAAACGTGGTTGGAGCGTTTTTGCGTCGTGCCGTCAGCAGCGGGATTGCGATCGGCTTATCGCCGAAGGGTTCGATGCGCCGCAGCTTGACTATACTGATACGGCTACCATCTCTGCCGCGGTTAATCACGTTCTTGAACTCACGGGTGGTAGGCTGGATGCCCTTTATAATAATGGTGCCCACGCAACTCCAGGGGCAGTGGAAGATTTGCCAACAGCCGCTTTAAGAGAGATTTTTGAAAGCAATTTTTTCGGCTGGCACGAGCTGACAAGCAGCATACTTCCTGTCATGCGGGCGCAGGGTCACGGACGAATTATTCAGTGTTCGTCAGTCCTTGGTCTGGTCACGATGCCATGGCGTGGTGCATATAATGCGACCAAGTTTGCGCTGGAAGGGTTGACCGATACCCTGCGAATTGAGCTTCGCGACACTCCAATTCACGTGAGTTTAATCGAGCCTGGACCAATCACCTCTAATATTCGCGCGAATTCTATTCCGCATTTCGAGCGCTGGATTAGCTGGGAAACGTCACCTCGAAAAACACAGTACGAAAAGCAGCTTTTGGATAGGCTGTATACGCAGCGAGAGCCGGACCGGTTCGAACTTCCGCCGCAAGCTGTAGTCGACAAACTCATCCATGCGCTTGAATCCGACAGGCCCCGACCGCGTTATTATGTCACGACGCCTACACATATCTCGGGCATTTTAAGGCGCATTTTACCTACACGCGCCCTTGATTGGGTGCTGTCTCGATAAATTCGGGTTGCGCTAAAGAATGACCCCGCTACATCTTTCAGCAACACAAAGGATGCTTATGTTCGCTGACCCGTTGTATATCCTAACCGTTATCGCCGTGATCGCGGTTGTTATCGTATTGATTTTTGGGCTTGGGGGCTTCGCTGGTGGCGGAGAATTCAATAAGCGCAATTCAAATAAACTTATGCGCATGCGCATCGTCGCACAGTTCATCGCTGTCGTTCTCATCGTCATATATGTGTACCTGCGAAAGGACGCTGGCTGATGGTTGTTCTTAATAAAATCTATACCCGCACCGGCGACAAAGGCGAAACCGCGTTGGGGAATGGGGACCGTGTGGCTAAACACGACCTGCGGGTCGAGGCATATGGCACATCCGACGAATTGAACTGTTTTGTTGGTGTCGCGCGGCTTGAGGCGAAAGGCGAAACCGATGCCGCCTTATCGCGTATCCAGAACGACCTGTTCGACCTGGGCGCTGACCTGTGCCGCCCCGATATGGAAACGGATGCCGACGCCGAATACCCGCCTCTGCGCCTCGCGGCCGAGCAAGTCGACAGGCTTGAGCGTGAGATTGACGTGATGAACGCTGATCTGTCGCCGCTGCGCAGCTTTATTCTGCCTGGCGGCACCGCACTTGCCGCACATTTGCACGTGTGCCGGACAGTTGCCCGCCGCGCCGAACGGCTTGCGGTGCACTTGGCAGACAGAGATTCTATCAATCCCGCCACCGTCAAATACCTCAACCGGCTCAGCGATTGGTTTTTCGTCGCTGCCCGAGTGTCAAACAATGGCGGCAAAGACGATGTATTGTGGGTGCCGGGGGCAAATCGCTAAAGCTGACAGTCAGGAACGCCGCGTCGAAAGACAATAAATTACTATTTTTGACTGTTTTGCATTCGATTGCTTCGTTACACCGACGAAGAGTTCACATGATCTGGGTCGTAATGGCTTTGATCGTCAACTGAGGAGAGAGAACGCTCATGAAGGTACTGGTACCTGTAAAGCGCGTGATCGACTACAACGTGAAAGTACGCGTCAAAGCGGACGGCACGGGTGTTGATCTTGCCAACGTAAAGATGTCGATGAACCCGTTTGACGAGATTTCCGTCGAACAAGCGATCCGCATGAAAGAGGCCGGCCAGGTCGAAGAAGTTGTGGTCGTCTCCATCGGCGTGAAACAGGCGCAGGAAACGCTGCGCACGGCACTCGCAATGGGCGCAGATCGCGCCATTCTGATCGTCGCTGCAGATGATGTGCACAACGACATCGAGCCTCTGACCGTCGCGAAGATCTTGAAGGGTGTTGTCGACGAAGAGCAGCCGAACCTTGTGCTTTGTGGCAAGCAAGCGATCGACAATGATATGAATGCTACCGGCCAGATGCTTTCCGCTCTGCTCGGTTGGTCGCAAGCAACATTCGCGTCCAAAGTCGACATCGATGGGGACAGCGCCGTTGTTACACGTGAAGTCGATGGCGGTTTGCAGACTATTAAGGTTTCCATGCCTACAGTTGTCACCGTGGACCTGCGTTTGAACGAACCACGCTATGCGTCGCTGCCTAACATCATGAAGGCTAAGAAAAAGCCTTTGGATGAGAAAACACCCGCCGATTATGGCGTTGAGGTTTCCAACAGTTTGGAGATCATCAAGACGGTTGAGCCGGCAGAGCGTGCTGCAGGCATCAAGGTGGAGTCGGTTGACGAACTGGTTGCCAAACTTAAAGAAGCGGGGGCTGTATAATGGCTGTTCTACTCCTTGCAGAAGTAACTGACGGCGAATTGGCGCTCGACGCGACATCGAAGGCCGTTTCCGCGGCCAAGATGTTGGGCGACGTCACTGTACTTTGCGCGGGCGGCTCTGCCGCAGCTGCGGGTGAAGCGGCCGCCAAGATCGACGGCGTTTCCAAGGTTTTGGTTGCTGAAGATGAAACACTCGGCCATCGCCTTGCGGAATCAACTGCAGCATTGATCGTATCTCTCGCCGATGGGTATGATCACATCGCGGCACCCGCGACGACAGACGCCAAAAACGTTATGCCACGCGTTGCAGCTTTGCTCGACGTGATGTTGCTGTCAGATGTGTCCGGTGTTGTAGATGCCGATACCTTTGAACGCCCGATCTATGCCGGTAACGCGATTCAAACCGTGAAGTCATCGGACGCGAAAAAAGTCATCACTTTCCGCACTACCACATTCGATGCGGCGGCTGGCGGCGGCTCTGCTTCAGTTGAAACCGTCTCTGCGGCGGCTGATCCTGGACTTTCTTCCTGGGTTGAAGATCATGTCGCAGAAAGCGATCGGCCCGAGCTTACATCGGCTGGCGTTGTTGTTTCTGGCGGCCGTGGTGTCGGCTCCGAAGAAGACTTTGCTTTGATCGAAAAACTGGCTGACAAACTGGGTGCCGCTGTAGGGGCATCGCGCGCCGCAGTTGATTCCGGTTACGCTCCGAATGACTGGCAGGTCGGGCAGACCGGCAAAGTCGTCGCACCCGAGCTGTATGTCGCAGTTGGCATTTCCGGTGCGATCCAGCATTTGGCGGGTATGAAAGACAGCAAGATCATCGTCGCCATCAACAAAGACGAAGAAGCACCAATCTTTCAGGTTGCTGATTATGGTTTGGTCGCTGATCTGTTTGAAGCGGTTCCGGAACTTATTGAAAAACTGTAATCCTTCCGGATTATGAACTAAAAGGTCCGCCTATTTTGGCGGGCCTTTTTTTATGCAAAGCGTCGTACTGCTGGCACCAGAATATCTGCAATTTCACGGTGTGCTCGAACGCCAGCCAGTTGGGTCGCCTGTTTTCTCTCCTCTTTCGGAAAGACCATGCCCGTTGTGCCCTCAGAGACGGCATGCGGTGATGGTGAAACCTGAATCAGCTTTGCAGCCATGGGTTCAACCTGTTCAATCATCCTGCGTGTCACAAATAGGGGGGCGGACCCGATGGCGGGATCGTTCGTTGGTACCTCGTCATGGGCACTCAGCCATAGCAGAACGCAAGGTCCGGTCATGCGCCCAATAAGGTGCCTCATGCGTGCGACCCAGGCTTCCTGCAATTCATTAACCACAAGTTCAAAACGTGTGTTCGACACTGTCCATAGTGCGTTCAAAAGGTGGCGGGTAAAATGAAACTCCGCAAAATCGACTTCTGGATAGATCGAGCAAAGGAGTTCAGACGGGGCTATAAAACGGTCGTTTCGTCGGGGGTGAACCGAATAGTATCGGTTGGTCATATTATGCGCATCCATGATCTGCACTACAGTGACCTGTGCTGCGCTGGCGAGACGCATGATCTCGTCGTCGCGAATAAATACGTCAACACCGGCGCTTGGGGTGCCAAGATTCACGCAAGGCAAAGCCACCTGACGTTCGACAAGCGTCGGAAACGGCAGCGCTATATAACGGCCAAAGGTATTCGCCCCCCCCATAAAGGCCACGTAGGGGACCGAGGTATTCCGGCGCGGTCCCCTAAATTTGAGCTTCGACCCGCCATAGCGACACAACGCATAGTCAAGCCCCCCCAGCTTCCTTATTTCGCAACTCATAGCTAACGCCCTATGCCAACTCATTCTGGGCATAGGATGGCCTTAAGTATTTTCGATTCCCTTAAAGTTCGGATTTATGAAAAGCTGTCATGAATTCCGGCCCTTGCGGCTGCTACCCCGCCCGCTTTATGCTGCAGCGAAACAAGAGGGGACAGCGCATGGATATCCAGACAATAGGCATCGTCGGCGCGGGCCAGATGGGCAATGGCATTGCCCATGTAATGGCTTTGGCAGGCTATGACGTTCTGCTGACTGACGTGAGCGCAGAGGCCCTGCAAAAGGCTGTTGATACGATCACCGGTAATCTGGACCGGCAGGTCGGGCGGGGGAAAGTGTCAGAAGCCGACCGTGACGCAACCTTGAAAAGAATCGTTACAACACAGGCGCTTGCTGATTTAGGGCAAAGTGATCTTGTGATCGAAGCGGCGACCGAACGTGAAACAGTCAAACAAGCGATCTTCGAAGATCTGATCCCCCACCTCAAGCCGACGACAATCCTAACGTCGAACACGTCCTCGATTTCAATCACGAGACTGGCAAGCCGAACCGACCGCCCCGAAAAATTCATGGGTTTCCATTTCATGAACCCGGTTCCGGTGATGCAGCTTGTCGAGCTTATCCGTGGGATCGCGACGGATAAAGAAACGTTTGCGGCTTGCCGTGCTGTCGTTGAAAAATTAGGAAAAACGGCGGCATCGGCCGAAGATTTCCCAGCATTTATCGTAAATCGTATCTTGATGCCGATGATCAACGAAGCTGTTTATACGCTTTATGAGGGGGTGGGGTCGGTCGAGTCGATTGACAGCTCCTTGAAGCTTGGCGCGAACCACCCAATGGGCCCGCTAGAGCTTGCCGATTTCATCGGACTGGACACCTGTCTGGCCATTATGAACGTGTTGCATGACGGTCTGGCTGATACGAAATATCGCCCTTGTCCCTTGCTTACCAAATATGTTGAAGCTGGATGGTTGGGGCGCAAATCGCAAAGAGGCTTTTATGACTATCGCGGTGATGTCCCTGTTCCCACCCGGTAATTTCCTCACGGACGCAATGCGCCAGATTTGTTCACCGAACGGCACCCTGGTGAGGTGAAGGCGATTTTTGACAGTATCGTACTACCATAGTGAAACGGCTTGGAATTATAACCGACAGGTCCGCGGGAGCTTTTGACGAAGCGAAGAACATTCTTAAAACGCCTCAGTAGGCGCCCCGGGGAGTACCCGTGAGCATTCTGCCGTATCAATTTTGTATTATCTTGCCGTAGGGGCCGCGTTGGAAGTGGCCGGTCGCAGGACATTGGTTAAACGGGCGTTGCTATTAACCAGACGCCGCCCTCGGGACGCAGTGTCAATATCATAACCGGCTCAGGATCTTTGCCGCCGACTGGGGCGAAACGGAAACGTGATAGCAATGTTGCAAGGATGATCACGGCTTCCTGCTGCGCGAAGGAGGCCCCGATACAAATTCGCGGACCGTCGCCAAAAGGGAGATAGGCGTAGCGATCGATTGCCTTGCGATTGCGGAACCGGTCAGGGTCAAAAGCATCAGGGTTTTCCCATAGCAGCCGATGGCGACCAAGTGCGTAGATCGGAATCATCACCGTATCGCCTGGCTTGACCTCCCTGTGGCTCAGAATATCGTGCTTTTGTGCCGTACGTGATATGATGCCGGCTGGCGGATACAGGCGGAGCGTTTCGTCGATAATCTGACGGATATAGGGCAGATGTTCGACATCCGTGCCGGTTGCCGCACGTCCTGCCAAGACACTCTGGGCTTCGGCGCGGGCTTTGTCCTGAACCTTTTGATCGAACCCGACCAGATACAGTGCCCATGACAAGGTGAGCGCGGTCGTCTCGTGTCCGGCGACGATAAACGTCAGTAAGTTGTCCCGTAGCTCTGCCGTATTCATTTGGCGTTTGGTCTCGGGATCGACACCGCCAAGCAGCAGG
>TARA_R110000850_G_scaffold19983_3_pt1 | contig 10671 bp, 9 predicted proteins | sample TARA_R110000850 | Tara Oceans TARA_R110000850 (sample SAMEA4397586) | marine metagenome | biome: Polar Biome; feature: [SRF] surface water layer (ENVO:00010504); material: water (ENVO:00002006), including particulate matter (ENVO:01000060) such as... | depth 5 m | reverse complement strand
TCGGTAATCGGGCCGCCAAAGGCATTGGCAAGCACGCCGCCGAGAGTGATCCCCATCGTGTAGATGGCAATCGCCCGGGCACGGCTGCGCGGCGGGAAATAGTCGGAGATGATCGAATTGGCCGCTGGCGTCAGGCCGGCCTCTCCGATGCCTACGCCTATCCGGAACACGAGCAGCGCAATGAAGCTGCCGGCGATCCCGCACAGGGCGGTCATCAGCGACCATAATATGACGCTGGCGGCGATGATCCTCACCCGGTTCATGCGTTCGGCGAGACGGGCAATCGGGATTCCCATGATCGTGTACATCAGCGCGAAGCCAAAGCCGGACAGCAGGCCGAATTGCCAGTCCTGCAGCTTGAACTCCTCGATGATCGGTTGAGCGACCACGCCGATCAGGATGCGATCGATGAAGTTCAGCGTATAAAGCAGCATCAGCGAAATGATGACATAGTTCCGGTAGCCGCCGGATCGATATGCGAGTCCGGTATTGGTCAGGGGCCCTGCCTGTGTTGCGCTCATGCTCTCTCCTATTTTCTGAAGTTGATGGCCTGAACCCGGCCGCAAGTCCAGCGGACTTTGCAGCAACGGGACGAGCGGATCGAATTCGGGGCAGCAGCGCAACGAAAAAGGATTGATTTCACCAATCGGCCAAATTCTGCTAACGTAAATGCTCGTATCAGTCGGTCAAATATGACGGTCAGGGGACAGATATGAGGCAGAGATCGCGATACCTCCAATTTTCGCAAGCTTGGCGCCGCGATATTGCGCGCACATCAAGCCGGACGGAATCCAGGACATGCGAGTCGAAAGGTCTTTCCGGACGTGACCGCTGTGCCCGTTGACAGGCTGAACGATGGGCAGCGCGATTGCCTGCGGCTGGTACTGGCGCATCTCACCTCCAAGGAAATTGCCCGCGAACTGGGCATCTCTCCGCACACGGTTGACCAGCGGTTGCGCACCGCCATGCGCATTCTGGATGCGCAGTCCCGCTTTGAAGCCGCGCGCCTCTTCGCGGCGTTTGACGGGGACAGCCCATATCAGCCCTTGATATATCAAGCGCCGATTGTTGAGCGAAATCTAAAAAACGGGAATCAGGACCCGTCCTCCGGAAGAAGCAGAAGCCAAAATGCCGAGATGGAGGGTGATGGCGCGAATGTGGAGAGCGGCGGTGCTCTCATGGCTTTGGAGCGATCCGAATTCAGGCACCGTACGCTTCCCATTCCGCGCTTCCGCGGCGAGAAAAACCGTCTTGCCACGGTGGAGCGTCTGGGATGGATATTGGCGATCGCGATCGGGGCAGCCTTGTCCTTCGGTGGCCTGATATCTGGACTGGAAGCGCTGTCCCGGCTCAAAGGCTGAGCCTGCCCCGGCCGGTCGCGCCTCCCGTCCGTCGTGTGAGACATCGGGTCTAGTTGGGATTTCGGAATGCCAGAACGGTACAATTGCGAAAGGAACAAAGATGCAAAAACAACGAGAAGATGCAGCGAAACATTTGACCAAAAGACTGTTCGCGGCGGAGCAGGCTGTTGATGACGCGATCTGCAAGATCAGCGACCTGGTTGGATATATGCCGATGGCTAGGCAGGTAGCCAATTTGTCCGCGGTTGTCGGCCAGGACGCGATTTCGGAAGCGGCGGAAACCTTGTCCGCCATGACAAGGGCGAGAGCCCATCTGGTGGCGACCCATCATCGGCTGGCGGATGTCCGCGATCAAATTGGGTTGCGGGAGATGGGGATGGGAAGCACCGACATGAAGCCACCTGTGCTCGCCCGAGATGGGAATGAGAACATAATAAGCTTGGCAGACAATGTGGCCTAGTCGCCAATATCGGTGATTAGACGGTATGCTGATCAACTCATCTCGGAGTGGGATATCGTACGGTGATTCTGAACACGGTCTGGGGCAACGTCTATTACTTGACACTGTTCATCTGCTGCGGATTTGCGATTTTTCACGGTGCCCGTTCCGAATATTTCGGAGTTGCAATCATGATGATAGGGTCACTACTCACTCTGGTAGCGGCGCGGCTGTTCGGAACCTCTTGGGCCCAAATCGAAGTCGGGATATTTTTGATAGACATTGCAGTGCTGATCGCATTTGTCTGGCTGGCACTCACATCTGATCGCTACTGGCCCATATGGGCATCGGCTTTTCAGTTGCTCGCTGTAATAATCCATACCTCAATGCTGACGGCACCTCTCGTAACTCCATGGGCTTTTGGAACTGGTGTCGTGTTCTGGGCTTATCCGATGCTGCTGGCGCTGGCGATAGGGTCCTTGGAAAATAGACCCATCAAGCAGGGACGCAAAATCGAATCCGGTTAACGCCGCCTAGTAGCGAACTGCTTCTACGATAATCATTTCTCAAATTTTGCAGAAGCTTCGCTTTTGCGACCCTGCGGAGTATGGCCATGGCAAACGATCATATTTTGCCGTTCCTCGATTTTCTGCAAAAGGAAATGCTGCTGTTTGCCAGCCTCTCCTTTTTGGTTGGCTCGGTCGATGACCTGCTGTTCGACGGACTCTGGATTTTTCACAGTCTGCGACGCAAGCTGCTGGTCTATTCACGCTACCAGAAGGCAACCGTGGAGAGCCTGAGCCCGGCTGAATCCGACCGTCGAATGGCGATATTCGTCCCCGCCTGGCAAGAGGCGCCGGTAATCGGTGCAATGCTTCAACGCTGCTTGCGGCAATGGACAGCGCGGACCTATCGCATTTATGTCGGTTGCTATCCCAATGATCCCGAAACTATCGCCGCAGTCGCGGCTGCATCCTCCGGCAGCGAAAAGGTTCGGCTAGTAATCTGTCGTGCGGATGGTCCGACCACCAAAGCCGATTGTCTCAATCATCTGTGGGATGCCCTGTGTCGCGATGAAATCGAAGAGCAAGCCAACTTCGCGGCGGTCATTCTCCACGACGCGGAGGATATCGTGCATCCCCAGGCGCTGCGGCTTTTCGCCCATCTGATCGACAAGGCTGCCCTGATTCAACTACCGGTCATTCCCCGCCGGGCGAAGCGCTCGCGCTGGGTCGCGGGTCATTATGGCGATGAGTTCGCGGAAATGCATGGCAAGCAAATGGTTCTGCGCGAGGCGCTCGGCGCTTCCATCCCGTCTGCCGGTGTCGGTTGCGCATTCGCCCGTGATGCCCTGCAAAAGCTGTCGGCCCAGACCCACGGCAAGCCTTTTGACGCGCAGAGCATGACCGAAGACTACGAACTGGGTCTCCATCTGACTGGGGGCGAGAAACGCGGCATTTTTGCCAGGATGCGGGATGCTCGCGGGCAATGGGTGGCAACCCAGGAATTCTTTCCGGACAAGCTGGAAGATGCCATCCGGCAGAAGAGCCGCTGGATGGCGGGCATTTCCCTGTCCGGTTGGGACCGGCTCGGCTGGCAACACGACTGGCGGGAAAACTGGATGCGCCTGCGGGACAGGAAGGCGAGTTTTGCCGCCATTGTTCTGGCAATCGCCTATATTGCCATCCTTTTGACCGGCCTGCTGCTGCTTGTTGACGGGACCGGTAGCTACCGTCTCCAGCCCGTGTCCCCGTTTCTGAAATTTTTATTGTATCTCAATGGCGGATTTCTTCTGTGGCGGCTGATGATGAAAGCCTCTTTTGTCTTCGCGCTCTACGGCCTGCGCGAAGCGATCCTGTCGATTCCCCGAACGGCCGTCGCCAACCTGATCAATATTATGGCCGTCTGGCGTGCGCTCAGCCAATATGTCCGTCAGCTTGCCGGTCGACCGGCGCAATGGGAAAAGACCCGCCATTTTTATCCTGAGGCGCAGAATGTAAAGCGCCTCAGGCCGAGACATTCCGCGGAAGAGCGAGGTTGAGCGCTTGTCTGGCTCCGCTCCCGGTGCGCCGTTAAGGGCAATGGCTAGCGTGACCGTGATCTGGATAGTGGCAAGGGTTATCTCGTGGCACAGTCCGGCAAATATCAGCTGGCCTCCTGTCACCTCGGTCGATGGCCGCACCTTGCGTCATGCGGCAGGGCCGGAGACCAAAAAATTACGGCAGGCTGCTTTGTCCGAACCTGTCCACGAGCAGAAGGCAAGAAGTCGACCTCACGTCCGATATGTCCGGGGTAGCGCGACCACCGGTGCCATGCCGATGCAACCCGCCGTGAGCGCGTATCCGTCCCGCCCTGCGCCATGGCCCTATCCCGTCGAGATCCGGGACTTTTTTCTGCAGGCTGCGTTGCGGCCGCCCGGGACCAATCCGAATGAGGCGGCCATAGCCATTCAGCGCTTCCCGAATTCTTCCCCGGCTTCGCGAAACAATAGACTGGCTGCCTATTTCTGGATTCACGCCCGGCAAAAATCCGGGGCGAAACAAGGATTTCAAGGCAAGTCGGGTCGCTCGGCAGCTAACGGTCAATATGGCGGCAGTCAGGCGGGTGCCATATTGTCCTATCGCCTGTCCGACGAACCGGATCCGGACATGGCCCTGTATAGCCGTATTTCGGCTGCCCTGGCTCCGGTCAGCCAGAGAGAAATCGCGGTGGGTGCCCGAATCCGCCCGCTACGAAACCTGCCGCTGGCCGGCCATGCCGAACAGCGGTTCGATGCGGATGGGGGGAGTGTCGCCGGGACGGCTTTTTACATGACGGGAGGGACGGGGCCGGAGCCGGTCGTGGGACGGCTGATGCTCGAGACCTACGCGCAGGCTGGCTATGTGCTGGGACGGGATGAGACTTATTTTTTCGATGGTTCAGCGACCGTGCAACGGCTCCTTGCAGAGTCTGCTGGGCAGACGCTTGCGGCTGGGGCTGGGCTATGGGCTGGCGGCCAGCGCGGTATTCGCCGACTGGATGTGGGGCCGCGCGCCAGTATCAACCTGACTTCCGGCAGTCAGTCGACGCGCATCGCGATCGACGGGCGAATTCGGGTCGCTGGCAATGCGCGACCGGGAAGCGGCGCAGCCCTGACCGTCTCGACCAGCTTCTAGAGAACGAGAGATTCGGCACCACAAGGTCAAAAGATTCTTTTCTTGTCCCGAGACGGCAACGCCCTTTATCCCGCATCAAAAAGGGATTAGTCCCTTCGCCATATGGACATATATCTGCCAATCGCCAATCTTTCGGTAAACGCTTTCGTTATCGTCCTGCTCGGTGGACTGGTGGGAATTCTGTCGGGCATGTTTGGCGTCGGTGGCGGCTTTCTGACCACGCCGCTGCTGATCTTCTACGGTATACCGCCGACGGTTGCCGCGGCCTCGGCATCGACCCAGGTCACGGGGGCCAGTATCTCGGGCGTTGCTGCCCATATGCGCCGCAAGGGAGTTGATTTCCGGATGGGTGCAATTCTGGTGATCGGTGGCATTTTTGGCACAGGCATCGGGACCGGTCTGTTCCAGATTCTGCAACGGTGGGGCCAGATCGATACGGTTATCAACGTCTTGTACGTCCTGATGCTATCCAGCATCGGCGGCTTGATGTTCAAGGAATCTCTGCAAAGTGTCCGTGCGGTGCGAGCCGGAAAGCCGTTGCCGGCGCGGAAGCGGCGGCACCATCCGCTGGTGGCCAATCTGCCGTTCCGTTATCGCTTTTACCGGTCCGGCCTCTATATCTCACCGATAGCGCCGTTTGTTCTTGGCCTGCTGACCGGCATATTGACGATGTTGCTGGGTGTTGGTGGCGGTTTCATCATGGTGCCGGCAATGCTCTATCTGCTGGGCATGGGCGCGCAGGTCGTCGTCGGGACATCCCTGTTTCAGATATTGTTTGTTACCATCGCATCCACCATGATGCACAGCATGACCACGCGCGCGGTCGACATCGTACTGGCGTCGTTGCTGCTGATCGGCAGCGTGACCGGTGCCCAACTGGGAGCAAAATTTGCCCAGCGGATGCGGCCCGAATATTTGCGGCTTGCGCTGGCTACGATGGTGCTGATTGTGGCGATCCGGATGGCGTTGGGGCTGGGTTTCCAGCCAGACGAAATTTATACGGTGCAAGCCCTGTGAGCTGGCTTCCCGCCCTGTGCAAACGATCGTTCGCGCTCGTTGCGATTGCGATGTTGAGCATGGCGGCCACTCCGGTTCTGGTACCGGAAGTGTCACAAGACCGGATCAGCATCCGGGGTGATTTCAACGGCGCGCAATTGCTGCTGTTTGGTGCGATTACTTATCCGCCCGGTACTCGCAATACCGATCGGGCCGATATCGTGGTGGTTCTCAAGGGGCCGGTTGAATCGATAGTTGTGCGTGAGAAACAGCAGATCGCAGGCATCTGGATCAATGCCGCGAGCAGCGAGTTTCGTTCCGCCCCCGGCTTTTACGCGGTCGCTTCGTCGAAGCCGATTGATGACATTGTGGACAGCAAGACCGCGGATATCTACGAGCTGGGTCTACATCATCTGCAGCTTTCGCCGGCCGGGGCGATTGACAGCCGCGAACTGGACCGCTTCGTCGACGGGCTGGTCGATCTGAATTCTCGAGGCAATCTATTCAAGAATCTGCCTAACAGCGTAAAGATCACCAACAGCGTTCTCTACCAGGCGCGGATCAACTTGCCGGCCAGCGTACCGGTGGGTGACTATACGGCAGAAACCTTTCTCATTATCGATGGCCGGGTGGAGGCTGCCGAAGTCAAGAATATCACCATCGAAAAAATTGGCATGGGGCGCTTCATCACCAATTTGTCACAGAATAATGGCTTCCTCTACGGTTTGATTGCCGTGTTCATCTCGGTTTTTCTGGGCTGGTCTGCGGGTTACCTGTTCCGGAAGATGTAACGCTGCGGTGGAGCCCCGGCCCGCTTTCTGTGGTTTCCCCGGCACGAGTAAATCTTCCTTAACCATGAGCGACTAAGCCGGTTTTCCGATAGCAAAACAGGAAAAACGGCATGTCCGACATGGGTTCCCACAATTTCCCCGAAGCTAGACCGCTTGCGGTTGGTGGCAAAGATTCGCCCGGAGACGCCGATCGCGGTGCCGCCCCCCGAAGAAGTCAAGGCCACAAGATCGGGGAAGTGATCGAAATTGCGGGTTCCAGCTCGAAAGTGGTGATGGATACTGCCGTTCTGACCGGATTGCTGGATCATCACGACAAGACCGTCCAAATGGCTGGCCAAGTCGGCAGTCAGGTCAAAATCCGCGTCGGCCAGACCTGGTTGCTGGCCAATATCCGGACGCAGAGACTTTATGAAGGCCGGGCCGGAATGGTCGTCGCCGAGATTGATTTTCTGGGCGAAGGCGATGAGGAACAGCTGACGGGCCAGATCTACAATTTCCGCCGGGGGGTGACCCGCTACCCGACGCCCGCATCGACAGTCTATGCCGTGACCACCGCTGACCTCAAGCAGGTCTACGCGTCCGATGGTCGCGCCAATGTCGAAGTCGGTACCGTCTATCCAACCAGGGATATTCGGGGCGCGCTTTATGTCGATGCCATGCTCGGCAAGCATTTCGCCCTTCTGGGTTCGACCGGTACCGGTAAGTCTACGGCGGCAGCGCTCATTCTGCACAAAATCTGCGATCTGGCGCCCGAGGGCCATATCATCATGATCGATCCTCATGGCGAATATGCCTCGGCATTCAAGGACAACGGCAAGCTGTTCGACGTGAACAACCTGAACCTGCCCTATTGGCTGATGAACTTTCGCGAGCATTGCGAGGTATTTGTCCAGTCGAAAGGGGATGCCAAGCAGATGGACTGCGACATTCTCGCCAAATGCCTGCTGGCTGCAAAAGCGAAAAGTCAGGCTTCGGCGGGCGTTGCAAAGCTGACCGTGGATTCACCGGTGCCCTATCTGCTGTCCGATCTGACCACGATCCTGCAGAATGAAATGGGCAAGCTGGACAAGGCGACGAACAGCGCGCCCTATCAGCGCCTGAAAAGCAAGATTGACGAGATCAAGGCGGATCCGCGCTACAGCTTCATGTTTTCCGGCATGCTGGTCGGTGACACGATGGCAAGCTTTCTGACCAAGATTTTCCGGCTACCATCCGAGGGCAAGCCGATTTCGATAATCGATGTGTCCGCCATGCCTTCCGAAATCACGCCGACGGTCGTTTCGGTGCTCAGCCGCCTGGTATTCGACTATGCGATATGGGCTCGCAACGAACCGCAGCGACCGATGCTGCTGGTCTGCGAGGAAGCGCACCGCTATATTCCCAACGACGACGCGGCCGAGGAAAGCGCTGTCCGCGACATCCTAAGCCGGATCGCCAAGGAGGGCCGTAAATATGGTGTTTCCCTGGGACTGATCACCCAGCGGCCATCCGATCTTGCTGAAGGCGTGCTGTCGCAATGCGGTACGATCCTGTCGATGCGGCTGAACAATGACCGCGACCAGGCCTTTGTGAAAGCGGCCATGCCGGAAGGTGCGCGCGGTTTTCTCGACTCGATCCCGGCCTTGCGCAATCGCGAGGTCATCTGCTGCGGCGAAGGTGTAGCCATACCGATCCGGGTTTCGCTGGATACGCTTGCCGAAAAACGCCGTCCAGCTTCGGAAGATCCGATCTTCTCGAATCTATGGCGCGAACATGGCGGCGAGGAAGAGATTATCCAGCGGGTTATCAAACGCTGGCGCGCGCAGGGTCGCTAACCGGCTGCCTCAACCGTTTGTCCATTTCCCTCGACTGTTGATCGATCACCGCTATCGGATTTCCGATCACCGATTACATCCGTAGTCATGCAGCCGCGCACTGGGCGTGGCGGACTGACAGGGAGTATCCGATGATTGATAAACGTTATGTCCCTTGGCTGGCGGGGCTGGGTCTCGTCGCCGGTTCCCTTGTTCCGGCGCTGGCCATTCACGCTCGAGATGCCGAACATGAATTTTCTTCGGAATGGAGCGAAACGCTTGTCCGGAATATCATGGCCGAGGTGAAGGCCGGTTTGGCCGAAGGCGCGGTCGGAATGGAACAGGGCGCGGATGAAATGCTGCGCGGGGCCGACAAGATGGAGGCTTATGCCGACCGGCTCGAGCGTGACGCGGATTTTCGGGAACGCGAGGCGGCACGGCAGAACGCCTGGCGTGACAAGAAGGTGACGGCCGACGAACTGCTGGCAAGCGCTCCGAAAATGCGTCGTGGTGCCGAAAAAATGCGCGAAGGCGCCCGAAAGATGCGCGAAGGTGCCGAGAAAATGCGGCGCGGCGAAGCGGAATAAGTGAGCTATCCGCCTGCCAGTGCAGGCATCAGGTCATCCCAGCCGGTCGATCGCTGCCTGCAGCCGCTCGGCTTCCGCTTGTTTGTCGGCCAGATCGGCGCGTGCCTTTTCGACCGCTTCTGGCTTGGCCTTTTCGACAAAGTTCGGATTGCCGAGCCGTCCGGACAGGGATTTGGCTTCCTTCTGCGCGGCTTCCAGCGTCTTGTTCAGCCGGGCTTTCTCCGCATCGATATCGATCGCGCCGGCCAGCGGCAGCACATAGGTCGCGCCGTCGACTACAAGCTGTGCGGATGGCCCGTCAGGGGCTGGATCGAATGATACGGCTGCCAACCTGCCCACCCGGTCCAGCGCCGCCGTCTGACGAGCAATCTTGGCTTGCAGGTTGTCGTCGCCATCGCGGACATGGGCCGTCATCTTGGTGCCCGGTGCGATGTTCAGGTCAACCTTCACCGAGCGCAGTTCCGAAACCAGCTTGATAAGCCAGTCGACTTCCGCCTTGGCTTGCGCGTCGATTTCCGCTTTCGGTTCCGGCCATTTGGCGACGATTAGATCATAGTCGCGTGCTCCCATCGCATGCCAAAGTTCTTCGGTGATGAAAGGCATGAACGGGTGCAGCATCACGATAATCTGGTCGAGCACCCAGCCGGCCACGATGCGGGTTTCGTCCGCCGCGCCGGCATCCTCGCCTTGCAGCACCGGCTTGATCAGCTCCAGATACCAGTCGCAGAACCGGTCCCAGGTGAAATGATAGATGGTGTTTGCCGCAGCATCGAAGCGCAGGTCGGCCAGGGCCTTGTCCAGCGCCCGCTGCGTCTCGACGACCTCGCTGATGATCCAGCGGTTGACGGGCAGGGCAGCCTCCGGCGCCGCGAGGGTTTTGCTCGCGCCGATGCCGTTCACTTCGCAGAAGCGCGAGGCATTCCACAGCTTGGTGGCGAAATTGCGATAGCCCTCGACGCGCTTGTCATCCATCTTGATGTCGCGGCCCTGGCTTTCCATCGCCGCCATGAAGAAGCGCAATGCATCGGCGCCATATTGGTCGATCAGGCCCAGCGGATCGACGACATTGCCCTTGGACTTGGACATCTTGGAACCATCTTCGGCGCGGACCAGCCCGTGCAGATAGAGCCGCTTCCACGGCACCTCCTTCATGAAGTGAATCCCCTGCATCGCCATCCGTGCGTCCCAGAAGAACAGGATATCGAAGCCGGAAATCAGGAGGTCGTTTGGGTAGTGGCGTTCGAGATCCCTGGTTTGCTCGGGCCAGCCGAGTGTGCCGAACGGCCAAAGGGCGGAGGAGAACCATGTGTCGAGGACGTCGGGATCGCGCGTCAGTGCAACACCTGCACCTGCTTGAGCTTGTGCCCCGGCTTCATCCATGGCGACATAGATTTTGCCATTCTCATCAAACCATGCCGGAATCCGGTGACCCCACCACAGCTGGCGGCTTACGCACCACGGCTGGATATTCTCCATCCAGTTGAACCAGGTCTTTTCCCAGCTTTTCGGGACGATCTCGATCGCGCCCGATTTTACCGCCTCGATCGCG
>TARA_R110000850_G_scaffold33283_2_pt1 | contig 10683 bp, 9 predicted proteins | sample TARA_R110000850 | Tara Oceans TARA_R110000850 (sample SAMEA4397586) | marine metagenome | biome: Polar Biome; feature: [SRF] surface water layer (ENVO:00010504); material: water (ENVO:00002006), including particulate matter (ENVO:01000060) such as... | depth 5 m | reverse complement strand
TGATAAAGCCGGTGGTGATAATCGCCATTACCACCCAGCGGTAACCGGCAATGGGCCGCTGGCAAAATACCGGTAAAATGGTCGATATCATTCCGGCGGCGGGCAAAAACAGAATGTAAACCTCGGGGTGCCCAAACAGCCAGAACAAATGCTGCCACAGGATGGGGTCACCGCCGCGCGCTACATCAAAAAAGGGCATGCCGGCCGCTCTCTCAAGCTCCAGCAAAATACTGCCTAAAATCAGCGGCGGAAAACCAAATACAATCATCAGCGCCATGGCGAGGATGTACCAAACAAACAGCGGCATATGCTGTAAACCCATGCCCTTAGTGCGGGTGCGCATGATCGATACCACAAGCTCAACACCGGCCGATACGGCCGATATCTCGACAAAGGTAATACCCAGCAGCCAAAAGTCTGAACCCGGCCCTGGTGCATAAACGGCGCTGCTTAAAGGCGTGTACATAAACCAGCCGGCGGCGGGGGCGATTTCCATTACCAAGCTTGAGGTAAGAATAATGCCGCCAAACAAGTAGCACCAATAGCCAAAAGCGCTCAGGCGCGGAAACACTAAGTCCCGCGCGCCAATCATTTTGGGGATTAAATAAATCGCAAACCCTTCCATCACCGGCACGGCAAACAGAAACATCATAATGGTGCCGTGCATGGTAAAGACTTGGTTGTAAATCTCGGGCGTCAGTAAGTCGTGCCCCGGCAGCGCCAGCTGAGTGCGAATCAGCATGGCAAGCAAGCCGCCAATTAAAAAGAACACGCCACCGGTGATTAAAAAGCGCAGGCCAATCGTCGTGTGGTTGACGATCGTCAAGGCTAATAAGCCGCGCGGGTTGCCCCAGACTTTGTCAAACTGATGGTGAAAGTCTTCGGCCGCTTGTGGGTCGTTACTGTTCAATCTAAAGTCTCCAGCCAAGTGGCAATGGCGTCTTGTTGCTCGGGCGTTATGTCTGAGTGGAGCGGGGTGCTTTCGCGTTGTAGCCACGTGGGGTGAGTGTTAAGCCACTGGGCAATGCTTACCTGCGCACCACCGCGTGGGCTGGCCCCCATTAGCCGCCGTGCCCCGACGTTGCTTAGATCGGGCGCGCCAGTACCTTGAGTAACGCCTTTTACCCGGTGGCACTCGCCGCAGTGCGTGGTAAAGGCTTGTGCGGCACTTTGGTGCTCGGGCGCGACCACGATGTCTTGCTGCTGGCGCTGCTGCCAGGCGGCATAGTCGCTTTTGCTTAACACCTTAACCTGAAACACCATGTGTGCATGCCCGGTGCCGCAAAACTCGGCGCATTGCCCGCGCATGGTGCCCACCTCACTTGCCCGCAGGCGTATGCGGTTGGCGCGGCCGGGCACCACATCAATTTTACCGCCTAATCGCGGCACCCAAAACGCGTGAATCACGTTGTCACTGTAAACCTTTACCTCTATGGGGGTATCGACTGGTATGGTCAGCTCGTTGGCGGTAACCACCTCGGTGTTGGGGTAGCGAAATTCCCACCACCAGCGGTGCGCGTGCACATTAATGTGTAGCGGCTCGGTGGTTTCGTCCGCTAGGGTAAGAACATGCTGCCCGGCGGGAATCCCCGCGCCCAGTAGTACAATGATGGTAATTAATGGCAGAATGATGCCGCCGCCTATAATCCAACGGTTGGTCGAGCGGATCGCATCGGCAGGGCTTACCTTGGCGTGTTTGCGTTGCATGGCGTACAGCCATAAACCCAGCACCACAAACAGCACCAGTGTAAAAAAGCCAAACATGCCCCACCAAAGCCAGGCAATTACCTCGGCGGCTGGGCCTGCTGGGTCAAGCGCCGATTGCGGGCCGCTACAGCCGGTTAACGCGGCGGCAAACGCTACTGATAACCCTTTTTTTATGGCCTTTGGCTCAGGATACAATTTATGCCGCATTCGCCCATCCCCAGCCGCACGGCTATTGCCGGCCACCCCATTCACCCCATGCTGATTCACTTTCCGGTGGCCGCGCTGATGGCGTTGGTGGCCACAGACTTTGCCTATATTGCTACCGCCGATGCGTTTTGGGCCCGCGCCAGCTTGTGGTTGGCCGGCGTTGGCGCCTTGGGCGGTTGGGGCGCTGGCCTGATTGGCCTGATCGACTTGGTATCGGTAAAGCAAATCCGGCGCCTTATTACCGCCTGGAGCCACGCGCTGGTCGCGGTAATGGCGCTGTCTATCGTTACCCTTAATTGGCTGCTGCGCTACCAAGATATGCTGGCCTGGGTTAGCCCGTGGGGCGTTACCTTGTCGGTGGTAACAGCCTTGCTGATCGCTTTGGCGGGTATCCTCGGCGGGCAGCTGGTGTACGAACACGGTGTGGGTGTCGATACCGACGCTTGAGTCAGGCGCTCCCATACGCGTACACATAGGCATACACATAGGTGTAGTCATGCTATAGCTCCTGCAGGGGCTTGGCTAACACCAGCCAGGTAGTTGCCGTCATGGTGGCGCCCAGCAGCAGCGCGATGAGATAGGCGTATGCTTTTACCCGCTGCACCTTGCCTCGCTCGGTTTTAGCAATCAGCAGCCCCGTTAAAAGGTGCAACACTACCAATAGCGTCACAAGCATTAACTTAACCATCAGCCACACATCCCAAATACCGTAGCGGTAAAAAACCAGCGTGCCGGCAATTATGGCGGTTAGCGCTGCGGGCGTGGCAATCCGGGTATACACCAAGCGCGGTAATGCTAAGTAATTGGCACTGTGGGCCGGCTGGGTTACTGTGTTTGCACCGCCGGTTCGGCCAACAAGTAAACCCGGTAAATACAGCAAAGTCCCGCACCAGCACAGTAAGGCGGCAATGTGGAACATAAGTAACCAGGGCATGAAGGTCTTCGTCCTTGCGTTGGAGTTAAAAGCGCTTGCGGTGACACCTAATGTCTCTTGGCTAGTGTCAATATTTTCGCCCTAAAGCGCAAGTGCCGCGCGCCGTAAGCCACGCCCCAGCGGCAAAAAGCACGACTGATTAACGCCATTTATGGTGCGTTGTGATGCTGAAGAGTGGGTGCTGTGAGTCGTTTATTGTTGAACAGGGTGAGAAGGCTAGTTTAGTGAGGATAGACGTTTGCTGTGGCCAAGCTGCAGTGGCGAGCACAACGCTCGGGGCTGACCCGCTCAACCAAGGGCGAAGGTGGGAGTAAATTCAAAGGTAGGGCCCTTTGAGCAACAAGCTCACTGGTCTTCGTTTGCCCAAGCGCCATACTTTAACTGTTTGAAATATAAGCAACTTTTTTGGGCGTCGAGTGTATAAAAGACCCCGTGGGGGTCTCGTTAAACACGATGGCTTTGTTTCCACAGTGACAAAACGTAGAAATGGATGCGCTAACCTCTTGAACTTGATATGATTTTTCGAAAATAAACGGAGCAAAAGAGGTGGGGTTTGGCGTTGTATAAACGAAATTCCGCCTAATAACCTGTTATGCAGCGCTGATTAACACAGGAAGTTGGCTCTATGGATGAAGAAATGCTGCCTCCATGGCTTCAGTATCCGAAAATACCGTTGGGGTCTATGGGTTGGCGTATGGGGCCTGGCGAAGAATACTGGTATCAGTTCGTTGACTGGTACGGCAGGCTTAATGCGGGAGAAAGAGAAGGGTACAAGGCGCGCTACCCCAAGCCAGAAAGTTGGAAGGTGTTTTGGCCATACATCCCTGAAAAGCTTGAGGCCTATCTTGGAACTAACGCATAACAAGCCGCTGTTGCCGGACAATTTTTCCACCGCTGCGCGGATCCAAAATTGCCGCAAAGCTCCGCGTTATGCCTCAATTGGAGTAATAGATGGAATTTAAGTCAATACTAGGAAGAGTGAACGGAATTAGCACTCCTATATTTGGTGTTTCATGGAGCCCTGAAAATACTGAGAAAGATAAAGCTAGGAGGCTTATTACTTTTCTAGAGGATAGAAGAGTTCTCTTCTATGAAGAAGAGAGGGAAGGCGCAGATTTTTGTAGGCAATCTGTAGAGCTAATTCGAGAGAAAATAACAGATTTTTTGCAGGATTTTGAAACTGATAAAGATATTGTGAAAGCCATTAGAAAATTCAGAAGTGCGTGCCGGGCTTTCTGCAATGAAGTCGGAGCTATAAACTTCAATAATGAGCCAGTCCCAGTTCAGCGGTCGATCCTTAATGCGGAGCTTGCGAAATTACGAAAAATAGCTGGTGTCACAATTGGCTCTCTTGCTATTTCTTACGGTCTGGATGTGGAAGATGAATTGGCTTCTATCATCCCATTTAAAGTGGCATAACAGACTGTTAGGCTCAAATATGAAAATTTTAGCTATAGCTACTTTTTTACTATCACCAGTCTTAGTTTTGGCTGCAACTCCAGACGAAGAAGGTCAGGCGTTGAGAACTTCCATACCAGTACAGATTTATATGGGAACTTGCGTCGTGGGTCGTGCCAATCCTGGAGCAGTTGGTAGTCAAGCTTTAGAAATGGGATTCTCAATCGCCTCAAATGAACAGGCAACTAGATATTTGAGCGGTAATGAAGGACAAGCTTGGTATATGAATAGCCCACAGGGTGAATTTGGGATTACAGTATTAAACAATAGTCTCTGCTCTGTGTTTATACATCAAGGTGATCCTCACGAACTACAAGCCAGCATGGAAGCATGGTTGCCGCCACAAAATAGTGGTTTTAGCTATACCAAAGAAATGACCTCACAATCAGCCAGCTTATCAACATATATGTATAAAATATTTCGTGATAACCAACTGATGGAGCAATGGACAATAACCACAAATGCACAGCCTAATACAGGTATGTCAGCAATCATGTCATATGATGGGCCATGAGCCTAACTAGTGTGTCATGTCGCACGCTGGAAATCGCGCGCTGGGACGGCTTACACTTCGTTCCAGCCGCCCCATACACAGGCGTTAGGTTTCCGAGTTCCCCATAAACTAAGAAGGCGAAATGATTCTATCAAAGTATGCAATCGAAGCTATGGGCTACGAAGAGTTCCCAGAGACTGACCTGATAGAGGTTCACTTTGGCATTCTTAAAGCCTATTCGATACGTGGAATGGTTTTTGAGCAGTCATGCGAAGAAAAAATCTCTGGCGTTGTATCCCTTTCGGAGCGTTGTACTATCGCAATCGCTCAGTCTATTAATGAAGCCTCGAAATTGTTAACTGAAGATATTTTTGCCGATGATGAGGAAGAATGGATTTCCGATAAAAAGGCTAATCCACCATTTCTTCTAATCTATTTTAAAGAAAGAGTGCCACGAGGCTTGCGAGGCGGATATAGAAGAGAAAAGGACGGCTATATTTACACTTATGATGCGTTTCCTGAAAGTAAGACAGAAATAAGGGAGTGGGAATCGGATGTTCTACCTGGGATCGTAACTGCGTTAACAGTGAAGCTGTCAACACTTGAAAGACAAATAAAGTTTATACCCTTAGAGCGCAGTATTTTTGGTAAAACCAATGACGGTATTACGCTATTTGACTTAAAGGTTACCGGAAGTTCTAGTGCATATATATCCTGTCCAAAAAGCATAGACAAGATTAATTCATCTCTAGAAAGTGCTAGAAGTTTACTACCTGTTTTAACTAAAGATGTGTGTAGAAATTTCTATGAGGCTCTTAATGAGCCTGATAGGATGAAACAGTTTCTCGGATACTTTCAATTCATTGAAAGATATACGCATAGCACCTATAAATCATTGAATTACAATGATAATGCGAAAGCAACGTTCAATGTGCCTGGGCGAATTAATGAGTCCGCTACTAAGTTTTTTGAAAGGATATTTACTGATTCTAAAAATCTATCTCAACGGTTTCATTGGTGTGCAATAATTGTTTGGAAAAACATCGAAGAAAATGACGTGAATTATTTTCTTGAGCTAAAAAAGGTTCGTGACAGGCTAAGTCACGGTGAGCATGTTGAAGAATCGGAGCTGCCGGTAGGAAGAGCAAAAAAATTGGCTTTAAAGCTACTCGGTGCAGACCAAACCTAACAAATAAAAGCGCGCGGACCTGGTGAAGCTGTCACCTTTTTTGCTTGCTCAAAAAAACCGACAACTTCACCAGGTCGGTGTTTTAGGTGTTATGCAAGAAGGAGGTAAAGTTGGATTTTCCACCAATAGATATTAGTAAGGTGCCTGTATATACAAAGCTTGAAGTAGCTGAGCTCCAGCTTGAACGTGCGTTAAATTTACTATTAGAAGAAGCTGATTATATTTCTTCTATAACTTTAGCAGGGGCAAGCGAAGAAATATTAGGTAAGCTCTTGAATGAGCAAGGGCAAGAGGGCGATTTGGAGGGTTTTGTTAATGCTTGCGTACAGCTTGGGCGTGATGAATTCCAAGAAGATTGGCCTAAAAGGGAGTTCGTTTCAATGGCTAACTATTTTCGAAATGGATTGAAGCATTACACCGATGGCGATTCTATCAGTGTACCTGAAGAAGCGGCCGTAGAGATTTTGAATAGAGCAATAAACAACTATTGGAAACTTACGTCCAAAGAAACAGAGTTAATTAAAAGGTTCATGGGAAAATACAGTTTAATGTAAAAATGCATAATCGGGTAAGGACGGGTATTTAGCCCGTTCTCCCCACTACACATCTTCTTGAGCCGTTATACGTAAAGGAGTACAAATGAACATCGTTACCCCCCCCGATTATCGTCGGAGAAAATGAGGCATTCGAACAAGATGTCCTTGGTCGAAGTAATTTTGGCCAATCTCTATTGAACTTAGTGTCTCAGTCAAGCGATGAGCTTGTTATTTCTCTCGATGGAAAGTGGGGTGAAGGAAAGACTACGTTTGTAAAAATGTGGCAAGGTATGCTCAACCAGGCGGAGGTTCCTAGTATCTATATTGATGCTTTTGCAAACGACTATATAGATGATGCATTTATTGCTGTTGCTAGTGCAATTACTACATATATTGAAGAGGATTCTGTAAGCCCAGACGATGAAAAGTCAAGGGAGTTTAGTGAAAAGGCAAAGCGAGTTGGGGTCCAGTTATTATCTTGGACTGCTAAAGTCGGAATTAAAGCGGCCACATTGGGTGCAATAAAAGATAGTGACATAGAAGAATTAAAAGATATTCAGTCCGATGTAGCTAAAGGGTTATCTACAGTCGTAGGAGATTTTGTTGGTGAAAGGCTGGCTTCACACAAGCAAGATGTAGAGCAGCTTCAATCATTTAAAAACTTGCTGTCGGAAATGCCGAGCCTTCTTAGTCCTAAGGGTGACAAGCCGTTCATAATAATTATCGATGAGCTGGATCGTTGTAAACCTACTTACGCCGTAGAGCTAATCGAGAAAGTTAAACATCTATTTTCAGTGAGGAATATTGTATTTGTACTCGTCATGCATAGAAAGCAGCTTGAAGAAGCTGTCAAGTGTGTTTACGGAGAAAACATAGATGCGCACACCTACCTTCAAAAATTCATTAACATAGAAACTACAATTCCTAAGAAAATTGGTGACCGTCACGATAACGACATCAATCAGTACAATAGAAAGCTTTTCGACCTGCATAAAATGGAAACGTGGGGAGATGAGCGTAATTTAGTGGACTCCTTGGAAGTGCTTGCGATGCACTTTAATTTGACATTGCGCCAACTTGAGAGGGTCTATACAAATCTTGCTGTTTTTTACGCGTCTTCATCAGAGAATCAACTTAGGCTTGTTCCAGTAATTTCTTTTCTAGCCGTTATAAAAGTAGTTGATCCATCCGTGTATGAGGCTCTTTTACATCAAAAAATAACCTACGAGGAACTTTGCCAGAAGGCGAGTCTGCCTGAGCATGACCAAGAAAATAGAAGCTTGACAAAGCTTCAGTTTTTAACAATGTGGCTTAAGTTCTCGCTTATAACGGATGAGCAATTTCAACAGCTGGATGAAAATGATCGAATAAGAAGTTTCGGCCAATCATTGTGGCAGTACAATGTAGAGCGAGAGCGACTAATGCCTATCTTTATCCAAAAATTAAGTATGTTTACTGTTGCATAGAAACGGATAATAAACGACACGTTGTTGGACTGCTTTTCCGCTGCGCTCTAAACCAGCCGTAAATGCCAGCGTTGTCGAAGTGCTCAAAAAACAGTAACTAATCAGACTGTTAAGCGCAACTAAAGCCCTCCGCTAAGGAGGGCTGCCAATCTTACAGCGTAATCCTTTTCTCTTCATCAGACGATTCAATCGCCGCGCGTACAATGGCGATATCACGCATACCTTCTTCGCCCGGCACGATTACCGGCGAATCATTAATAATCGCCAGGGCGTCGTCGTCCATCTGTTTGGCTTGCTGGTTGGCGAGGTATTTATCGAGGTTTTTGCCATCGCTGGTGGTGCCTTGCACACCGCTGTATTCCGACATGGGCTTAAGTTGATACCAGCCGTTTTCGGCGTTTACCCGCAACTGGTTACCCGATTGCACCACCGAGGTCATACACTCGGCGACGATATCGTTGGGAAACTCCAGCGTTAAGTGAGTGGTGTTGTCCACCTCGGTAAACTTGGGGTGATCGAACGAGCGGGTTGCTGTAACGGCAATGGGCTCTAGCCCCGTGGCGTAGCGCGCGCCGTTGATGGCGTACACACCCATGTCGTACAGGGCGCCGCCGCCCATGTGTTTTTGCATGCGCCAGTTGTCGGCGGGTAAGCCGTTACCGCCGTAGGCTGCCTGGGTGTTAACGGTACGGATAGCGCCGTAAGGCAGGTCGCGGGCGTATTGCATCACGGTTTGGGTGTTGGGCTCGTGTTGCATGCGGTAACCCACCGATAATTTCACTTTATTTTTGCGACAGGCATCGATAATGCTTTGGCACTCTTCGGTGTTGAGGGCCATGGGTTTTTCACACCACACGTGCTTGCCGGTGTTGGCGGCGATAACCGCGTATTTTTTGTGTAACCCGGTGGGCACCACGATATACACAACGTCGATCTCGGGGTTGTTGGCGATCTCGTGCATGGTGTCGTAGTTGTAGACGTTGGCGTCTTTAATGCCGTACTTTTCTTGCCACACGGGGATCTTGTCGGGGCTACCGGTTACAATGCCTTTAAGCTCGCAGTGCTCGGTGAGTTGTAGGGCCGGCGCCAGTAAGTCGCGGCTGTAATAGCCAAGCCCCACAAGCGCTACGCCGAGCTTTTTGCCGCCGCTTGCTGCCAGCACCTGTCGCCCGGCACCAACACTGAGTAAAGTGGCCCCCATGCCCATTTGCTGTAGTAGGCGGCGCCGTGATGTTAGGTAGTTGCTCATAGCCAGTCCCTCGATCAATGGTTTTAGATAGTAGCTATTGCAGCAGGGCTGGCGCTTGCCCGCAATGACCTTTACATAGGTTAATATTTAAACGGTGACATAGAGCAAAGCCGCTGTTGTTTTAGAAAGCGCCAATAATTGACAAACCCCCGCGCGCACCGTAAATTGCGCGCCACGATAGCAGGTGCCTACTGCCACCCTAACCGGTGGGCTGAGTAGGTTAAACGGGAAGTCCGGTAATCCGGCGCTGCCCCCGCAACGGTGATCAGAGCATGTGCCAGGCACACTCTGTAAGCCCGATACCGGCCTGGATCGAACCGTGATGGAGCGGAGGGCTACCATCTGGCAATACGACTTCCCACGCTTTGCGTGCCGCATTGCTATTCCTCCCTCGATCCCAAGCCAATATCGACTTAGGGGTTGAACCTTGAACAAGCTTATTCTTAGCGCGGCTATTAGCGCCGCTACTGCTGCGCCTGTCGCCGCACAAACCGTCAATCAGAACACCAATCAGAGCCAGGCACTGCTGCCCACGCTGGAAACCATCGTGGTGGTCAGCTCGCGCCAGCCCGAGGCTATGCGCCAGGTGGCAACGTCCGTATCGGTACTGGATGAAGCGCAAATTAAAGCCCGTGGTTTTACCGCGCTGGCCGATGTGTTGCGCAGCATGCCATCGGTGTCGGTGACTAACGCCGGCGGTATGGGTAAAGCCAGCTCGATTCGGGTACGGGGTGAGTCGGGTTATCGCACCATGGTGCGGGTAGATGGGGTGGATGTTACCGACCCTACCGGCACCCAGGCCAGTGCGCAAATTCAGCATATTTTAAGCGCCGATGTGGGTAAGGTAGAGCTGTTGCGCGGCCCGCAGGGTTTGATGTACGGCGCCGATGCCGGTGGTGTACTGAATATCTCTACCGAGAGCGCGAGCGACGATACCGAGCTTAAGCTTGCCGCCGAGGGCGGTAGTTTTAACAGCCAGCGTTACAACGCCAGCTTAGGTGGCGCCAGCGATACTCTGGATTACTTTGTGGCGGCCTCTTACGCCGAGACTGACGGCTTTAATACCAGCCTGGACGACACCGAGCTGCGCGATGACGATGGCTACGACAATACTACCTTGCACGGCCGGGTAGGCTGGAACGTGACTCAGGCGCTGCGCTTAGAGGCGGTGGTGCGCGATACCGACGCCACTAATGAGTTTGACCGCTGCGGCTGGCCTTACGCGGACGATTGCGTGGGTGATTTTGATCAGACGAATACCCGCGTAAGTGCCTCGTACAATACCGAGCACCTTCGCAATGAACTGGCTTACTCTAATACCGATGTAGCCCGCAAAAACTACGCCTCGGGTGAGGTGTCTTACGATACCGAAGGCGAGATTCAAAAACTGGAGTGGCTTGGTAGCGCCGAGCTGAATGAGGTGCACACGCTGGCCTATGGCCTT
>TARA_R110000850_G_scaffold277068_1_pt1 | contig 10695 bp, 13 predicted proteins | sample TARA_R110000850 | Tara Oceans TARA_R110000850 (sample SAMEA4397586) | marine metagenome | biome: Polar Biome; feature: [SRF] surface water layer (ENVO:00010504); material: water (ENVO:00002006), including particulate matter (ENVO:01000060) such as... | depth 5 m | reverse complement strand
ATATAAATTGACTTTAAGTGGTCAACCTATATCAGGGACGTACACCCGTCTCATCTCTCTTCTCTATTTTCTCTTTTCTAATAACCCGTCTTACGTCCCTCGGCCTCCATAGGCTTGTCACTTACGCTTCATAGCTTCAACGACGGAGCGCCGGCGGGGGCCTGCAGTCTTACGTCTCAATTGCTTCGCCAGCCAGCTTTCGCTTAAGCTTCGGTAGGTAAATTCGCTATCGCTCGTGTCTTAATACTAAAAATATGGGATTTGTGTAAACATTTTTAATTATTGTGTAAGACACAGAAGACCAGAAGTATGCATCTTTGAAATGTAAAATTAAGCAGGTTTAATTTTTGATGTTTGGGTACAGATTAGGCAAAACCTCTAGAATGTCATTGGCATATCTCAAAAACCAATCACAAAAGGTTACTCAAAACTTTTCTTAAAAACCTAATCTGAATTTAAATAGGGGCCTTTGGGGAAAGGCTCCTTTTTCATTTTTCTCTATGCTAAAACTCACCTCTTTTTGTCATTCATTAAGGGGCCAGCCTGCCGCGTTGGCATCCTGCTACTCACGCAACACTCATATCTCAAAGCTCAGCAGTACGAGCATGCTTGTATGCAACACCTCTCTGCATTTGGCAGATTGGCATGATAAAAAGGAAGGTATAAGTTAGGAGCAACATTTCATTCACGGTTTGGTTAACCAACATAAATGGTTTGCTTGTATGGGTGTTTTTAATACATTTTATAAGACCGAACTTATAAACTTCGAACAGCAGGGTTTATATGATAAAGTTTACAGCGTCAGATTGTCTTAAAACTTACGTATTTTTGATGTATCAAAATCCAGTAGTATGCCTTCAACGATTGAAGCCAAATTAAGAGAACGTGTCAAAGAGCTTAGTTGTTTGTATGATGTGTCTAGTGTATTGACGTCTCACCAGGGTGATTTAAAACAAACGTTTCAGCAAGTTGCCGCAATTGTCAAAAATGCCTGGTTTTATGCTGATGATGCTATTGCCGAAATTGTTTTTGATACAGAACACATCACCACGGAAAATATACGAAAACAGACCGTGTGGCTGGAAGAGCAGGTACAATTAAGTAACCAAAAGAAAATAACCATCCGTGTACATTATGCCGGTGAGCGATTTAGAGCTGAAAGTTTTTTGAAAGAAGAACGCTCATTGCTGAAACAGGTAGCCATTGATCTGGCAGACTTTTTAAACAGTCAATTTTTAAAGGAACAGGAAGAACGGTTAAAAAGAGGACTGGAACGCAACGACAGGATAGCGATATTGGGCGAAATAACTGCAGGAATAGCACACGAACTCAATACACCCCTGGCCAATATTTTAGGATTTGCAGAGCTGCTCGATGAAAAGACTAAAGATAAAGCACAGCAACATGATGTGCAAAAAATTATAAAATCAGCTATTTATGCACGGGAAGTGGTTAAAAAACTGATGTTCTTTACCTGCGACATGCCTCAAAACCGCGAAGATATAGCCATAAAACCATTGATAGAAGAGGCGCTTTCCCTTTTAGGACCCAATCTAAAAAAGGCCGGTATTGAGGTGATTTTCAACATTGATAATGAACAGTTGTCTTTGCGGCTTGACCGCGTTCAGTTTATGCAATTGATATTTAACTTGATGAGCAATGCCATTTATGTTTCACCAGAGGGCAGCACGATTCTTATTCAGGTTTTTGAAAACAATCAAGCCGTGCACCTTGAAGTGGCCGATGAGGGAGTGGGGATACCGGCAGAACTGCATTCAAAAGTATTTGAACCTTTTTTCAGTACCAAACCTCCAGGACAAGGCTCGGGATTAGGGCTGAGTGTGGTTCACGGGATTGTAAAAAGTCATCAGGGAACTATTGAGATTAAGGAAAATCACCCTAAAGGGACTATCTTTAGCATTCAGTTTCCAAAAGAAAAAAACTAATGTCTTTAAACAAAGAAAACATACTGATTGTTGATGACGACTATGATTTGCTCGAGGTTTTGCAACGCAACCTCACTGCACTGAATTACCATTCATACAAAGCTCAGTCGGTGACAGAAGCGATTGATATCCTCATAAACAGCCGGATTGATTTGCTGATTACTGACCTGCAGATGCCGGGCATTAACGGTATGGAACTCGTCAAATATGTCTCAGAACACAAACCCCATATCCCTATTTTGGTTATTACGGGCTACCCTTCTGTAGATGGGGCTGTGGATGCCATGCGGTCAGGAGCTGTTGATTATCTGGTAAAGCCATTCACCAAAGACGAACTTGTCAACGCTATAAAAAAATCAATTCTAAAAACACCCCAAACTATTGATGTTCCGCGGCAGAAGAAACAAAAAGCGCAACCGGTTATGTATGCCGGGATGGTGGGAAATTCTAAACAACTCAAACAGTTGACCGAATTGATTGAGCGTGTCAAAAACAATCGCGCCACCGTGTTGATACAAGGGGAGAGTGGCACCGGAAAGGAACTGGTAGCCAGAGCCATTCATTATAAGGGTGCGTTTGCAGCCAATCCGTTTGTGGCTGTAAATTGTGGGGCCATTCCTGAAAACCTGTTGGAAGCAGAACTCTTTGGATATGAAAAAGGGGCCTTTACCGGAGCAGAAACCTCCCGCGACGGATTTTTTCAGGCTGCAGAAGGCGGGACCATCTTTCTGGATGAAATGGGCACCGCATCCCCAGCAGTACAAACGGGATTGTTGCGCGTGCTTCAGGAAAAGGAAGTGCGTCGTGTGGGATCCCAAAAGACGACCCGGGTGAACCTGCGGGTCATAGCCGCTACAAACAGTGACTTAAAACAACAAATCCAAAAGGGTACATTCCGGGAAGACCTGTATTATCGTCTTAATGTAGTTACCATACACACCACCCCTTTACGAGAACGCAAAGAAGATATTTATCCACTGGCGGAACGGTTTATCAAAAAATACACGGCTGAATACGGTAAACCAAAGCTTGTCATTACTGATAAAGTTAAAGAAATCCTTTTGCGTTACAACTGGCCCGGCAATGTGCGCGAACTCGAAAACACTTTGCAACACGCCATCATTATGTGTGATGACCAACTTGAAGTCGCCCATTTGCCCGAACATTTAAAGTATCCAAAACCGGTATCCAATGCGGGTTTGGTCAGCTTACGCGAAAGCGAAAAAGCTTACATTCAAAAGGTACTTGCCGCTGTGGACAACAACAAAACCAAAGCCGCCGAAATTCTCGGTATCGACCGAAAAACCCTTCGGCAGAAACTGAAATAACCCCTGAGAATTAACCGATACTTTTCTACCCAACCGGGGCAATACTCCCCGGTATGATTTCTCTCCTTCTTTTTTTAAAACTCCATAAAATACTATTTATCAACGTGTTGAATGATTATCATCATATTTATTTAAATCAGGCACACAGTTTGTCATAAGGTTGGCACAGGATATAAATTTTATACTATGCAGGCACTTTCACCATTACAATTAAAACCGGAAACGGTTACGAAGCCTGTTGGAAAAAACCGGCAGGAAATCACACTCGGACTCTGTATGCAATGCGAATTAAAATTCAATTGCGTCTGGTTGTCCAACAACAAACAATTTTGTGAACATTATCAATAAAAAGCTATGATAGCAACAGCAGAACAAAAAGAACAGAAAAAGGGTATGTATGAAACCGTTATGGAGCAATTCCACAAAACGGCCGATGCCATGCACTTAAACCCCAACATTAAAAAAATATTGGGCATTACCAACAACGAAATCATCGTTCATTTTCCGGTCAAGATGGACAATGGCGAAGTAGAGATTTTCACCGGTTACCGTGTGCAGCACAACAACGCACTGGGGCCTTATAAAGGCGGACTTCGCTATCATCCCACTGTGGATGTAGAAGATGCCAAAGCCCTGGCGATGTGGATGACGTGGAAAACTTCTTTGGCAGGATTGCCTTATGGTGGTGCCAAAGGGGGGCTTCAACTGGATCCCAGGAATTATTCTTTAGGGGAACTCGAAAGAATTACCCGGCGCTTCACTTTTGCTTTGGGGGATAACATTGGGCCCGAACACGATATTCCTGCACCCGATGTGAATACAAATGAGCAAACCATGGCGTGGATCGCAGACACTTATATGTCCACCAAAGCACCTTCAGAGCGGTCGCAAAACCAGCACGTGGTGACCGGGAAGCCTGTAGGTTCCGGCGGACTGGAAGGACGTGACCGGGCGACCGGTTATGGTGTGTACCTCACCATCAAACTGTGGCATCAATCCAAAGGTGAGTCTCTAAATGGCAAGTCTTATATCGTTCAGGGATTTGGGAACGTGGGCTACTGGGTCTCCCATTTTATGGAAAGAGACGGCGCCAAACTGCTTGCTGTTCAGGATGCTCATGCAACGTTGTTTCATAGCGATGGTATTGATGTGGAAGCCTTACGCAAACACAGCAAACCTCGAAAAGGATCTATTGCAGGGTATACAGATGCAGTAGAGATGGAGCCTGATGATTTCTTCGGTTTGAAGTGTGATATCGTCATTCCTGCAGCTCTTGGCAACCAGATTACCGGAGCCAATGCTGCAAAAATCCAGGCCCCATTGGTAGCAGAAGGCGCTAACGGCCCCACAGACAACGAAGGAGAAGCCATACTATTGGATAAAGGGATTACCATTATTCCTGATATACTGTGTAACTCCGGGGGTGTGATTGGAAGCTATTTTGAATGGCTGCAAAACCGCAACGGCGAGCTTTGGCAACTTGATGAAGTGATGGTAAAACTAGAGAAGAAATTGACAGAAGTCTTTCATAAAGTAGAAAATATGGTTGCAGACAAAGATGTTGACTGGCGCACTGCCGCTTATATGCTTGCCATATCGAGAATTGAAACCGCTTATATACAAAGAGGTATTTTTCCATAATTGGTTGATTAATGATGCGGTGCAGCCCTTTATTTATGACTAAATAAAGGGTTGTATTCGTATATAAAAAACAGAAAACATGAAGTATGAACATCTCATCATAGAGAAAACCGAGTACAAAAAACTAAAAAACTATCTGGAGAATGCTCATTACAGCAATGACCCGGTGTTTAAACGTGCTATAGGCACCTTTTTAAATGAATTGAAAACTGCAAGGGTAGTAGCTGCCTCTGAGATTCCCGAGGATGTAGTGCGCTTTAACAGCAAAGTGACCATCAGAACACCCTTTATTGACAGTAAAACCTATCAGTTGGTTGCACCGGAAGAAAGCAATCTGAAAATTGACAAAATTTCAATCCTTTCACCCATGGCGCTGGCCTTGTTTGGATATGCTGTAAATGACTCCATTGAGTGGCAATTTCCCAATGGGACAAACAACATTCAAATTATTGAAGTTACCCATGATAGACCCGTAATAACAAATACCCTTTAAAACTTTCATTATGATTCAGCAACACCACACTGACGAAGACATTCAGCTGCTATTTTTTAAAGAAGACTTTTCCCGTTGGAACGATGAGGTCGAATTGATTAATCTTGAAATCAGCTTTTACAACGGCATGTTTATTTCTGACTTTATAAGTAAACTGCAAAGCGATTTTTACAGCACCCAAACCCTCAATGCCAATTTACTTGACTTTGAGTTAAAACATCGTAAAATCATCAAAGAGTTAAAACACTTTAGTTACAAAACAGAAGGATTAAAAGAGTGTGATGACTTGCAGTGTGAAAACTATTTTATGAATGGTACTGCAAGCTTTAAAACAAAAATTGAAAAACATTTTGCTGATTTTAGAACCCTTAAAAAAGAAATCCTGCTGTATCTCAACAGCGGTTTGCAAAAATACGTTCGTTAAAAATTAAAGATCATGACACTACCACAACTAAAAAAATACACACGCATCTTCCATGTTTTCGTAAAGCATGACGAGTGTGCTTTACCCATTACATAAACCCTCTGCCATTGGTACTTACTCGTGCTTGATTTTCAGGTGACAGTGAGAGGTGAATTTTGAATGTTTAATTAAAATTTAAAATCATGGCCAAAAAAGCAAAAGGTTTAAAAGAACCTTCCAAAAGTTTAAAGGACAAAAAACAAGAAAAGATCCAACGTAAACTTGAAGAGAAACAAATGAAAAGGAGAAAATCCCGAACGGCTTAAAGTTTTAACTGTTCCTTTTGAAACCTTATTAATTATAAGGATAAACTCCCTGTAGATGCAGGGAGTTTTTTTATGTTGTTTATCTCCATAGAGGGTTTATGTTTATGGAATTTTGAAGACACTTAATAAGTGCGACCTTATAAATTTCGCCAGCAGCGGGGTTTGTTCATGATGCTTTTAAAAGTGTTTCCGGAATTTTTTTCTCGAACTAAAATACAAAAAAGGACAAGCGTGCCTGTAAAGTGTGTGGGAAATGAGCTGTTTCTTGTTTCTGAAGAAGCGCTAAATTCCATATACCAAAGGAATATCCCACTGCTCAGCTGTGCGTGCTTATTAGTTTGGAAATCCTCTTTCACCTTAGCTTGTTCCCAAAAAGTACCAGCATCAACGGGCTGAAAACAAGCTCCGGGATAAGGGCCGGTAAAAAGAGAAATAAAAACATTTCGTCTACAGGCACTAATCCCAATGCCCAGATAAAAAAAGTAAAAATAATGGTGAGGATACGCGTCAGGAAAATAACGATAAAACGTATCAAAAATGATTTTTTATTCCTGTAAAGCACCACCCCCTGAAAAACCGCCCCCAGCAAATAAGTGATAGACCCCAAATAGAGCATTAATTCTATGAGTTCGATGATGGGTACGGGTAGTTGTTGCATATTTAATCAATCACTATTTTTTTCCACTTTTCAGATTCTGCAAACTCTTTTACAATTTTATTGCGTTGTATGAGCAAGTTGGTCATATATTTTTTCAGAAACAATTTGTCTGCTCCACGCCCAATAATACCCCAGGGTGCTTGATAATCAAAGATGTCAGTCATCAGGGTTCCTCCATTCAAATCAGCAAAATGATGTTCGTGCCTAAACCTGCTGAATGCTCCACTTACCATTTCATCTACAAAGTAATTTGGCCTGTCAAACTCAGTTATTATTGAAGTCAGAGTCTGATAAATGCCAAAATGTTTTGCCCTCCAGGTCACACTTTCATCCAGCCCTATCAATCCGCCGGTTTTTCCGGCAATAGCTGTTTCGTTTGTCTGTTCAGTAGATATTTTATGTAAATCAATACTCCGGGAAAGGTCAAACACAATATTTTTACCTGCTTTGATCTCTGTTTGTAATTCTATTCTGGGCATTGTTTTCGGTATATTGCAGGGTAAGTGATGTATGAGCATATCACTTTCAAAGGATATTACATTACCTCCACCAATTTATCAACCAACTCATTTATAATGTCTTCATTCCTGATAGCATTGTCTAATAGCGCTTCATAAGTGACCTGGCTGCTGTAATTTTCAAAGACAATAGCATCGTCTTCATAGCGCCATTTCCCATCTTCTTTTTCTAAAATTTCAACAATTCTTTTTGTGTCCTCACCATATTCAATATGCGCAAGTATGTAGGGCATAAAGATGGGTTTTTGAATGGAGTCTTTTTTTGTCAAACCTTTCATAAACCCTTTGTATGCTTGCGAACTTCTATCAATATGCCGGGTTTGCTCCTTAAAATTATCAACCCTGTTTTCTACAAATGCTTTATAGGTGTTTGATTGATTGATATAATCTTGAATGACTTCTTTCTGAAATTCATATTCTGTTGTGTTGTTCATTAAGGTGAAGTCCAGGATGCGGGGTTGAATAAATGCACCGTGTGCTCGATTCCATTCCATATTCACGCTATCAGATTTTACCAGGAACCCTTTTAAAGCCACATAAATTTTTCGTTCCTCTCCATGGCTGTTTTTAATCATGGCTTCTATTGAATTGTTTACATTTTGTGATAATGCAGCATAATTGGCATCTGTGGAGTCGGGATTGGCTAATGTATTTTCTTTGTAATCAGAAATAGCTCTTTGTAGATCATCTATGGGTTTTTTACGATCTTGTGCTATTTGTCCAAATTCACTAAGAGAGCCCAGCAACATTAATGTGAGTACAATATTAAATGTAGTAGTACCTCCTTTTTCTTTTCTTCCAAGCATAAACCAAAAAAGGAATGCAAGCAAGGTTGCAATCAAAACAATTCCAAAGATGGAACCAAAACTCATTCCAATTGCATAGGCATCAAATCCATAGATTCTTAGGTTTAAAATAATGACAATGACAGCAACTATAGCTGCATAAATAATATTGGATTTTGATAGTTTAAAAGGGTGTTTCATTGATTGCTTTATTTTTAATTACGGTTTATACTGTTCTTTGGCATCCAAAATGACCACTGCCACTGACCACTTTTGGAATTTAGTACTTGTTATTTGGTGCTTCATATCCATTAACTATTAATTCTTAATTATTAATAGAGCATGGGTATATTTTTTAAGGACGGTGGATTGGAAGATTGGCATTTATGGGTTCAATGTTTAAGGTTCAAAGTTTTGAAGTTTTAAATATAGGGAGATTTTTTTAAGAATTACCGGAACGCCATCAGGAGATGGCGGTGGGGGTTTGGAAATTATACCTCAATTGGTTTGCTCCGAAGTCAAAGACTTCGGAGAGCGGAGTCGCGTTGTTTTGTCATTCCGAAGGAGCAAAGCGACGAGGAATCCCATCACGCTACTCACGCACTGCTGCTCAAAGAAACGATTGCTGACATTTACCAAAAGACATATCATTATTATAATTAAATTTGATGTATCACTATTCAAACTTGTTGATAATGATAGAGTTTACTGAAGGAATTTACACATTTTATGTTTACATCCTTACCAATAAGTACAGGACAACTTTCTATGTGGGTGTAACCAACAATCTAAGAAAGCGTTTACAACAACACAAAGAGGCTATAGAACAACATAAAAAGACATTTGTAGCAAAGTATAGTTTATCAGATTTAGTATATTATGAAAAACACGGATGGATACAACAAGCCATAGCCAGGGAAAAGGAAATCAAAGGATGGCGTAAAGAAAAGAAACTTGATTTGATTCGTTTGATTAACCCAAACATGGAGACGTTGAATTATTTGTTTGAGTAGATGTGATGTAGTGTTCAGCAGTACGTGCTTACTCAGATGGGATCCCTCACATTCGTTCGGGATGACAAAAGGGAAGGGGTGACAAAAACAAACTATAAACCTAAAACAAAAACTAGTTTATAATCCCATAATTGAGGAAAACCCTTTTTAAAATGATTTCTCTACCATTCCTCTTCTATTGGGTTCAGCAGTGTTTTTAACCACAAAATCCACCACACCCAGGATCAGTTCTTCTTTGGTGATTATATGCACTTTCCATTTGCCTTCCGTAAGGTTGTTTTTATACGTATAGCCACGGAAACCACGACCCCGCCCGCCAATAACTTCAAAGCCAATGTCCTCGGTTATTTCCCAACTCCGGGTTTCGGGATTGTACCATTGCCAACGATGAAAAATGGACTTTTTTATATCGGTGGGTGCAAAAACAGAAGTGAACACATAGACACTTGCATCCCCCTGACGATGAAAATCGATGTTATGGGTACGCCAAAATACATACCATTCATCCCTTTCGTAAGTAACGATGTATGTGTTGTCTTTTTTCTGAACATCATGAGCCACCAACCCGGTTTCCATAGCCAGCGGTACCGGTGGAATCAAATTGAAATAGTAAAAAACATTGATGACCAAATAGATAGAAAGGATACCACCGATCAGTTTTTTGAGGCTTATCTCTGCTCTTGTGCTTGGGCTTGAGGTGTAAATAAACAGGATGAGTGCCAGCGTACACCCTAAACTTGCAAGCCCCGAAATGATAAAAATAAGGGTATTCATTTCCTTGATCAGCGTGGGAACCATAAAGGTGAAAAAGGTAAAGCTTATAAAAAAATACACACTGAACTGGAGGTATTTATTGGAGATTTTCTTTTTAAGAAATTCGTTTGCAAACAAGAGCAGCACCAGCAGTATGAAAAAAAACATCGTTTTTGACAAGGACACACTCCTAAAAAAATAGATGACAAAAGCACTGGAAAGGGCCCCAAAGAAGAACTGTATGGCGAGCGGAAAATAATCAGCATACCGCCCGATAAACGTGTTTTTCCATTTACCATCATCTGCTAGATTATACAAATAAAGCGTGATCGATAATAAGGTCATATGCGAGCAAAGCACCACGGTGTCATACACACGATCTATGCGCCCTAAGGTCAGGGTATCAAAAATAAAGCCCCCCATAAAAAAAAGGATAGGGAGGTACTTTTGATTGCGCGTCACAGTCTTTCCAAAAGCACTGTTTCGATATCTTACTAAAGCTCTTTTCATACGATTGCAGTAGCGACAAAAGTAGCGTATTTCCTTTGATATTGGTATTCATAATAAAAGTAAGCCATCAAATTTTCATTCGACAGTATGGGCTGTTGGGGTGGGGAATTGTTAATGGATTATGGGAATGCCATCGGGTGCTCAGCAGTGCGCATTTCTCCGCCTTGCTCCGCCAAAAGGCTGATTCAGGTGGCGAAGCGCAAATACGCAAATACGCAGATTCGCAAATACGCAAAAGAAGCTGTAAGCTGAATGCTGAATGCTGAAAGCTAAAAGCTGAACTTCCCTGATTAGAGTTGACCGTTTTTAAACATTAATTTC
>TARA_R110000850_G_scaffold18381_14_pt1 | contig 10732 bp, 12 predicted proteins | sample TARA_R110000850 | Tara Oceans TARA_R110000850 (sample SAMEA4397586) | marine metagenome | biome: Polar Biome; feature: [SRF] surface water layer (ENVO:00010504); material: water (ENVO:00002006), including particulate matter (ENVO:01000060) such as... | depth 5 m | reverse complement strand
AAATTCGGTATTCAGACCAAGTTTGTCGATCAGAGCGATCCCGAAAACTTCAAGAAGGCCATCGACGAGAACACCCGCTGCGTCTATGTCGAAGCCATCGGCAATCCCCGTTGTGACATTCCCGACTTCGAGGCCATCGCTGAGATCGCCCACGAAGCAGGTATCCCCCTGATCGTGGACACCACCCTTGCCTCCCCTGCTCTCGTCCGCCCGTTTGAGCATGGCGCTGATATCATTGTCGCTTCCTGCACCAAATTCATAGGCGGTCACGGGACTTCGATCGGCGGTATCATCATTGAAAAAGGTGGCTTCCCCTGGGATAACGGAAAATTCCCCGGCATGACCGAACCCGATCCCAGCTATCATGGTCTTAAATTCTACGAGACCTTTGGTGGCATGAATATTGCCTACGTCCTGAAAATCCGCGTGCAGTTGCTGCGGGACCTGGGACCGGCTATGAGTCCGTTCAACGCCTTCCAGTTCCTGCAGGGGCTGGAAACGCTGCACCTGCGAATGGAGCGTCACAGCGAGAACGCCATGGCCGTTGCGAAATTCCTGGAAAGCCATCCCAAGGTCTCCTGGGTTAATTATGCCGGACTGGAATCGCATCCTTCCTATCAACTGGCTCAGAAATATATGCCCAAGGGAGCCGGGGCTGTCTTCGGCTTTGGAATTCAGGGAGCAACTCCTGAAGAACAACAGGCCAATGGCGTAAAACTGATTAATAGTGTCAAGTTATTCTCACACCTGGCCAACGTGGGAGACAGTAAATCTTTGATTATTCATCCTTCCAGCACAACGCATCAGCAGTTATCGCCGGAAGAACAGGCCAGCTCCGGCGTCACACCTGATTTCGTCAGGCTGTCCGTTGGAACTGAAGATCAGGAAGACCTGATCAATGACCTCAAACAGGCTCTGGATCAGATCTGATCCCGGCCCGCTTGACGTGAGTTCATATTTTAGGCAGGAGTCGGCTGTGAAATCGCAGCCGACTCCTGATTTTCAGATAAGTTTATCGATGTCTGGGGACCTCTCGGACGATAATTATTCTTATCACCAGAGAGAAGATGCCGCGTACTCTTGCCGGATGAATTACACCGAACTAGAATACGTATGACAACAACGCCCTTGTAGCTCAATCGGCAGAGCAACTGACTCTTAATCAGTAGGTTCTAGGTTCGATTCCTAGCGGGGGCACTTTGAAGCCTTGTGTTTGCTGCATTTGTGGCAACCCCAGGGCTTTTTGTTTTATATCCGGCTCATGCGGGCATCACTAGTGTTCTGCTTTCAAGTTTCGGGGTATAATTAACAAACGCGGGTGTTCCAGACTTTTTTTATAAAGGGTCAATCAAGGAGTTAGACAAGATGCTCACTTGTCCTGCCTGTTTTCAGACCATGGTCAAAATCAAATCTGATTCTGAAGCGTCTGAAATAATGGTATGTAAAAATAACCGTTGTCTGAAATCGATCTTTCACTCTGACGCGAAATGCCCTGAATGCGACGCACCCCCTGTCAAAATATTAAGAGGCAGTAACCACTACACTTCTTATCTCTGTGAAAATTCTCACGAATTTTCTGAACAGCTCAAGCCCGGACATGAACTTTATAAATAGTTCCTGCTCTCGATGTGCACTGCATTAAATTCACTGCATCAATTCGACTTGACCCCGCCGTGCCAACAGCGATAAACGCTGAATTGTGTCGCGCGCGTGACCAGTTTACAGTGCACTGAAACACACGCCACTTGTTCCCGGTGTTCATTGCAAAACGGGCCCTTTTTTCCAGATAAGCAGTTCTCACATCGGCACCAGTTCCCCATGTATGCCTGCGGGTCGCCGCACATCGCCGCACATCGCCGCCCATCACCACGGAACCGCCAGCAGGTCGCCCCGGATCGGACCCCTGTCAACCAGTATCGCCACCCGATTCTGTTCAGCCCCTCTTGACGCCCCCGCGCCTCTGCAGAAAATATTCTCTCGAACAAAGGAATCAGACTGATCCTGAAATCAGCGATCACACAAAAAACATAAATAAATATTTGATTGAAACAGCGACTCATCTTCCTACGTTCCTCCTGGAGTAAGATAAACTCTCCCAAAAATGTTCGTGTAGTTTCGTACTTTTCGTGGTAGCAAAAAACTGAAAAAGCAAATCCCCTGGTGGCACTGTCGGCTCGTTGTAATTCCTCGTCCAACAGCGATGGTGAAATTACCAGGTTTCACAAGGCATTATAAATGATCTACCCCTCAGCCCCGCAGATGAAAATCCCGAACCACATCCTTCATTAGCCGCAGAGCGTTAGCTCCGGTTGTCTTCCAGTCTGCAGGAACCGCGGCTGACTTTGTAAGACTGATAAAAAAAAGGGTGCCCCCGGAGGCAATCCGGGGTTGTCGCAGACAACAGGAAACTGTCAGAGCAGACTCTCGATCCAGGTTACCAGTTCCAACCTCCTCTGCCGTAGGGGCGGAACCCATGTGTCCGCCCGCCTGGCGATGTTCAAACCAGTTTCACACCGGTATGGGAACAGATGAAATACTCGAATTTGATTTTTCTACCACGAAAGACACGAAACCTGTCATTCGACCGTATTCCCGGTATCAGAAATTCCGCCTATTGGACCTGCTGTACGATTTTTCAGGGATTGCGGTTACGTTTTTCCTGCAGTTGATTAAAATAGAACCGTTCAAACGGATGACCGCAGGAGACATTCCAATGTCGGAAAATAAACGATCCATTCTCATGCGTTTTCTGTCCGGGGCACTTCCCCTGTTGCTGGTGCTGTATGTCTTGAGTATCGGCCCCGTTTTCGGATATCTGGTCACTCCTTCCGGCCTGCGGGACGATGTCTCTTCTGAAACGCTTGAACGTATTGAGTCTTTCTACGCTCCCGTGACCTGGGCTGTGAACAATAACGATTTTTTACTGAGCATCGCTGTTAAATACGTTGAGTTCTGGGAAGACATTCTTTAATACCCGTACTGCTTTTACAGGAATCTGAAAACAAGATGCAGAAATGGCTCTTACTGATTCTCGTTTGTTTCCCCACCTGCAGAACCGCGGCAGCAGAGGAACTCTATCTGCTGCGTCTGGATGCCGTGGGCTACGTCAAATCTTCCGAAGACACGCCGCAGGAGAAGGTCCTGCAAAGTATCGAAGTGGTGGCACGCCTCGATGAACTGTTTCACAGCAAAGTGATTTCAGGGCCGGAAACGCAAATCCTGTCGGGCAAATTCTATGCTGAGGAAGGGGAATTAAATGTCCGCCTGCACTATCAGCGACTGGTTGACACGGGGAGCGTTGTCCCCATCGCCATCGATGACGAGGGTACCGTCATCACCGAACCCGTACTGGGTCGAAACGAAATCCAAACGACAGTCGCAGTGAAACTCAACACAGAGACCTTGGTCGGCGGGTTTGAAACAGACTCAGAAAGCACACAGGGATCGATCACAACCATTTCTAAGTCCAAAACACACTATCAGTTGTTTCTCTCCCGCTATGAACCTCCAGCGGAAAAACGTTGAATGCTGCCTGCGGTCTGATATGATTCAGGGAGAGAAAACAGACTCAATGGACGCGCAGTTCTATCAGAGGGATCATTTCTTCAACAACGATTTAACAGACGAAGCCAGCCTGGCCATCGGGAGGCAGACATGAATGATTTAAGCAGAAGAGAGGCCGTCAAAATGGTCGCGGGGCTCGGTCTGGGTATGGGGGCACTGGCAGCACAAGATACTGCGGGCGCGGAGACCGCTCAGCCGGCAGATAAAATGCTGCAGGATGCCCTCGAAAATCCATCCCGATTCATGTTCACGGCTCAGCGGACATTCAAGACCACACCATCTGGACACCGTCTCTTTTTCACCTCGGCCCTGCGAAAACCGACCGATCTCAAGGAAGGAGTCAGCATGCTGCCGGCCTCGATGCGGATCTTCCGGGCCAATGCCGATCAGGACGAATTCACCCGCAAAGGAGGACTCTACTGGCAGTGCGGTAAAGAGCAAGGACAGATCCAGTTCAAAAATCCGGGTGAACTGATCATGGTCGTTTACGATCAGGATGGCACCGTCAACTGCTACTCTCTGTTTTACGACGTGCGCTGCTGAATCATTATTTTAGAGCCCCCTCTCATAACGTGAAGACAGACGATGATTGATCGCGAAAGACGCAACCAGTTGGCGACACTGATACGTCGCTACCTGAATGGAAAAGCGGATGCTGCTGATTTCGAAAAGTGTCAGTTAGATAATTACATCTCCGCTGATCAGGCCATTTATCATGTTTCGTTAGAGCTCTCGTATTACTCAGAGAAGGCTGCGAGCACTCTGTCTAAACAGGATTGGGATTATATTCAACGCCTGCTGCTGCTTCTGGATTCCAATTCAACGGTTTACTGGCAGTCTTCCCGTTTGCGGCCCTGGACCCGACCGATTGCCGCCCTGCTGTTCATTGTCTGTCTGCTCCTCTTTTATTTAAACGGCATCAACGTACATTTATTCCTGTACTTCATCCCTGTGGGGCTCGCCACGATTCTACTGCTGTTTTTCGGGGATCCTGAACCGGAAGTGGGGCCGTTCAATCAGATCGTCACACCATTTCATTCGATTGCCGATCTCGGCATCGCTTACGATTCGGCACACTTTATTAAGCAGCGCTATGCTGCTCCTGCAAAATACAGGAATCGTCGTTCCCTTCTTGGAGTTCTCGGAGCCAAAATCTCGTTATTTCTCGTTATACTGCTCCTGATGCTGATGCCCCCCGTGATGTTATTACTTCTATGCTTTCCCTTCTCTGCTGAAGAAATCAAGGTCCAGCCGGCATGAACATGTCCGAACCCCGCTCCAATGCACTCGATTTGATCACGATTTGTGAAAACGCCGGTCGCAGTACCGGCACTGTTCTGGCAGAGTTGTCGGAATATGAACCTGGCAGCGAGCGATGGAAAGCGTATCTTAAATCCGGTTGTGACAGTAAGAATAATCTGGTTCAGGTGATCGCGTTTGAGGAAATCGGGAAAAGCAGCGATGCAGACTGGTTACCATTCCTCTCCGAATGGCTGCAGCCAGAGACCTTTCCGACCACACTGGTTGCTGTGATCAATGCGATGGGAGCACTGGGAGGCATCCAGTCCCGCAATGACTTTGCACCATTTATTGAATCAGCAGACAGTAATCTGCGCGGTGCGGCAATTAATATTCATTATTTTCTCCCACACGACGAAGCCATCGATTTGCTGCTGCCGATTCTCAATCACGATCCGGATCCTGATTTACGCCACAGAGCGGCCCTCAGGCTGGCAGATTTACATTCCGATGCAGGTTTACCACTCCTGCTGGACGGGATGCAGCGGGAAAGCCTGTTCGGGAGACTGACGAATGCCTGTGCCCTGGCGATTCTGAACCATCCCCGGGGCCTGCACTTTCTACATGATCTCATTGCGACACATCACACGTTATCGAAGCTGGATCGCACCAGGTTACTGTTTCACATCTGTGGATTAGGGGACAAGGTCGGCTTTGAGCTCCCCCCCTGCGATCGTCCGGAAGATCTACCCGTAGAAACAATCTTTCAAAATGCCTCTGACTGGATCGAAGGCTGTTCCGGGTTTCATTAAGAGGAGACATGCACATGCACCCTAAATTATTTTGCACAGCGGTTGTTCTGATCTTGTTCTTCTCAAAATGTGGTTATGCAGAACTGCATCAGGTAACTCAGTTGAAGAATGAGGCGTTCGCAGGTTCGTTTGGTCATCAACTGGCCATCTCACCGGATGGAAAACTGATTGCCGTGGGAAATTATCGAATCGGCATCTGGGATGCTGACTCTGGTAAAAGACTGCGGGAACTGGATGGACACATCAGATCCTGGGCAGAGGGAGGAGTCTCGGGGATGGTGTTTTCAGCTGATTCAAAGTCATTGATTTCATGTGGTCAGGATGGAACAGTCCGTTTCTGGGAGGTTGCCACGGGAAAGCTGCATCGTGAAGTTTCGACCAATGTCATCTGGGTCCTCAAAAATTCTGTTCTTTCTGCGGGGAGAATGCCTTTACACGCACTGGCGTACAGTTCAAAGACTAATATGATCGCTGCAGTGGGACATGACTGGACGATTCGACTCTGGAACAGTCAATCTGGTAAATATCTGGGAGTCTTGGGCGAATCGAAGGGGGAGCGACTTAAAGCGTCTGAAATCGACCCAGAGGTCCTGAATGACGACCCTGTCCAGACGAAAGAAATTTTGCGAATGCCCAGATATTACAATGATGGTCTCCCCAAACTGTGCTTTTCGCCGGATGGAAAAACAATCGCTGTCAGCGAGTCTGAACAAACCAGGTTTTGGAATGTTCCAGACAGAAAATTACGGCTGACAATTCCCGAAGGGGGAAAAGGTCAATTCAGCCCGGATGGCATGACTTTTGTAACCGGGAAATACGAGAGCCTCACCGTCTGGAATGCAAAGTCAGGCGAAAAAATCCGAGATATTTCGAACACAACGAAAGGCTACGCGCCGTTACAGTTCTCACCGGATGGTGCGATTCTAGCGACAGGATCTGCAGGCGCGGCGGGGATACGACTCTGGGATTTTCAATCGGGTACTCTGAAGCAGACCATTCCCTATGGTGGTGCCGCTCTGGATGCCATCCGTTTCTTTCCGGATGGTCAACGCATCGCAGCCACAGTCAGACGCAATCAGGTTTATATATTTGATATACAAAGTGGACGCAAGCTGTTTGGTGATGCTCATACAAATATGGTAACCAGATTGACTTTCACGCCGCAGGGACGCTATCTGATTTCTGGAAGTGCCGATTCCTCAGTTAAAGTCTGGGATACACGGACTTGGAAACTGGTGTCTACCCTGACGCAACCTCAAATGTATGCATCAGCGCTGTATTGCTTGTCGGATTCAGATCAGGTTCTCGTGGGAGATCGGCATGGCAGTTCTCGTCTACTGAAGATTCCATCGCTTGATCCTGTACTAAAATTTTCGCATAGGCAGGAGCAGGACTTGTGCTCGGTGGCAGGCTATTTGCTCTTGGGAGATCGATTGTTTGTCGGAATTGATGACACGAAATCTCTTGTTGAAATCTGGGATTGGAAAACACAAAAACTCACAACACGACTACAGCAGCATCCAACATATCACCTGAAAATGTCGGCTGCCCATGATCAGTCGATTGTTGTCACTACAGACTATGACGGCAACGTGATTGTCTGGGAAAATGAACCCCAAAATCGCATCGCGGAGTTTCACATTGATGGCAAGCATATTTCTGCTGTCGCCGTCAGCCCGGACGGAAAACAGCTGGCGACGTGTGGGCGTTCTGGGGCGTATCCCAACTTACAGATTTGGGATACCCGTTCGCAGAAAGAAATGACACGACTGAGGCCGGGAGGAAGTGGGATCACCGAAATTGCCTGGTCGCCTCAAGGAGATACTCTGGTGATCGCCAGCATGGGTAAGCCCGGTCTGTACCTGTTCAAGTCGGGGAAAATGACTCCTGTGAATGGATTTCGGGGGATTCACTCGATCGCCTTCTCACCTGATGGGAAATGGCTTGCGGCTGGAAACGAAGAGGGTGTAATTACTATTTTTGAGATTCTGAAAAAGAATTAGATGACTCCTATCCAGATCGAAGTCTATTCCTGAATTCATTGTGTCGTTAGCATGGATAGTGAAAATAACATCTCTTAAATCATCTGAGCGGGAACTGTCGGGAGATACGAATGAAAACACAATATGCAATCCTGTTTTTAATGGCCCTGTTCCTGCCAGGCGTTGTCTCCTGTCGTTCTGAGCCAAGCATCAAAGCACAACTCAAAGCGCTGGAATATCAGACAACTGTCTTAGAGGAGCAGATCGAAGAAATCACAAAGGTCATTTCAGATCGCGATCAAAAGGTCCTGGATCTGTTAACGGCGAATCAGAAACAGCTGGCATTGGCCGTCGATGCGCTGAAAGCAGAAGATACCGAGGCTGCAAAAATGATAAAGGCAGTCATAGAGGACCAGCAGCAAATGCGGGATGAGATCAGCGGCCGAATGAAAGACAACGAAAACGATGAGTAGACCGTTTGAATCGGAAATTCGAACAGCGGTTGAGCTGATGGAGAACCGGGGCGTTCACTTCGAAACGGGCCTTACGGATCAGGAAGTAGAACAGACAGAAACGACGTTTGGTTTCCGTTTTCCACCCGATCTGCGGGCGTTTCTGCAAACCGCTTTACCAGTCAGACTGAATCAGCCAGGCCGTTCAAAGGTCTTCCCCGACTGGCGAGCAGGAAATCAGAGTGATCTGCAAAAGCGCCTCGACAGTCCCTTTAAAGGTATTGTCTTTGATATCGAGCACAATGCGTTCTGGCTGGACGAATGGGGAACAAAACCAGATGAGCTCCAAGATGCGATGGAAATCGCACACCGGTATGTGTCACAGGCTCCCACATTGATTCCCGTGTATGGTCACCGCTACATACCCGCGACTCCTTCCGCAGCCGGGAATCCTGTCTTTTCGGTGCATCAGACGGACATTATCTATTATGGCCTGAATCTGTGGGATTATTGGGTCCAGGAATTTGGCGTATTTAAAAAAGGGGGCGGTTTGGAAGATCAAGATGTAGAGGAGACAGAGTCACAGCTTCTTGAGACTTATCGTGAAATCCCCTTCTGGAGCGATCTGATATGGTGATGGTTGTGGCGCAAATGGTGTGTGACTCCCCTCGGCCTGGTTTTGCTCTTACGTGGATTCCCGATTTGAGTAAACTATCTGTCTGATCAGCAACTCTAAAGGGAATCCGAACATGTCCACACATCACCAAACGAAAGTCATCAGCATTCTGCGTTCGCTTTGTTGCATGTTGGGTTTGTTTGTGGTGATTTATGTACTCAGCGTGGGACCGGTAATCGCCATTTTCAGTTATTCCAATGGTTATATGTCCCCCGAGCAGATTCGCCTCGTCAATTTTCTGTATGCCCCCTTAAGCTGGCCTACCGAGTGCAGTGCCTCGTATCGAAGTCTGTTTCAGTCCTACGTTGATCTCTGGTTAAGGTTGATCTGAGCAGATTCGGCTCTCAAATAATCAGTGATCGGTCCCCTGCTCTGGCCATGCTTCTGATTTGCGCCGGATGTGTGTATAATCCTGCACCGTGCTGACATAACAAGACCACAAATTCACAGGAAAACCGCTTCAGGGCTACGATGGAAGATCACTGGATACTACGCAGACGTGAGGACGAAGAAGGCCACCCGCGTAAAACGTTTAACGATCCCGACTCCGAAAACTTTGAATCGCAATTTTTGCGAGACAAAGCCCGGATTATTCATTCGTCCGCGTTTCGTCGGCTGCAGTCGAAAACGCAAGTGTTTTCTCTGGGCGACAGTGACTTCTACCGCACGCGTCTCACGCACTCCCTTGAGGTCGCGCAGATCGGCGCCAGTATTGCCTCGCACCTGCGGTTCTCCTCACCACTGGACCAGCTCTCCACGCTGATTCCCTCCAACAGTCTGATCGAAGCAGTCTGTCTGGCCCACGACCTGGGACATCCTCCCTACGGGCATGGCGGTGAATATTCGCTGAATAAACACATGCACCAGAATGGGGGCTTCGAAGGGAACGGACAGACTCTGCGCATCGTCTGCCGCCTGGGGGAATTTTCCGATCATCATGGTCTGGACCTGACCAGGAGAACGCTGCTGGGCCTGTTAAAATATCCCGCCACGCATTCGCAGGTGGCCAATTATGAAAAATTGCAGAACCACAGCGACGATTCCCCCTCAAAACTCTCGCTCTATGGGCCCCCGAAATGCATTCACGATGATGACGCCGATCTCCTGGAATGGATCCTGCAGCCCTTCTCCGCCAGTGATAAAGCGATCCTCTCAGAGATCAAGACAAAACCGGGTGGGCATGCAAAAACGGTCCGCAAGTCTTTCGATACATCGATCATGGAGCTGGCAGACGACATTGCCTATGGCGTGCACGACCTGGAAGATGCCATCGCATTGGGACTCGTGTCGCAGAAGATCTGGGATGCCGAAGTCATGGAGCAGATTCAGTCGTTTGAAGATTCTTACCTGGCGGATGTGGTCACCCGTTATACGGAAAAACTGTTTTCCGGCTCGCATAAACAGCTCAAGCACGGCATCAGCAACATCGTCGGCGGACTGATTCGCGATACCGAAATCCGGGATCTGCAATCGGGTGAACATGAGTTGATCCGGTATAATGCCTGCCTCAAAGCCGACTCGGCTGCCATTCTTGATATCCTCAAAACATTCGTGCTCAAACATGTGATTCGTCAGCGTCAGAATCAGATTCTGGAAATCAAAGGCCAGATGATTGTCGACAAACTGTTCGAAGCCCTCTTGGAAAATCCGGAACGACTGTTGAAACCGGACGAGTATGAGCTTTATAAAACATCTAACTCGAAACGGGTCCTGTCTGACTATGTCTCGGGGATGACCGACCTCTACGCCAGTCGCCTCTACAGCAGCCTGTTTCTGCCCCAGTCCGGGTCGTTATTTGACCAGTTCTGAATTCGGAGCAGACATACTTGTGTCTGATGCTGTGAGTCAGCAGTTCCAGTTCACACCATCGTTGATTCCACACGATGCGGCGGCAGATAGATCGTGAATTCGGTCTGGTACTGCATTAAAACGCTGTGTACATGGAGTGCTTCACCCGGCTCAACCAGACCCAGTTCGGTGAGCAAGTCGAAGCGGGCAGATTGTACG
>TARA_R110000850_G_scaffold67722_4_pt1 | contig 10751 bp, 9 predicted proteins | sample TARA_R110000850 | Tara Oceans TARA_R110000850 (sample SAMEA4397586) | marine metagenome | biome: Polar Biome; feature: [SRF] surface water layer (ENVO:00010504); material: water (ENVO:00002006), including particulate matter (ENVO:01000060) such as... | depth 5 m | reverse complement strand
GAAATTAGTGGTGTCGGCGGCGGCGCCTCTCAGCGATTTGTACGCCGGGGGACGGTTGGAGTTTGAGTTTGGTCGCACCGAGAGTCGGCTGCTGGAGATGCAGAGTCACGAGTATCTGGCGCGGGAGCATCAGCCCTGATGGGCCTTGCGCTGGCGCGATTTTCGTTGCGGCTTTAAGGGCTCTGCGAAACCCCGTAAAAAACTTCAAAAAAGGCTTGAATTGGTGCGGCGCGTTATGTAGTATTCGCGCTCTTTTTGTGGGAAGCACCACCTAGTAGGCAGGTATAACATGAAGACATATAGTGCTAAAGCAGAATCAGTCGTTCGCGATTGGTTCGTGATTGATGCAGAAGGTAAGACTCTGGGCCGCATGGCTGCGGAGATCGCTACTCGTCTGCGCGGTAAGCACAAACCTGAGTACACTCCCCATGTTGACACCGGCGACTACATTGTAGTCATCAACGCGGAAAAAGTTCGCGTTACCGGCAAAAAAGCGACTGACAAGATGTATTACCATCACACCGGTTTTATCGGTGGCATCAAGTCAATCAGCTTTGAGAAGTTGATCGATAAAGCCCCGGAGCGCGTGATTCAGCGTGCTGTTAAAGGCATGTTGCCCCGTGGCCCGCTCGGTCGGACTATGTTCAACAAGTTGAAAGTGTACGCAGGTAGTGAGCATCCGCACACTGCTCAGCAGCCGCAAGAACTTAACCTCTAAACGGAAAGCTGATTATGGCAGTTACTCAATATTACGGTACCGGCCGTCGTAAGACCTCGACCGCTCGAGTGTTCATTACTCCCGGCACCGGTAAAGTTACGATTAATGATCGTTCGCTAGACGAGTATTTCGGTCGCGAAGTGGCACGCATGGTCGTGCGCCAGCCTCTGGAACGCGTCGAGCTGACGGAAAAATTTGATGTTAAGGCCACCGTTGCTGGTGGTGGTAGTTTCGGCCAGGCCGGTGCTATCCGCCACGGTCTGACTCGTGCTCTGATGGAGTACGATGAGACCTTGCGTCAGTCGCTGCGTGGAGCAGGTTACGTTACCCGTGACTCGCGTGCGGTTGAGCGTAAGAAAGTTGGTCTGCGTAAAGCACGTAAGAAGCCGCAATTTTCCAAGCGTTAATTCGGCTGTGCCTGGCCTGTCGGTTTACCGGCGGCAGCTGGCTTTTAAAAGCGCTCAGGGTTACCCCTGGGCGTTTTTTCGTTTGTAGGGTGTTGTTTTGTTGCCCGCTCGCCGCCTCGGCCAGTGGTTTTCCGGCTCCGCCGGTGCCGCTGTAGCCCTTACGCCACGTGGCCTCGCGTGGTTATTCTTGTAACAGGCGCACAATTTCTTTAAGATTGGCCAATTTTTACAAGACAATAACACGATTCTAAATCGTTGAAATTCAGTGATTTACTGGCCGTTGATGCTGTTAGGGGAGAAGTCGTCATGACCAATGACGTTGTCAATAAAACGCGCCGTCGCGTACTCACCGCCGCTACTACAGTGGTGGGCGCGGTAGGTGCGGTAGGTGCTGCGGTACCATTTGTGGGTTCCTGGAATCCAAGTGCCAAAGCCAAAGCGGCTGGTGCACCGGTAAAAGTCAATGTAAGCAAAATTGAACCCGGCGCCATGATTACTGCTGAGTGGCGTGGTCAGCCGGTTTATATTGTACGCCGTACCGAGCAAGCTTTGAGCACATTAGAGGGTAACGATGAGCTGCTACGTGATCCAGCCTCTGAGAACCCGCAACAACCCACCTATGCGCAAAACCCTACCCGATCGATCAAGCCTGACTACCTGATTTTGGTCGGCCTGTGTACGCATTTGGGGTGTGCGCCCTTGTTTCGCCCCGAGGTAAACTCGGTAGACCTCGATGGCGGTACTTGGCAGGGCGGTTTCTTTTGTCCCTGTCACGGCTCTAAATTCGATCTCGCTGGGCGTGTTTTCAAAGGTGTTCCAGCACCAATTAACCTTCTGGTGCCACCGCATAAGTACGATAGCGACGCTGTGGTGACCATCGGTGTGGATCAGGAGGCATAACATGAATTGGATGAAAGGTTTGTGGAACTGGGTCGATGCGCGTTTGCCGGTACAGCGCGCCTGGGATACCCACATGGGCAAGTACTACGCGCCCAAGAACTTTAATTTTTGGTATTTCTTTGGTGTTTTGTCACTGCTGGTGCTGGTTAATCAGCTATTAACCGGTATTTGGCTGACCATGAATTACAGCCCCACCGCCGACGGCGCCTTTGCTTCGGTTGAATACATCATGCGTGATGTCGACTACGGCTGGTTGCTGCGCTATATGCACTCCACCGGTGCCTCGGCATTCTTTGTGGTGGTGTATCTGCACATGTTCCGCGGTTTGATGTATGGCTCGTACAAGGCCCCGCGCGAGTTGGTGTGGATCTTTGGTATGACCATCTATCTGGCCCTGATGGCAGAAGCTTTTATGGGTTACGTACTGCCTTGGGGGCAGATGTCTTACTGGGGCGCGCAGGTAATTGTGTCCTTGTTTGGCGCGATCCCTGTGGTGGGCGATGGCCTGGTTGAGTGGATTCGCGGTGACTACCTGATCTCGGGTATTACCCTAAACCGCTTCTTTGCGCTGCACGTGGTGGCCTTGCCCATTGTGTTGCTGGCCCTGGTGGTGCTGCATCTGCTGGCACTGCACGAAGTAGGCTCTAACAATCCCGACGGTATCGAGATTAAGAAGAACAAAGATGAGAACGGGGTGCCTAAAGATGGCGTGCCTTTCCATCCGTTTTACACCGTGCACGACTTGGTGGGTATCGCGGTCTTCTTGTTTGTGTTTTGTTTTGTGTTGTTCTTTATGCCAGAGATGGGCGGCTTCTTTTTGGAGTACGCTAACTTTGAAGAGGCAAACAACCTCAAAACGCCGGAGCATATTGCGCCTGTCTGGTACTTCACTCCGTTTTACGCCATTTTGCGAGCGGTGCCCGATAAGTTCTTAGGCTTGGTAGCCATGGGCGCGGCGATTGCGGTGCTGTTTGTGCTGCCTTGGCTGGATCGCAGCCCGGTTAAATCCATGCGTTACAAGGGTCACTTTAGCCGTATCGCGCTCATTGTATTTGCCGCCGCGTTTGTGATTTTGGGCTACTTAGGGGTTAAGGCTCCTACCCCAGGACGCACAATTTTGGCGCAGATTTGTACCGTGCTGTACTTCCTGTACTTCTTTGCCATGCCGTTTTGGACGACCCGGGAAAAAACCTTCCCGGTGCCGGAGCGTGTTACCAGCAAAGGTTTGCCGGCTTATTTGGTGATTTCAGGGTTTATCCTGTTTGCCATTTTGGTGGTGTTGCCCATTAAAGCCGTTGGTGCAGAGAGCCACTTTGCTTGTGGCTCTATTCCCTGCGACGAGATTGAAACCGACTTGTCGGATAAGGCCTCGTTGCAAAGCGGTGCTAAATACTTTGTAAACTACTGCATGGGCTGCCACTCGGCTAAATTCTCGCGCTTTGAGCGGGTCGCAGACGATCTGGATATTCCCCACGATGTGATGCTGGAGAACATGATCTTTGCCGATAAGCGGATCGGGGAGCTGATGGAAATCAGCATGAAGCCCGATTTGGCAAAACAGTGGTTTGGCGCATCGCCTCCGGATCTGACGCTGGTGGCGCGCTCGCGCTCACCTGAGTGGCTGTACACTTACCTGCGTAATTTCTATAAAGACGATGCCCGTCCTTTGGGCGTAAACAACCGGGTGTTCCCCAACGTGGGTATGCCCCATGTGATGCTAGAGCTGCAAGGCTTACATGAGTGTGGCGCGGGCCCGAAGCTTGATCACCACGGGCACGCCGAGCGCGATAATCTGGGCAACCCGGTGATGAACGAGCACTGTGGCGCGCTGGTTGAAGGCGACATTAAAGGCAGCATGTCTGAGGAAGAGTTTGATAAGGCGATTTACGACTTAGTTAACTTTTTAGAGTATGTGGCCGAGCCCTCACGCATGGATAGTGAGCGCATAGGTATCTATGTGCTGCTGTTTTTGTGTGTATTTTTTATCTTTGCCTACCTGTTGAACCGTGAGTACTGGAAAGGTATTCACTGAGTTTTTATAAGCGGGCGACGCTATGTCGCCCGCGTCCTATGTTTATAACTATTGAGGTGCCCTAATGGGTGTTGTGACCAAGCGCTCATCCATGACTTTTTTCTCTGACGCCAGTGACCACTATAGTCACCGGGTACGTATTGTGTTGGCTGAAAAAGGTGTTTCTGTTGACTTAGTGGATGTCGATGTCGATAACAAACCGCAGGAATTGGCGGACTTAAACCCCTATAACTCGCTGCCTACACTGGTCGATCGCGACCTGTCGCTGTATGAGTCAAAAGTGATGATGGAGTATCTGGATGAGCGATTCCCGCATCCACCATTGTTGCCGGTTTATCCTGTGGCGCGCGCACAGAGCCGTTTGTGGATGTACCGCCTGGAGCGCGACTGGGCGCCGCTGGTAGATTTAATCCGCAGTAGTGACGACAAAGCCGTCATAGAAAACGCCCGCAAAGAGCTAAAAGATAGCCTGCTGACTATCGCACCTATTTTTGCCGAAATGCCGTTTTTTATGAGCGAAGAGTTCACGATTGTCGATTGCTGTTTGGGCCCCATCTTGTGGCGCCTTAAGTCTTTGGGTATCGAGTTTCCTAACACCCGTCAAAGTCAGCCGCTTAAGCAGTATATGGAGCGGTTGTTTTCCCGCGAATCATTTCAGGAAAGCCTGACCGAGTCTGAGCGGGAGATGAACCCCGCCTAATTCGTAGCAGGTGCGTTGCCGCACCTGCTTGCTTCTAACTGCATCGTGGTTAGTGCGCTCACGCTTTTGCGCCGAGGAGAGAAACCATGACAATGACCTCTAGTCGACCCTATATGATTCGCGCTCTATACGAGTGGATCGTCGATAATAACTGTACGCCTTACCTGTTGGTTAATGCACATGCGACAGGTGTCGAAGTCCCTCAAGAGCACATCAACAAAGACGGACAGATTATCCTGAATATTGCCCCGGCCTCGGTGGCCGAACTCAATATGCTGGATGATAGTGTATCGTTTAGCGCTCGTTTTGGCGGTGTTCCGCGAGACCTGTTTATTCCCTGTTACGCCGTGCTGGGTATCTACGCGCGGGAAAACGGCCAGGGTATGGTGTTTGAGGCCGAGGCCGAGCCACCAGAGCCCCCCAAGCCACCGGCACCTTCGGGTAGCGGTGATAGCGATGCAAAACGACCTAGCCTGCGAGTGGTGAAGTAAGCCACTCGTTCGCTATATTCGGTTGTGCATTTAGTAGCCGATTGTATATAGCTAATACTTCTTTGCGGCATTTGCCAGCGCCTTGTTATCTTTGACCTACAGATCCACTGAATAATAAAAACTCAGACGTAGGAGAAGTATATGGCGATGTTGCAACACACTTTAGGCATCTTCACCAATCCCGACCGCGAATGGCAGCGTATTCGCAACGAAGAGCACAGTTTTTTTAAGGTCTACTGGACCCACGTGCCGTTGCTGGCGCTCATCCCTGTGGTATGTGCCTATTTTGGTGTTACCTACCAAGGCTGGAGTATTGGCAGTGGCGGAATGGTCAAGTTGACCGCTGAGAGCGCCTTGATTCTGTGCGCTTTTGCCTACCTCGCCGAGCTTGTAGCCGTTTACGTGCTGGGTGAATACATTAACTGGATGAGCCAGAGCTTCGGCGTCGATGACGAGGCGAGTAAGCGTCACTACGAGGGAACCGCTCTGGCTGTTTACTCGGCCACCCCGATGATGCTTGCCGGCTTGGTACTTTTATACCCCGAGTTGTGGTTAGTTGCCGGGGTATTTATTGCCGCCGCCTGCTACTCCACTTACCTGATTTATGAGGGGATTCCGATTTTGATGAATATCCCCAAAGAGCGTGGCTTTATTTACGCAAGCTCGGTGATTACCGTGGGTCTTGTGCTGGCCGTGGTGGTGATGGTGGCGACGGTCATCGTCTGGAGCTCTGGTATGGGGCCTATTTACGTAAGCTGAGTGATAGCACTGGCTGCGTTAAAAAAGCGGCTTCGGCCGCTTTTTTTGTGGCGGCGAGCATTCCGGGATGTCGCTTAAGAGTAAATATTTCTATTTGGTGACAGTTTTCTTACAGTCTGTCACATAACTGTCATACAGCCTCGATAGAGTGCGCCCCAGATTAACATTTTAATGAATGTCATCAATCGAGGAGCGCTCCATGAAAGCCAATACTCTATTTCGCGGTTTAGCCCTGGCCGGGGCACTGTTCAGTGCCGCAACACAGGCCGATGTCGATCCCAAGCTGCCTGACTATGAAGCCGCCTCTGGCGTTTCAGGCAATGTTAATAGCATTGGTTCCGACACTCTCAACAACCTAATGACCCTGTGGGCCGAAGAGTACGCCAAGTACTACCCCAATGTGAATATCCAAATTCAGGGCGCGGGATCCTCCACGGCGCCGCCAGCGCTGACCGAAGGTACGGCTAATTTCGGCCCTATGAGCCGTGAGATGAAGGCCTCAGAGATCCAGTCGTTTGAAGCCCACTTTGGCTATAAGCCTACGGCCGTGCCTGTTGCCATTGATGTGGTTGCGGTGTACGTCAACAAAGATAACCCGATTGAAGGGCTGACCATGGCGCAAGTGGACGCGATTTTTTCGGCCACCCGCAGCTGTGGTTACGGCAAAGATATTACCCGCTGGGGTGAAGTAGGCCTAGAAGGCGCCTGGGATAACCGCGATTTTACCATTTATAGCCGTAACGCTGTTTCGGGCACCTATGGCTACTTTAAAGACGTGGCGCTGTGTGGCGGTGACTTTAAAGCCAGTATCAATGAGCAGCCGGGCTCCGCATCGGTAGTGCAGGGCGTTAGTGAGTCCATCAATGGCATTGGCTACTCCGGTATCGGCTATGTCACCTCAAGCGTACGGGCGCTACCTTTGGCTCCGGAAGAGGGGCAGCCTTTTGCGCCGGCCGATGCCGAGCATGCGGCTGATGGCACCTATCCCATGGCTCGCTTCCTTTACGTTTACATCAATAAGCACCCCAATCGTCCGCTGAACCCACTGCAAGCGGAGTTCTTAAAAATGGTGCTGTCGAAACAGGGGCAAGAAGTGGTTGTGCGCGATGGTTATATCCCGCTGCCAGCAACGGTTGCCGAGCGTGTTAGCACTGAGTTAGGGCTGTAATAGCGCTTTAACCTGAACCCGCTGTACCGTGTTAGCCGTGGTACGGCGGGTCAAAATATCGCAAATTGTCTTTTAAATGTTAGGGCTTCGCCGCTTTAAGCTGTGGTTTTCAAAGCTGGGCCGCCCGCACATAACACCATCAGGATTACGCATTATGAGTGAGACAACTCCAGCCGTGGCGGGAGGAGAGAGTCTGATGCCCGATGCTCAGCAGCGAGCCAGACTGCGCAACACTCGCCGGCTGAAAGATAAGTTTTCACGTTGGGGGGTTGCGAGTGCAGGTCTGGCCGTGGTCGGTGCTCTGGGGCTGATCTTTTTCTACCTGTTCTCGGAAGTTGCCCCCTTGCTGAAGGGTGCTGATGTCGAGGTGCTGGAAACCTATCCGCATACACAAACGTCGCAGTCAGAGCCCTCTCAGCATATGGTTTTGGAGCGCTACGAACAAATTGGCGCGACCTACACCGCCTCGGGTAACGTTCAGTTTTTTACCGCTGATAATGGCAAGCCGGTGAGTGAGTTTGCTGTGCCTAAAAGCAGCGGCGCGAGCTTTAGTAGTATTGGTTACGGCACACCGGTTGACGGTTTAGTCGCCTACGGCTATAGCAACGGCGAGTTGATGCTAACCCAGCTGAATTACCGCTTAAGCTACCCTAATGATACCCGCAAAATTACCCCCGAAATTCTCTATCCACTAGGCGATGAGCCGGTGCTGCTGGATGATCAAGGGCACGCACTTGCCCATGTGGCAGTGCAAAAAACGGCGCGTGGGTATGCTTTAGTTGCTGTTACAGACGACGGGCGCTTGCGTTTTGGGCGCTATACCACTCGTGAAAATATGATGACCGGTAAGGTGACGACCAACGGTCAGGTTGACGCTTTACCCCCCTTGCCGGACGGCGCAAAAGTACAGTTTGTGCAGATTGATAAAACCGCCCGCCATCTTGTGGTGGCCGATGATCAGGCCCGCTTGCACATTTATGATGTCGCCGATAACGCCAATTTAATGCTTACCGAATCGGTACCTACGGGTCGTGGGCAGGTGACGGCCATGCAATATTTGGTGGGTACCGGTTCGTTGGCAATAGGCACCGAAACCGGAGCGGTTAGCCAGTGGCTTCTAGTGCGGGATCAGGACAATATCTTCCGCTTACAGCTAGTGCGCGATTTTGAATCGTTACCGGGTACGATTACCGCGATTAGCCCAGAGTATGCCCGCCGGGGTTTTCTGGTCGGTGATGATCAGGGGTCTCTCGGTATTTATTACGGCACCTCGTCGCGAACATTATTAGTAACACAAGTTGCCGATAGCGCCATTGAGCAGCTGGCGATATCGCCCATCAACGGCAAGCTACTCATTTACGATACGTCGGGCCAGGTTGCTGTGGCCAGTGTCTGGAACGAACACCCGGAAGTCTCGTTTAGTTCGCTGTGGCAAAAAGTTTGGTACGAGGGTCGCTCTGAGCCGGAATACGTTTGGCAAGCTTCCTCGGGTGGCGATGGCTTTGAGTCAAAAATGAGCCTGGTACCTCTGTCGCTGGGCACGCTTAAAGCGGCATTCTTTGCCATGCTGTTTGCGATTCCGCTGGGTATCGCGGGCGCGCTTTATACCGCCTACTTTATGACCCCCAAAATGCGCGGTTTGGTTAAGCCCTCCATTGAAATTATGGAAGCGCTGCCGACGGTGATTCTGGGCTTTTTAGCAGGTTTGTGGCTGGCACCCTTTTTAGAAAATCACCTGCCCGCGGTATTCAGTATTTTAATTTTTATGCCGATCATGATGGTGATGGTGGGTTTTGGCTGGAGCCGATTGCCTCAGGCTATTCGCACACGGGCACCGGAGGGATGGGAAGCGGCGATTTTGATTGTGCCGATACTTCTGACCGGTTGGTTGTGCATCGAGCTTAGCCCGCACATCGAGGTCTGGCTGTTTAGTGGCAGTATGCGTCAATGGTTTACCGATTACGGTATTAGCTATGATCAACGCAACGCTTTGGTAGTGGGTATTGCCATGGGCTTTGCGGTTATCCCGACCATTTTTTCGATTGCCGAAGATGCAGTCTTTAATGTGCCTCGTCACCTGACGCAAGGCTCGCTGGCGTTGGGGGCGACTCGCTGGCAAACGGTTGTTGGTGTTGTGTTGCCTACCGCGAGCCCTGGCATTTTTTCGGCGGTGATGATGGGTTTTGGCCGCGCAGTGGGTGAAACCATGATCGTGTTGATGGCTACCGGTAATAGCCCGGTCGTGAACTTCAATATCTTTGAAGGTATGCGCACTCTGTCGGCCAACATCGCGGTTGAGCTGCCAGAAACCGCCGTGGCCAGCACACACTTTAGGGTATTGTTTTTAGCGGCTCTGGTGCTATTGGCTTTGACCTTTATCGTCAATACTTGCGCTGAGATTATTCGTCAGCGCCTGCGCAAACGCTACAGCAATCTGTAATCGGGAGTGGATGCAATGAAAAACTGGTTTAAAAGTGGCGCTCCCTGGGTTTGGTTAAACGGCGGTGCGGTGGCACTTTGTATGGTGATGGTGGTGGGCCTGATTGGTCTGATTGCCATCCGTGGCTTCGGTCATTTTTGGCCCGCCGATGTGGTGCAGCTAACAGCGGTCGAGCGCGACGGCACAGAGCAAAAAGTGCTGGGTGAAATCGTTCGCTCCGAAGTCGTACCGGCAGCGGTAGTGCGCGATGGCGGTTATCAAATTGCGCCCGAGCAAGAGCTGGTAACGCGCTATTTAATAAAGCGCGGCAACCGCGATATAAGCTCGCGGGATTTTAACTGGTATCTCGAAATCGGCATGAGCGAGTGGCAAAAACCGCTAAATGCCATGGTGATAGAGCGCCGCGAGTGGGGTAATTTTTACGGGTTTCCGGTATCGCTTAAAGAAAACGGCGAGGTTATCGCGCAAGCGCAAGACGCCGATTTTTGGTCTTTGGTGCAAGAGCGTATCGAGCGCAGTCTGGACCTGCATCATGAGATTAACTACATCGAGAAGGTTGAGATCGGGCGCATCAACCACAAGTTAGAGCGTCTGCGCTTAGAGCGCCGCCGGCTTGAGCTGGACGGCGTCGATGCTGCAACACTTGCTGCAGCCGATGCTGAGTTTGCCGCTGAGCGGGCTGAGCTGGACGAGCAGTATCGGGTGGTAAAAGCCGAGCGCGATGAGCTATACAGTCAGTTAAAGCGCGACACGTTAATGGCCGAAGTTGTCGACGGCACTGAGGTTACCATTACGCTGCAGAATATCGTGCGTTTAACGCGCCCCAATGCGATGGGGGTATTTGCCAAAATGGGGCAATACCTAGAGCGTTTTTGGGAGTTTTTATCGGACGAGCCGCGTGAGGCAAACACCGAAGGCGGTATTTTTCCGGCGATTTTTGGCACCGTCACCATGGTGATTGTGATGTCCATTATCGTTACCCCGTTTGGTGTGCTGGCGGCGATTTACCTGCGCGAGTACGCCAAACAGGGGCCGGTGCTGCGGGTAATTCGTATCTCGGTTTATAACCTGGCCGGTGTGCCCTCTATTGTTTATGGGGTGTTTGGCTTGGGGTTCTTCGTCTACTTTTTGGGCGG
>TARA_R110000850_G_scaffold142725_5_pt1 | contig 10757 bp, 8 predicted proteins | sample TARA_R110000850 | Tara Oceans TARA_R110000850 (sample SAMEA4397586) | marine metagenome | biome: Polar Biome; feature: [SRF] surface water layer (ENVO:00010504); material: water (ENVO:00002006), including particulate matter (ENVO:01000060) such as... | depth 5 m | reverse complement strand
CTTATATTCTCGGCTGTAAACTCTTCTCGTCATCGCTGATCTCCAGTCTCATATGCGCCTTATCTCGGTGTCCACGAAACCGGCGGCAGCTCATGATGACCAGAAGGGGGGAGGTGCTTGGGCTACGCGGAGCGTCTGTTTGCTTATCAAGAGTAGACAGGGAAGAAGTACTTCTGCTGTCGAACAGGACCGGTGGAATATGCTGTTTTCAGCGCGGTGAGACAATCGACACTCAAGGTGGTTTGCAGATATTTGCCGCGGGCGCGGGGGTAACCGCGGTCCAATTTGGGAGTGGATATTCAGATGAGTAATCCGGCAGGCATTCTCCAGATCGCCACGATGGGTGGAAATCGGACTATCATTGTAATGATCGCGAGAAGCAGGGAAATGGGTGATAACCATTCAAAAGACGGCGATTTAACTCGGCTCCAGCGCAAGTTCCTGAATCATCTCACACCACTGAGCCGCGAAATTGTCCTCCAGTCGGACCGACGGGCAGATTGAACAGGCATCGGTTTGAGAGCGCCCATCAGCGAGATCGAGAATCGCATGTTTCCAAGCAGAAACGGAGCCGGTGCGAACAGCCAGTGCCCCGTTTGGGATATGGTCCATCAATCCATCCACCGGGTTCACCAAAAGACGACGACCCGCCGCCAGTGCTTCGATGGCGACGAGGCCGTAGGCTTCCCAGACGGATGGCATGGCGACGGCTTCTACTTTAGCCATCGCCAAAACGGGATCGTGCGTGAAGCCTTTGAAATGAATGCGGGGGTCGTCTCCGGCGAGAGCGCGGAGCGACTCCTCCTCTGCGCCCTCCCCATAGATGTAGAGACTGATGTCCGGCCGATCTGTCATCCGAAATGCCCGGAGCAACGTGTCGAACCCTTTCTGCTTGTCCAGTCGCCCGATCGCCCCGAAGACACGCACTGGGGTTGCTGGCGGCGCAATAGCGCGGAAGGCACTCAGGTCGACGCACGATTGAATAACCGTCAGCGCAGACTTTCGCACGGCGCCGCTGCGCTGGAGCCAGACACCTTGGGCATGGCTGACCGCTACAACGCGATCGAAGACGAGGTAGGCGATGCGCAGAAGCAGTGCAAAGCGGCGCCTGTGGGTAACGTTGGCCGCGACGAATCCTTCGGTGTAGCTGTGTTCGACATGGACAAGCTTGGCGCGTGGATTGCGGGTGCGCAGGCTCAGGAGCAAGGGCAGGGCGCGCCAGCTTACAGCAAGATGCGAGACGATCAAGTCTGCCGGTATCCGTTTTGAGAGCACGGCGCTGCGGTCAATGACCTCAAGACTGTGGGTCGCATTACGCGACAGCTCAGGCGCGGTCATCAGATGATCGAGCACGCGCATCACGCCACCTGCGGTGGTGTCATCCACCAGATGAACAACGCGCAGACGGGCCATCAGACCGGCTCCGCGCGGCGCAAACGGGCTGAGACCTGCATGATCCGGTGCAGCATCTGCTTGCCGAATACAGACAGCACTGCCGCCGCAACGAGGGTTATGACAGATTTAACGGGCTCCTCGATCAACGGCAGGCGCGATTGCGAAACCCACGCCCGCGATAGGGACATGGTGCGCGATGAGTCGAGATCGCTTATGGCGCGCCGCGCGAGGTAGCGCAGCTGATAAGCCCGCGCGACAGGCGTATTCACCTCGAAGAACGCCGGATTCAGCGGGTTCAGCTTTTCAACCATCCGCTCCCATGCGGCCAGCTGGCGGTCTGTGGCAGCGGACAGGCCGCCCGTGGCAATGCGGTAATGCGTCCACAGTCCGGGAATGCCTTCGAATTTCCAGTCGGTGCTCAGCGCGATGCGCAGCCAGCATTCGATGTCCTCGGACTGGCGAAAGGTTTCGTCGAAATACCAGTCGCGCGAGGGCTCGTGACGCGGGCGGTAGGCGATATCCTCCAGTACGGCGCGGCGCAAGACCGGGGCAGAGCCGTTGCCAATGGGGTTACGCTTGAAGATGGTGGCGGCATCGACCTGCGCAAGTCGGGGGCGCTGCGCCTGTCCGGTCAACACGCCTGCGTCGTTCATCAGGGCAGAGCCGCAATAGCTAATGCCTACCTGCGGGTTTGCCTCCAGATGCGCGATATGCAGTGCTAGCTTTTCGGGCCGCCACAGATCATCGGAATCGCAAAACCCGATCACGTCACCGCGCGCTGCGGCGATCCCGGTATTGCGTGCGCCGGCAAGGCCCCTGTTGGCCTGGCGAATGACGCGCACCCGGCGGTCGCGAGCAAACAGGGCCGCGATGCGCGGGGTGTCATCAGTCGAACCGTCGTCGACGATGATCACCTCATAGGACGCGTGGGTTTGTTGCAGCAAGGATGTCAGTGTCTCGGCAAGGGTGGCGGAGACGTTAAAGGCGGGGACGACGATGGAAGCGAAGGTCATTGGCAAGCTCTTTCGGATTCAGGAAAATAGCGATTGGCGAAGGGGACGGGGCAGCAACAGGGCCGCGAATGCGCCGAAAAGGGTCGGTACGCCCCGGCGAACCGGGAGCAGAAAGCCAGAAGGGCTGCGGCTGATCCCTGATAGAGCAAAACGCAACGGCACGGTGCGACTTTCCGCTGTGCGCAAAGCCCGGCGTGCTAAATACCGGTGATGGATGGCTTGGCTCCGGCCCGAAGGACGTACACCGAAAGTCGCAGCTGTTTCTATTGCGCGGACGCGTCCGGCCTGCATGGCGCCAAGGTCGGTAGAGAGGCCGCTGAGGCTCGTACGATACCAAGTCTGGAGCATGTCGACACCGACAACGCGTGCGCCCTGACCAACCAGCCGGATCAGCCAGTCGAGATCTTCGTTGTGCACCATCGTCGAATTAAAACCTCCCGACCGTTCAAACACGCCGCGCCGCACAGTGATGTTTGACATGGTGCAGACCGGGTTCTCGCCCAACAGCATATCGATGCTCAGATCGCCTGTCGGGACGGTCGAGAGAACGTTGGTGTCGCCCGGTTCTTTCTGGAAAAAGCCGATTTTGCCAAAAGCCGCATCAATGCTGGGGTCCCTGAAGATGTCATACAGTTGCTTCAGCTTGTCGGGCACGAAAAGGTCGTCCGCATCGCAAAACGCCAGCAGATCGCCTGATGCGCAGGACAGTGCGCCAAGGTTACGCGCGTCGCTGGGGCCTTTGCCCGTATTGCGTACAAGCCGGATGCGCGGATCGTTCAGGGCGGCCTTGCGGATCAGTAGGGGGGTGGCATCGGTCGACCCGTCGTCAACGCAGATTGCCTCCCAGTCGTTAAAGCTTTGCGCTGACAGGCTGGCGAGCGTGTCGGTGATCGTCGCTCCGGCGTTGAAGCAGGGTAGAATGATGGAGAAAAGAGGCATTGGGTCAGACCTTTGCATACGTGCGGCCAAAGGCCGTTAGAAGGGCAGGGAGGGACGCGCCAACCATGACGAGGGTTGCGACGATGGCGTATCCCGTCGCGACGGTCGTGAGGCCAAAGGGGGCGAGCAGCGCGGTATTGAGCATCAAAGCAACGGTCATGCCCGCTGTAACCCAGAATTCGCTCTGGGCGCGACCGGTTGCCCGAAGCCAGCCTGCGGAGGCAGACCACAGCGTCGTCGGGATCGCGACCAGACAGAGGATCGACACGATCTGGTCCAGCCCGTCCCACCCAAGGCCGAACAGCACCGGCACGTAATAGGGGGCTAGAATGGCCTGCGCCACCACGGCAGGCGTGATCAGGCCCATGGCGAGCAGCATGCTTTGACGCAGGGCGAGGGATTTGTCGGTGCTTGCACAGAGATGCGGGAATAGGACGGTCGAGAAGGCGACGGAGAACGAATTGGCAAGGCTGAGGCCGGCGTTGAAGGCCATGAAGTAAAGGCCAAGTGCCTCGGCCCCCATTAACGTGCCGACGATCAGCTTGTCGGCCTGAAGTCGCAGCGCCTTTACCAACTCGACACCCAACACCGCCCAGCCAAAGCTAAGGAATGGACGCAAAGGTGCAAATCCTTGGCTCAGATCACGTGTCCATGGATGCAGACGGCGCATCGCCACCAGCCAGAAGGGCGCCGTCAGCAGGCGCGGCAGGATCAGCGCCAGCGCGGAGGGCCACAGCAGCGCCAAGGCTGCAGACAGAATGTTGGCGCCCACGATCTGCGCGCCCGAGATAGCCGCGGTCTGGCGCAATTTGCCCGCCCGCATGGCAAGCGCGGTCTGCACAAGGCCTGCTGGCATAAAAAGATACTCCCCCGCCAGCAAAAGGATCAGCATCAGCAGCTCGACACTTGCGCCGGTGGCGTAAAGGGCCAGTCCAATGGCGGATTGCACGACAAAAAGCCCAACGCACCAGACCCAGAAGATGCGGTGCGCAGTGGCGCAGGTTTGCGGTAATGCGTCGTCGGACGCCGCGATAATCCGCTGACCGACGCCGTTCTCGGTCAATGCCTTGAGAATGTCGGCCGCTGCCAACGCCGCTGCTGCCACGCCGATCTGAGTGAGATCGAGGGAGCGGGCGACCGCTACGACAACCAGCAAACGTGACGCCTTGGCCGCCACTTCGGACGCGCCGTAGGCAAAAAGGTTCTGGGCGATGCGCGGTAGCTTGTTGAGGGGTGTCATGGTTTCGGATCCAGTCAAATCTGTTGACCCCTTTGTATGCTCGCCGTGGTATCCATGTCTCGGACGCCACTGGACACACTGACGGCACAACCGAACTGCATCATATCCAAATGGATAGGTCTGGCGATGCCTTCACCCTCTCGACCGCGAAAGGTAAAACACGTAACACAGTTTCAACCCCAGGCTGGAGTGCTGGCAAAGATGTCTCAGACCCTCAAATTTGGATCGGTGTTTCTCGCTGCGTTTGCCTTGGGCAATTGCACAGGTTTCGACACGCCCGACAACCTGGAGCCGATTGCCGCCGGTGACGGCTATCAGGCCCAGTACCGTGCACCGGATGTGGATCGGAAAGATGCGCAGTTTCTGCGCTCAGCAAGAATAAATGCCAGCAAATGCCGCGCAGCACTGGGCGGGCCGACCGGCAAGGGATCTGGCATCGCCTCAGTAGCCCTGCGCGGCGAGCGCCTGACGCGCAATGATCTGATTGATGTCCGGATCGCTGATGACGATACGTTCAGTGGCGACTATGTTGTGTCGCGCGACGGCACGATCAAGTTACCATTCTTGCAACCGATCTTTGCGCAAGGGCAATCGACCGATGAGGTCGAGAGCGCCATCGCAGCACAGCTGATCGCCGGGGACTTCTTTCCCGACCGTCCGCGGATATCCGTGCGTGTTGCAGATTTCGCCTCCGTGATCGTAGGCGTTTCAGGCGCGGTGTTCGAGCCGCGCAGCGTCGAGATCGGCGGCGTGCCCGGCGATCAGGTGGACAGCCGCCGCCAGAGCGCCCTTGGTGCATCGAGCGAAGGGCGGAACCTGTCGGTGGCCCTGCGCGCTGCGGGCGGTGTGCGGCCCGACGCCGACATCTCTGCCGTCGAGGTGCGTCGGGGCGGGGCGCGTTATGTGCTCGACATGCGGGGTGTGTTTGAGGGACATAATGCCGTCGATATCATGCTTTTGACCGGCGATACCGTATCGGTTCCAAGCCGGGGGTGCTTTCAGGAAGACCTTATGCGACCCAGCCCGATCAGCCCGCCGGGTGTTTCGCTGTTTTTGTCGAACCTGACCCAGCCAGCCGCGGGTAACGCTGTATCTGCTGTGGGCCGCGACGTACGTGAAGTTCCCTACGGGACGCGGTATATGCAGGCCGTGATCGACACCAATTGCGTCGGCGGCGCACGTGCGACCAGCGCCGATCGGTCCGCCGTTTTGTTTTCTCGCAATCCTACCACCGACGTATCCGTGGTGATTGAGCGCGATATAGAGGATATGCTGCGACGCGCGGATAGGGATGATTACGACCCGTTCCTACTGCCGGGGGACTCCATCGCTTGCTATGACAGCACCATCACTAATATCAGTGAGGTCGGTCGGGTGATCGGGATCGTTGGTCTTACGGCCCTCGCCCTGTAAACTTTCGAATATCAGCGTGCTGCCGCGCGCCGATCCGCTTGCATCTGGGGTCGAGTAGCAGTCCAGATGGCAGGCAGGGCATCAATTGCATCCCCCATCGCCTTGATGTCGGCGCATTTGGCGGCTTCCTCTACCTTCAGCAGTGCGGCACGCAATTCGACCGCGCCGAGCGTGGCGGCACTTCCCGCGATCCGGTGCGCACGGGCTGCGATATCGGCGGGCGTTTGGCGGGGATGCCTTTGAAGGAAAGCGAGGGTTTCATCCACTTCCGCTGCGAACCTGTCCAGCAAATGGCCAAGCGCGTCTATACCCACAGTCGTCCTTAGATCGTCGAGATACGCTTGGGCGATGGCGTTGGAATGTTCAATGCCCGAGTCTCGCACTTCGGTGCCCGCTTCCGTATGTTTGGCAATCACACGAAGCAGCCCGTCTCGCGTCAGAGGTTTTGTCAGGATATCGTTCATCCCATCGGACAGGAAAGCCTCCTGTTCCTCGGCCATGGCGTTCGCTGTCAGGGCCACGATCGGCGTCTGCGCACCAGCGCCCTGACCGGCGCGGATCTCGCGGGTGGCCTGACGTCCGTCCATGATGGGCATGCTGATGTCCATGAAAATCAAGTCGAAGGCCTCTGATCCCGCCATTTCGACAGCGCGCTTTCCGTTCGTCGCTTCGGTCACAAGATGCCCGGCAGCTGTCAGCATCTCGCGGGCGACGATGCGGTTAATCTCGTTGTCCTCGACCAAAAGAATGCGTTTAGGACTTGGGGATACGGTCAGTTTGCGCTTTTCATCATGGGTTTGCGGCGGTTCCATCTTTTCAACTGGGAAGCGGATGCCAAATGTGCTGCCGACACCGGGTTCGCTCTCAACCTCGATCTCGCCGCCCAGTGCCTGCACGAAACGCCTCGCGATTCCCAATCCCAGCCCTGTGCCTCCGACATCGCGGTCATAAGAGCTATCGCCAGTCATGAAGTCGTCAAAAATCTGTTTCTGTAGTTCGTCGTCCATGCCGATGCCGGTATCTGTGACGTCGATCTTCAACTCGGGCGTCTCACTGTCATGGTCCAGGACCTCTGCTTCGATCGTAATGCGACCATCTTTTGTGAATTTCACCGAATTTCCGATGACGTTCATCAAAATATGCTGGATGCGGTCTCGATCCGCGCAGATCCAGTCGGCCGAAGGCCCATTCCAACCCCATTCCAACGTTGTGTTATTGGCCGCCGCTGCACCGCTTTGGTTGTCCACGATATCCTGTAACAGCGTGCTGAGGTTCATCGCGACAGGACGCAACCGCAGCTTGCCCGCGTCGTATTTCGTGATATCGAGCACATCCGAAATGTGGCTCATTAAGAGTTTCCCGGACGTTTCCATATTTTTGATGGATCGCATCTGCTTTGCGCTCAAGCGGGTGTCGCGCAACAAGGCGAGATTTCCCAGAAGACCATTCAGGGGCGTTCGTATTTCGTGGCTCATGGTCGCTAGGAAGTCGGTCTTGGCCTTTTCACCAGCCAATGCGCGGTCCCGCGCTGCGACCAGTTCGGCCTCAGCCTCAACACGGTGAGAGATGTCGCGAAGGAAGGCGATAAAGATTTCACCTTCATTGGTTTCTGCGGATTGGATGGCGAACTCCACCGGGAAGATCTCGCCATTTGAGCGCTTGGCCTCCAGCTTGATGCGGCCCTTGCCGACAACTCTCCTTTCACCACGCGCGCGCATTCGCGCCATACCTGCCGCGTGGCCCTCCCGGTGATGATCGGGGACGATCATCTCGCCAAGATCCGCACCCACGGCCTCTTGCGCAGAATATCCGAATATTTGTTCGGCGGCGGCGTTGAAATCAAGAATTCGGCCCTCAGAGTCGCTTACGATCACGGCATCAAGCGCGGTGCTGGTGACGGTTTTCATGCGCACGCTCGCCTGTATGGCTTCTGCACGGCGTTGCACGTTCTGCCGGTTCAGATAGGCAAGATAGAGCGCGAGGAACAGAAGCGTCACAAGCAGCGCCGTGACCGCTCCGGCCAGTTGGGTCAGGGTGACTGCGACATTATTGCGGCGGCGGTCGGAATCTTCAGCGAAGTGGTTGAGCCCCGAATTGGCCAGCATTCTCACAGTTGGCCGTATGTCCCGAGCCAGATCGCGCAACTCTGGCAGTTGGGCGATTAGCGCCGCGTCAAGCGCATCGATACTGTCCAAGCTGCGGAGAAGAAAGGTGTCGACGTCTTTCAGGCTGCGGGAGAAATCCGGCAGCTCTCGCAGGTCGCTATATGTCGACGCCCGCCTTAGCGTGGCGATACGGCTGTAAAAGATATCGAACTCACGCCGAAGCGCTTTAAGATCCGGCGCGGCGGCGCCCGCTGCCTCACCAAGCAGCATCTCGTATTCGAGAAACTCAACCTCTGCCTGCGACAGCGTCCATTGCACGTTGTCCGAACGGGCTGAGTTCAGCAGGCGAAGGTCGCTGGCAACCGAAAGAGACATATAGGCTATCACAGCCAACCCCATCAGGCCGATCAGCGACATGATAAGCAACCTAAGGCGTACCGGTGGGTTTCTCAGTTTGTGCATTCGAGCCCGTTCAGATGTAGATATGCCAGCGCAGCTGGCATCTGGTCCTGCAACTCTACTCGACCACCTTGATGCGGTCGAGTTGCTAGATGCTGCGTGAATAGACGACCTCGCTGCGGTAGTCAGCGTTGGCGTTGTAAGGGTAAACGACCCAGAGCGGTCCCTTGTCGCGCACTGACATAGTGTCGCCGTCCATCCGGTAGGCGATGATTGGGCCGCCTTCGACCGCATCGCCCAACGGGATGTCGATGGCGTAATCGTTGATTGCCGTAGCACGCAATGTCTCTCCCTCAAAGCCCAAGCGATCGGCCAGAGCTTCCAGCGACACTCCGGTGAAGCTGTGTTCCCCGTCAGTCCAGATTGTCGTCGTTTCGAAGGTGGTCGCATCAAGCGCTTCAAGCATCTCCAGATCGAACTGGGCGGTGCCATCAACATTCGTGATCTGGAGCGAACCGGAGACAGTGAGGATAACGTCGCCCTTCGGCAGGGCAAGCTCCTGTGCAAAAACAGGCAGGGCGGTGCTAACAGCAAGGGCAAATGCGGGGAGCAGTGTACGGAACATGAAAACATCCTTCTAAGGTTGGCTGAGTATGGCACGAATTCCCAATTCGGCACATGCGGTCAGACGGATAGTTACCTATCCTTTAGGATAGGCTAGCGCGTTACGCAGCACGTTGTTGCGGTGCGGCCAAGGCATCGATGAAGCGGCCCAGATCTACTTGCAACTCAGGCCGGTCCAGAGCAAACGCCACCGTGGCCTGAACAAACCCCAGAACCGACCCGCAATCATATCTTTCCCCTTCGAAATGGTATCCGGTCACACCAATCTGCTCGACGTCGGCATTGATCGCGTCCGTAAGTTGCAATTCTCCACCGGCGCCGGGACTCAAATTAGCAAGGCGGGCAAAGATGGACGGCTCCAGAATATAGCGACCGACCACAGCGCTGGTCGAAGGGGCCATATCGGGCCGTGGCTTTTCAACCAACCCTTTGGCGCGGGTCAGTCTGCCGTTCTGTTGCGCCACGTCGAGGATGCCGTAGGATGGCGTTTCCTGTCGCGGGACATCCATCGTCGCGACCATGTGACCCCGTGTCTTAGCGTGCGCTGCGACCATTTGAGCCAACGCGCCCTGCGGTGCGCGGATCACATCATCGGGTAGCAAGACCGCAAAGGGCTCATCTCCTACAAGACGCCGCGCTATCCGGACGGCGTGTCCCAGACCAAGCGGCGCGTTCTGCCGCACGAAGGACAGCGCGCCTTCCGGCATCCGCGTCCGATCCAGCGCGGCAAGCGCGTCTGTCTTGCCGTTCGCAACAAGGCGCTGTTCAAGCGCTGTGGCTGTGTCGAAATAGTCTTCGAGCGCGCCCTTGCCAGCAGCTGTAACAAAGATGAACTCCTCAATGCCAGCGGCGCGGGCTTCGTCCACAGCGTATTGAATCAGTGGGCGGTCGACGAGTGGCAGCATCTCTTTTGGGATCGACTTGGTAGCAGGCAGAAAACGGGTGCCCATGCCAGCGACGGGAAAGATGGCTTTGCGGATATGTGTCATGGTCTTGGTCATTTCGATACAGATGTGGGGGTCAGTACGCACCGCGACCGGAGGCGACCGCGCCGAACGTCCTGAGGATCAGCACGATATCAAGCAGCAGGTTGCGGGAAGAAGCATAGGACAAGTCCATCTCGACCATCTGGTCGAAACCGACCGTCGCGCGGCCCGACACCTGCCAGACGCCTGTAATGCCCGGCTTGACTGCGAGGCGGCCCATCGCTCGCTTGGGATAGGCTGCGACCTCGCTGGGCAGCGCGGGGCGCGGACCGACAACTGCCATCTCGCCGCGCAGCACATTGAGGATCTGTGGCAGTTCATCGATAGAAAAACGGCGGATGATACGACCGACGCGGGTGACTCGCGGGTCGGTGCGGGACTTGAAGCAGACGCCCTCCCGATCTGACGACGCCAGAAGCTCTGCACGCCGCGCTTCGGCGTCGGTGCTCATGGAGCGAAACTTGAAAATCGTGAACGGCTTGCCGTTGCGTCCCACGCGCGTCTGTTTGAAGAAGACCGGCCCGCGACTGTCTGCCTTGATCGCCAGCGCCGTCAAAGCCAGCAAAGGGGACAGCAGCAAAAGCGCGCTCGCCGAGAGTGTGATGTCCAGAAACCGGCGCTGCACGTCCGCTACCGGGGTGCG
>TARA_R110000850_G_scaffold130036_7_pt1 | contig 10766 bp, 8 predicted proteins | sample TARA_R110000850 | Tara Oceans TARA_R110000850 (sample SAMEA4397586) | marine metagenome | biome: Polar Biome; feature: [SRF] surface water layer (ENVO:00010504); material: water (ENVO:00002006), including particulate matter (ENVO:01000060) such as... | depth 5 m | reverse complement strand
CGCGATCATTGCCGACGAGGCCCACTCCTCGCAAAGTGGCTCCACCGCCCGCAAGCTCAAAGAAGTGCTAATGACCGAGCAGGTGGACGATGATGTGGAATTGTCATCTGAGGATATTCTGGACGCCTCCATCGCCGCGCGCCGCAACAGTGAGAACCTCAGCTACTACGCCTTTACCGCCACGCCCAAGTCCAAAACCCTAGAGCTGTTTGGTCGGGTGCCCAACCCAGAGCTGCCCGCCTCTAAAACCAATAAGCCCGAGGCCTACCATGTGTACTCCATGCGCCAGGCCATTGAAGAGGGGTTTATTCTGGATGTGCTGAAAAACTACACCAATTACCAGGTGGTGTATCAGCTAAAGCAAAAGCTGGAGGCCGAAGACAAAGAGGTAGACGCCGGCAAAGCCAAGGTAAAGCTTAACCACTGGGTACGCCTGCACGACCACAACATCTCGCAAAAGGTGAAAGTGATTGTCGAGCACTTTAAAAAGAACGTCATGGGCTTGCTGGGCGGCCAAGCCAAAGCCATGGTAGTCACCAGCTCGCGTAAAGAGGCGGTGCGCTACAAGATGGCTTTTGACAAATACATCGCCGATTGCTTAAAAGAGGATCGTGGCTACGCCAACATACAGGCCATGGTGGCCTTCTCGGGCGAGGTCCAGTTCTACCCCAACGACCCGGATAGCACCGCGCTACTGGGCGAAAAGTTCACTGAAACCAATATGAACCCGGGCCTAAAGGGCCGGGAGATGCGCAAAGCTTTTGACAGCGACGACTACCAGGTAATGATCGTCGCCAACAAATTCCAAACCGGCTTTGACCAACCCAAGCTGTGCGCCATGTACGTGGACAAAAAGCTGGGCGGGGTAGAGTGCGTGCAAACCCTATCGCGCCTTAACCGGGTACACCCGGGTAAGAAAGAGTGCGGCACCTTCGTACTGGACTTTTTTAACGACCCGCAAGATATTCTGGATGCGTTCCAGCCCTACTACCAAACCGCCGAGCTGGAAGACGTTAGCAACCCGGACCATATCTTTGATTTGCAGGAAAAGCTCAACAGCGCCGGCATTTACCAGCGCTACGAGGTAGACCAGTACGCCGAGTTCTTTTTTACCAAAAGCAAATCCAACGCCGCCATCAGCAATATCTGCAAGCCCGCCGTAGAGCGCTGGCAAAAGCGCTACAGCTCGGCGGTAGAGGCGTACAAGCAAGCCAAAGAGATGTTCGAACGCACCAAAACAACTGGTGACGCCGTGCTGATAGCCAACGCCGAGAACAGCTTTAAAGAGTGCAAGGTAGAAAAAGACAATCTGGAGATCTTCAAAAAAGACCTAGGCAGCTTTGTACGCTTTTACGAGTTTATGAGCCAAATCGTCGACTACGACGATAAAGACCTGGAAAAACTCAGCCTATTCGCCCGCGCCCTGCGCCCCATGCTGCGCGAGACAATCATCAAAGATGACGAGCTAGACCTAAGCGGCGTGGTGATGAGCCACTACCGCCTAGCCAAAATCCGCCAGCAAGACATCAAACTACGCGAAGAGCAGGGCGAATACCGACTTGAGCCCGGCAACGAAACCGGCACTGGCAAGGGCAAAGACACAAAAGAAGAGTTCTTGTCGCTGATTATCGACAAGCTTAATGAGGTTTTCAATACGGAAGATATTACGGACGGTGATATGGTGAATTATGCCTATACCATTACCGGGAAAATTGGTGAAAACTCAGATGTAATGCATCAGTTGCGAAATAATACCCGCGCACAGGCTATGCTTGGAGACTTTCCACGTGCTCTAGACGACGCGGTCATGGCTAGCGGCGAAGCGCACAAAGTGCAGATGATGCAGTTACTTTCCGACCCTAGTAAGGCTCAAAAATTTGCAGATATTATTTTTGACTTGTTACAGGTTAATGATAGAAATGGATTAACCAGCCAGGCCGCGAGATTTCTTCCACAGGAATATGAGCGCGAGAGTAATCCCTTTTTAGTGAAATATCCTAAGGAGGCCTACGGATCAAAGATGCATGTTGGTCACATGACAGTGATCATCGAGGGGGATTTCGCGACTACACCAGCTTCTATGGCGACAGAGCTGGGCGATGTGATGTTAGGGCAGATGAATGAAGTTTACGAATTTGATTCGGCGCTTGAGTTACGCGTTTACCAGATTCGTGAAGGTTCGATAGTTGTTAGTTATGAGGTAATATATTCAGCGATTGCTAGTTGTGGCCTTACCGCTAGCTTAATTGGCTTTAAAAAGCTATGCGAAATTTTGCATTGGTACGTAAAAAAGCTAAATTCTCTATCGGGTATGGCATTAACATCATTAGACCAAAAATTAATTAAGTATAAAAATTGGCGTATAGATAGTGCTAAATTGAGGGTTTGGTCTGATGACGAGTATAAGAAGCATGTGGAAGAAGTTAACAATCGCCAGCCGCATGCTGAAATCTCGCGTATTGAAGAGAAAAAATATTAGTGACATAAAGTGTGCAGGCTTGAAAGATTGGGAGGTTCAGGCCTTGGAATTCCGAAGACAACTTACTTAATTCTGAGAGTTCAGGGGACAGTTTACTGAATTCAATTTAACGCGCGTGTCCAATCTTTACCGTGTAATTTTCTTGGCGTCGATTGGTTAATGGTGCGCTTCTAGTAACTATTAGTAGTTACTAGAAAGGCTCGATTCCCCAACGCCCGATCTGGAAAACGGATCGCGTGAATTCCGGGGACAGTTTACGCAATTCTAAAAGTGGCTAGGTAAGCCACTGCGCCATATTGCTGTTGCGCCCCCAGTCGCCCGGCGATCATTAACTGTTGCCCGCACTCCGTTCAACCTTCAGCGGCATCTGCCTACAGTAGGTGCAACAACGCCACGCCCATTCCAAGGGACCATAGCGATAGCGCGACAGCCACCAGGCACTGATTTTAATTTGCAGGTATATGATGACCAGGGCAATCAGCAGGGTTTGCCACTCGCGCAGGCTGCTCAAAAGCCCCAGGCCCCAACCATAGAAAATAAATGTGCCTATCAGGGTTTGCAGCAAATAATTGCTTAAGGCCATGCGGCCATAGGGCGCAAGGCCGTTCAGTTTACCATCGGGCTTTTTCAGGTAGATCCACAAAAAGGTGCATATCAAAGTTACGGTAAGCGCAATGCCCAGCAGATCGTACGCGGTCATGCCCAGTAAGAAACGCCAGCTGGTCATATCGAGCGGTTGCGGCAGGGTGACGAAAATGCCAATGGTAAGCAGTAGGAACACCAGCGCGACGCCAATGGAGTAGAAGAACGTCTTCTTAACGCTGGCTAAGCGGTTGGCGATATCACCCACGATACCGCTGCGCACCAGCCAGATACCGACCAGGAAATAGGCCAGCGTCAAGTACCCGCGACCACCCACAGCCACCTGAAAGTCGAATTTGGTAGCCAGCCCCTGCGTCAGGTTGAGGGCGAACACATCCAGTAGAGAGCCGGTTTTAAGCGTTTGAATATAATCGGCGACAACGGGGGATTCGGGCGTCCAGGCAAAGGGTAGGAGCGTGTCTGCGCCGGTGAGAAGGAAGAAGGCGGCGCGCCCGAATCCGGCAAACAATACCAGGGCAATCACCCAGAGCACCTTGTCCGGCAAACGGTAAAACAGCGGGAGGCTGAGGCCAATCACGGCATACACCGTGAGAATATCGCCGCGATAAAAGAGCGTATGCACCAGCCCTATGGCGAACAACAGGGTTAACCGCCAAAGAAAACGGCCACTGAAGGCCTGACCGCGCTTTTCGGCATTGACCATCATGATGGCGAAGCTGATACCAAACAGCAGCGAAAAGATGGAAAAGAACTTACCGCTGATCAATAAAAAACCCACGGCCTGTATCGCTTGGTCAAATATAGTGGGTTCTATCCCCCAGGCATCACCCTGAGGGCGGGGGGCGGCGATAAACTGCTCGAGCATGTGCGCGATGGTAATACCCGCCAAGGCGAAACCGCGCAGGGCGTCCACCGCATGAATGCGCGAGGTGTTAATTGGGCTGTACATGGCGTTTCCCTACCGTTGTTTTCCCATATGACGCTCTGCAACCGATAATAGTTGCATGACCTCAGGAGTCTTTATCAAATCCTCTGGATTATCCAAAATTTTAGCGGTTTGATTAGCCGTTTTGGTAACCGGGTCAAATCTTGACTTAACCTATTTTGGGTCAATACGGTTGATTTTTTTAAGGCCGCCTTTCTAGGAGTTAACTCCTTGGTTCTGCTTGTGATATTGCATAAATAGCTCAAGCAACGCCGGCCGACTGAGGATTTTCTTTCGCCAGGTGTGGGCATCCGCCATAGTGAACTCGTAGCATTTATGCTCGGTGATGACTAAACGCTCACTTTCGCTGGTGGGCGGCCACTGCTCTGGAAGAGTCTCGGCAACAACGGCGGTAATGTCGGCTAACTGGGCCTCAAAATGAAAGTCGCCGCTCACATCGTCAAAATATAGACGTCTGTCGGTCAGAATTAACAAGCCACACCGAATTCCCTTGTCGGTGCGGTAGGTCGCTTTCGAGGCAAAATGTAGCCTGTCGTCACTGCCTAGTTGAAATCTCAGCATAGAATTCCCTCACGTATTATTCACGCTGTTTAATCCGTTTCATCTTGCTGCCAGGGGCCGCCCGCTTTCCAATGTACAGCGAACTTTTGTTCGCTGTTGACAGCTGGCATCAAAAAATCAGCGAGAAAACTAACTACGTCTTTTAGTGGCAGCGCGTCGAGCGCATTTTTACGAAGAAAGGCTTGCCACTGAATCTGTTTTTGAGCGTCGTTCGAGAAATCCACCGTTAACCCCAAAGGTGGCCCCACGGGTAGGCTTGAGTTGCGGCGGGAAAAAGTAGCGTTGATCGCTTGGCTAAGCGTTTTTCCTTCAAAGTCCGTATTGCTTGCCAGAATCCAGAGGTCGAAATAGTCTTTCATCCGGCTGTTTGTCATGCCCAGTTTTGACAGTGCCTCGAACTTTTCCGCTACAACAGTGTAACGTGGGTATGTTTTAAGCCTCGGGGCGTCAAGGTCTTTCAATATCGTGGGGTAATCTTCTTCTTGGGGTCCAGGTGTGACGGCGTCTCCGAACCCAACGTCGGCCTGTACCTTGCTGCGCGCCCCATCCAGCGTCGCCATCAGCGTAATGCGTATGCCTGAATAACTGGCGTCTTTTCGTATTTCTTCAGCCCGGACGGTATCAGGTGCGAACTCGACGCCATCGCTTACCCAAATGCTGCAAATTTTCTTAAAGATCTTTTTCAGGCTAGGTATATCAGACGTGCCAAAACCGAGCAGGTCAATATCGCGCGTCGGCCTGTGTGGTATGTCAAACCAAAGATCAAATAGCAGGGCACCTTTCAAAAGAAACTGGTGTGCATGATCGGAAACGCTGATTCGGTATAGTAGGCGCTCAAGGCAGAATCGGGTAAGGACAAGATTAAAATCCTGGTTAGATTTTCGCGCGTGAGTCAGCAGGCGGGCTCGTATTGACGCTGCTTTATTTTGTTTGGTCATGGTTGACTTCCCTGTAGCTTTGTCATGAAAGAGTCTCCATGTAAGGGCGCATGACATTTGCGACTCGGAACATGCTGGCGCAGCGCCAAAGCTCATCCATGCTGACGAGCTTACTGTCCCAAGCTTCGCGCAGGGCTTCAAGCGCGACATCCAGTCCGATCTTATTGCGAAATTTGAAGCAATCGACCACGGTCCGAGTGACATTGGTTACTTGCACCTCGACTCCGTCAAGCAGCTGCTTTTCAACACCTTCGGTTAGGGCTTTGCCAGAGAATCGCATGATACGCAGTGGCGGATAACTCATTTTGGGGGCTCGCCCTTTGTGGGGTATGGCAAGCCAAATTTCAAAGGGCGATTGGGTGGTCAGGTTGTGTACTCGCAGAGCGGATAGTAGACAAACGATACCTTGTGGGCATTTGCTGGTGGCCTCTATCAGTGAGCTATGTTCCGAGATGTTTCTGCTTTTGGGGGCATAAAGTCCGCGCTCTATACGAATTAGCATTCCCTCCCGAACCATTCTGGTTAGGGCGACACGGGGCAACCCCAGCGCTGAGATATCGCGAGAGCGGATAATCCCTTTTGACTGGGCTATTTCTAGGATTTTCTGTTTGGCTGTGTCCATAAGGACAATAATGTTCCATTTTGTCGGCAAATGTCAATGTATGCCGACAAAGTGGAACATGAGGGGAATGGTTCGAGTTCCGGGGACAGTTTTCGTAATTCAAATCAGCACGCTTGCTGAATCTTCAACGTGTAATTTTTTGGTTTCGATTGGTTAAGGTGGCACTTTTAATTGCTACGAAGCCTGGATTCCCCCACGCCCGATTTGGATAACGGGGCGGTCGTGGGGGTTTTTAGTCCCGGCTAGTCCTGACGCTCAGTCACTTCCAGCAGGTGATAACCAAACTGGGTTTTGACCGGGCCCTGAACTTCGTTGACCGGTGCACTGAATACCACTTTGTCGAACTCGGCGACCATTTGGCCGGGGCCGAAGGTACCCAGATCACCGCCGTTGCGGCCTGAAGGGCAGCTTGAATGATCTTGCGCCAATTTGGCGAAATCTTCGCCAGCTTCGATTTTGGCTTTCAGTTCGTTACAGGTGGCTTCGTCGTTGACCAGGATGTGACGTGCAGCGGCTTGAGGCATAATCGTGTCTCTTTTCTATGGGGTTTAAAGAAGCGCGTACAATAATCGGTATTGGGGTTTAGATCCAGTTTGGAATGGGTGTTTATTGTTGGCCGACGGCTCCATGGATGCAGGAGGTATAGTCGCGCAGGAGTCGTTGCTGAGGCGGGGGGCGTGTACTTGGGGCCTCACTAGGCTGCCTTCTTTGCAGCTGCGGGGCATTCACCTTGTCCCTGGCCCCAATCCTTCGGGCGCATTCGCGGTACAACATGTTTGACCGCCAAGGACGGCGGGAATGCAGATATTGCAGGAGCAAATATCTGCCCGGCATTTTGTGGTCGCTCTTGCGCCCTTCGGGGCCTGCCCACTAGCGTAGCTAGTGGTCGTTCGGCGACGCAAAATGCGGCGCATTTTAAACACTTGCCTCACCCTGCGCCCGCGACATTAGTGCGTCCATGCACGTCAACCACCCTACGGGGGTGCTTTTAACTCTCCCCGCCGAAAAAGAAAAAGGCCCCACTCTTTTCGGGGTGGGGCCTTTTTGCTTTTTGGTGGAGGCGGGGGGAGTTGAACCCCCGTCCGATTCAAAATACTATATTCGCAGTCAACCAACGGATGATGTCGCGTTATGAATCGCACTACAGCGTTAAATCTACTCAAATCGTGTAAGACTGAGCTGCAAAGCCAGTTCGGTGTGACGGAGCTTTATCTGTTTGGCTCTACCGCTCGCGATAGTGCTAGAGAGAGTAGTGATATCGATATTCTCGTTAATTTTGATGGCCCGGCGACTTCAAAGCGCTATTTTGGAGTGCAGTTTTATTTGGAGGATCTACTCGGTTGTTCGATTGATCTTGTGACACAAAAAGCACTCCGCCCAGAGCTCCGCCCGTATATCGAGCAAGAGCGTATTCATGTCTAATCGTGAATGGGGCTTTTATTTAACCGACATGATCGGTTTTGCTGAAAAAGCATTGGAATATACCAGTGGCCTGAATCAAGCGCAGTTTATTCGCAGTTCTATTACTTACGACGCGACCCTGCGTAATATCGAGCTTATCGGTGAGGCGGCCACCCACATACCTGATGATGTTCGGGTCGCTTACCCTGATATTCCCTGGCGCATGATCATAGCGACCCGTAATCGTTTAATTCATGGTTATCTTGGCATTGATGACGATACTGTTTGGAGTATTGTGCAAGACGAGTTGCCACCTTTGATCGAAAAGCTTTCCAGTTTGGCTGATGTCGACTGATTAGCGTGGTCTGGATTGCCGGTGTTCTGCTGTTTCGGGCCTAACCGGTAAGGCGGGGCAGGTTCTACTCGCACCACAAACAAAAAAGGCTGCGGGGGAGTGCATGGCGCACGTCCGTGTGCGCCCAGCCCAGGCAGCCTTCTCTGCCGCTTCGCGCCATTCACCTTGATCCTTCGGGCAGCCTGGTCGGCTGTGCACCAGTTGATCGGGAATCAACTGGCACGGCGAAGCCGCCGCTAGGTGGGCGCCAAGGACGGTGGCCATATATATGGCTATCCTGCCATTTTGTGACCGAAAATTGCTCCATGCATTTTCAGCATTTCCGCCGTCCGTGGCGGTCAACCCCCTACGGGGGTGTCTTTACCTTCCCCGCAACCAATAAAAAACCCCCAGATCTCTCGATCTGAGGGTTGTTTATTGGTGGAGGCGGGGGGAGTTGAACCCCCGTCCGCCGGCACTCCGCTCGCGGCTCTACATGCTTAGTTTCCGTTAATTGATTTAACTCATCTGCGACCCAACGGGCAGGGTGCAGCGAGCGAGTTCGCTTTAGATTTCACAGTGTTGCCACGATCAAAACAACACAGCTATCCAGTTCTGTATGACAGTCTGTAACGCGGTACTGGCACCTTGTCATAGACCGCTAACGGCGTACCGTTAGAAGTGCTTCATCAACCGCTTACGCGGCTAATTGGGCACCGTAGTTGTCGTCATTGGCAACTAATAAATTGCAGCTTTGGATTAACGTGATTCGCTACCATCACGACATGCACCTTGAGTTTTGCCACCGGCGTCGAATCCAAGTCGCCCCCAAATTTGGGTGCTGAGCTTGTCAGCAAAACCGTACCCTTGTGACAGGCTGATGACAGCCAAGTTCCAAAGGCCGGCTATTGTAGGGCCGAGGGGGCTTGGATACAAGGGGTTAGAATGGTCTGACGGCAGATGTCTGAAGTCTGACGCAAAACGCGTCCGACATCAGACATCAGACATCCGACAGCTCTTTGATCTTTTACGATCAAAGAGCTTCTAAATCCAGCGCCTCGCCGTAGGCTTTTAGGTCGTCTAGGGTGGCGCCGCCGTTGGCTTTAAGGGTGAACATGGCATTGTTGTCGATGATCATGATTAGCTCTGGGTAGTCTTTGTCGCCGTTGTAGATGGCTTTTTGGCCCTGAACTTTGACGAGTTTGCCGCCGTTCATGGTGATCATAGAGGGGTTGTTGATCATACCCATCATCGATTGCAGCATGGGTGAGTCCATAACCAGCTCGATGCTGACATCGGCGTCGCCTTTATAGTACTCGCGGTTGGCGGAAATGCCGGCGCCCATCATGCCGCCGGACGATTCACTCTCGACCTCACTGGCCTCCCAGCCGCCTAGCGCGTTGGGAAACACGACTTTAATCGATTCGGCTTTTTGCTGGCGGATTAGGCCCGAGGCGTAATCCAGCTGGCTGGACGCTGTTGACAGGTCGCCACTTTTGTAAGCGCTTAGGCCCTCGTCGACGGCATCAGTTACCTCATCGGCGTAAAGGCTGCTGCTGGCGAGCGACAGGGCAATAGCCGCAAGTGCGGGGCTAAGGAAGGCGCGAGGGGTATGGGTTAATGATAATTTCATGGGTGAGGCTCCGTCTCTGAATTGGGGCGGATATTATCGCCAGAGTTGTTTTGGTAATTCAAGGTTATTACGCGGTTGGCGGTTAGGCCTGTGACGTGATTGCACTATTGTTAGGTTATTACATACGTATTCATAAGGTATATCGCGCGGCAATGGTTTTGAATACGTATGCAGTCAATTGCGCAAGTACAGGCGCTGGCACTAACCTCAATAACAGCTCATGACAAAAACTCAGTGGCTAAAAACTGAGGGTTTGTCAGCCATCTGTGAGGTTGTTACCCCGATGGTGCTGAGACCGATAATAATAGACCTAGATAGGATTGCATCATGAAACAAGCCAAGAAGTTGTTGCTGCCCTCAGCCATTAGCTGTGTTATTGCAGGTTTTGCTGCCCCTGCTGCCTTTGCCCAAACAGACGTTGCCGAGCCCGCCCTGGAAGAAGTGGTGGTAACCGGTATTCGCGCCAGTTTGATTAACTCTATGGCGATTAAAGAGGACGCCAGCTCGATTGTAGAGGCGATCTCGCCAGAGGATATCGGCAAGCTGCCTGACACCAGTATTGCCGAGTCGTTGGCCCGCTTGCCTGGGCTTGCCGGTGAGCGCCGCGATGGCCGCACCAGCGGGATCTCGGTGCGTGGTTTTAACGAGAACTACGTGGCCACCACCATGAACGGCCGCGAGCTGTTGGGCATTGGTGACAACCGCGGGGTTGAGTACGATTTGTACCCCTCCGAGATTGTTGCGGGGGCGGTAGTGTACAAAACCCCCGATGCCAGCCTGATTAACCAGGGCCTGGGCGGCATTGTTGATTTACGTACCCGCCGCCCGCTAGAGAGCGACCGTATTATCAGTTTTAACGGCAGCTACGAGATGAACGAGCTGGAATCTGGTAACCCTGACTTTGATGATACCGGCCACCGACTGGCACTGACTTACTCTGACACCTTTGCCGATGACACCTTTGGTTTGGCCGTTACCGTGGCCACCATGGAGTCGCCCAGTCAGGAAGAGCAAGTGCGTGCGTGGGGTTATGCCGATGCGCCGGATGGCTCTAAAGTCCTGGGCGGCCACGATACCTTTGTCCGCTCGGCATTAATGGAGCGGGATACGATTTCAGCGGTGGGCCAGTACGCGCCAAATGATCGCTTAACCTTGACGGTTGATGCGCTTTATATCGATTTTGAAGAGACCAAGGTCTTCCGTGGTTTGGAAGAGGGCGGCCCGGTTTGGGGCGGCGCCAACTGGAGTG
>TARA_R110000850_G_scaffold113527_1_pt1 | contig 10779 bp, 7 predicted proteins | sample TARA_R110000850 | Tara Oceans TARA_R110000850 (sample SAMEA4397586) | marine metagenome | biome: Polar Biome; feature: [SRF] surface water layer (ENVO:00010504); material: water (ENVO:00002006), including particulate matter (ENVO:01000060) such as... | depth 5 m | reverse complement strand
CAATCTTAGTATTGTTTTAATGCTTACTAATATTAATTATACCTTAGAGTATGAGTAATTAAGCCTCTACTAAGCTGCATTTAAAAACACAAAAATGCTATGATAGCTGCAATTACTTGCCATTTAAGCTATTAAAATGTATCGACTATTTGAGCGCATTACTAAGCCGTTCCCACAAGATAAACCAACGCAGCCACCTAACACGCTGCTTGCGTTTTGTCTTCATTACACCAAAGGCATGGGGCTGTCGCTAGCACTACTCTCGTTAAGTGCCGCCTTGCTCGCTATTTTAGAAGTATCGTTATTTAGCTATATGGGGCAACTAGTTGATTGGCTGGCAATTTATACACCACAAACACTCTTTGTAGAGCAGCAGTCCGAGCTGACAAAAATGGCCCTTATGCTCCTTGTGGTGCTGCCTGTAGTGGTGTTTTTTCATTCTGCAATTTTGCACCAGGCATTACTGGGCAATTACCCCATGTCGATTCGCTGGTTAGCACATAGATATTTATTGCGCCAAAGTGTTAGTTTTTATCAAAATGAATTTGCCGGACGCATCGCCACCAAGGTATTACAAACCTCTCTGGCTGTGCGCGAAGCTGTAACAAAACTACTCGACGTATTAATGTACATAATCGTTTATTTTGGCTCTATGTTGTTTTTAGTAGCCGAGGCCGATTGGCGCTTAATGTTACCCTTACTTGTTTGGCTTGTTTTGTATATTTGCATTCAACTTTACTTTGTACCGCGTCTTAAAAAAGTGGCTACCTCACAAGCCGATGCCCGCTCAGAAATGACCGGCCGCATTGTCGACAGCTACACTAATATTGCTACCATTAAACTATTTTCGTACACCCAACGCGAAGAAGAATACGCAAAACAAAGTATGGATGTTTTTTTACAGCCGGTGTACAAGCAAATGCGTTTAGTTACCAGCCTCAACTTTGTTATTCAAACTTTAAATTACTTATTAGTGTTTTCGGTCACTGCGGTATCACTTTACTTGTGGTCGCTAAGTGCCATTAGCGCAGGAGCAATTGCCGTTGCGATAAGTTTAGCCCTTAGATTAAACGGTATGGCGCAGTGGATCATGTGGGAAATAAGCAGCTTATTTGAAAATATTGGCACCGTAGCCGATGGCATGCAAACCCTCTCTAACCCAATTGCAGTAGCCGATAAACCCAATGCCAGCACTCTTAACGTTAGCCAAGGTGCAATTGAATTTAACAATGTGCACTTTAACTACGGCAAAGCAGCGAGTGAAACGCTGCGTGGCCCAGTTATTAACGGTTTAAACTTAAATATTAAAGCCGGTGAAAAAATTGGCTTAGTGGGTCGCTCTGGCGCGGGTAAATCAACGCTAGTTAATTTACTACTACGCTTTTACGACACCGACTCTGGCAGTATAAAAATTGACGGCCAAAACATTACCGATGTGAGCCAAGAAAGCTTACGCCGTTACATTGCCATGGTAACTCAAGACACTTCCCTGCTGCACCGCTCAGTAAAAGACAACATTTTATACGGCAGACCAGATGCCACTGAAGCCGAAATGATCGATGCCACCAAGCAAGCTAAAGCGCTAGAGTTTGTAACCGACTTAGTTGATAGCAAAGGTAATAAAGGCTTTGACGCGCAAGTAGGCGAACGTGGCGTTACCTTATCGGGTGGGCAGCGCCAACGTATTGCTATTGCGCGCGTACTGCTTAAAAACGCCCCTATTCTCATACTCGACGAAGCCACCAGCGCGCTTGATTCAGAAGTAGAAGCCGCTATTCAAGCAAGTCTTGATGATTTAATGACAGATAAAACAGTAATTGCTATTGCTCACAGGCTATCAACCATAGCGCAAATGGACAGGCTTATCGTACTTGATAACGGCGGTGTTGTTGAGCAAGGCACACATGATGAGTTAATAGCTAAGAATGGGATTTACGCTGCACTTTGGGCACATCAAACAGGTGGGTTTATTGGCGTTGAATAGTTTTTTTAAGTATTAACAACAAACTTAAAATATTAAACCATAACGAAAAATGCGTTATGGTTTAATATTGTTTTATTACGTGCTAGCTCGCTTTACTTTTTTCTATGGTGTGAGTAGCCGATAATTCTAAAAAGTATTCTAATGAATCATCAAGTACATCTAACCACGGCACAGGAAGCTCAGGTGCCAAGGTATTTGTTAAAGTAGAGCGATACGCTTTTTCTCTAAAACACATAATGTCTTGTTGTTTATCTTTTTGCCATTCTTTGAGAATATCTGCCTGTTTTTCAACTGCAAATTCAGGGTAATCTGTGGCATTAGTTAAATCACGAATATACGCTGCTTGATAATCAATAGAGCCTTCAACATTCGTTACTTCATCGTACTTAGCTAACCAATTTTTTTCATCTTCTTGTCGTGCTGCTAATGCTGGTATTTTTATTCTGTCTAAAATTTCGTCGCGTACATACCATGCTTGCGCATCAAACATATTAAAAGTGAAGTACTGATCTTGCATGCCTAAATAAACTAACTTAGGGTTTGGCTGCCAAAAAACACCCTTATACAAGTTTGCCGGATACAAACAGTTATGTGTTTGTAAACGTAGTTCGTCAGGTAAAAATGGAAAATGAAATAAATACCCAGTACACATAATCACAGCATCAAAGCGCTTACTAGTGCCATCTATAAAATGCGCAATGTCCCCTTCAAAGTGGGTCACAAGTGGCATTTCTGCAATGCCGTCTGGCCAATTATAGCCAAGTGCTTTAGTACGGTAGCTTATAGTTACCGATTTAGCGCCATACTTATAACACTGCGTACCTATATCTTCGGCAGAATAGCTACTGCCTATAAGTAAAACTTCTGAATCTTTAAATTCTAGTGCGTCTCTAAAGTCATGAGCATGTAATACTCGACCAGAATACTCTTCTAGCCCTTCAAAATAAGGCATGTTTGGTGTAGAGAAATGGCCTGTAGCAACAATAACATAATCAAACTCATTCACTTCCTGCTCGCCGGTTTTATGGTTCATAACCGTTACAGTAAACATTTGTGTTTCGTCGTCAAATGTAACCCAACGAACCGGGCACTCAAAGCGAATGTATTTACGAATATCTTGCTTGTTAATACGCCCCATTATGTAGTCTTTAAGCACTTCACGAGGGGGATACGAAGGAATAGGTCTACCAAAATGTTCTTCAAAAGAATAATCAGCAAATTCTAAGCATTCTTTTGGTCCGTTAGACCAAAGATAACGATACATACTGCCATGTACCGGCTCACCATTTCTGTCTAGCCCAGTGCGCCATGTATAGTTCCACATGCCACCAATATCATTTTGTTTTTCGTAACAAACAACTTCCGGTAAATTCTCAATACCGGCTAAACGAGCTGCTTCAAATGCACGTAATTGTGCCAAACCGCTTGGACCTGCGCCCAAAATAGCAATTTTTTTCATTATAAAAGTCGACTCCTAATAGCTAATACGAGCCTTACTATAACATTTTTTCATGCAAATTATTTGCCACAATAAAAATAAATCCTTTTTTATAACATTTACCTTTAAAAAAACATAAAATAAATCAATATTTTATTAACCAGCCGTCTATTATCACCGTAACTTATTTGGCTTAAAAAATTTAATCAGTAAGCACTCAGCCATTAGTTTATAACGGCTTAAATTTAAGTAATAAAAAAGCGAAGATGCTGTTTATGCTCCTTCGCTTTTACTACCATTAAATACTTAAATTAAAGCTTTATAGTATTATTACTATGATAAAAAATAGCTTATAGCGTTTGCTGGTATCTTTAAAATAATGATGCGTTAAGCCATAAGTGCAGTATTATGCTGGCCCCGTAACCTAACGCAATCACAGGCGTCCACTTTAGGTGACCAAAAAAAGTATAGTAGCCGCGTGCTTGCCCCATTAATGCCACTCCCGCAGCCGAGCCAATCGAGAGTAAACTACCGCCTACCCCCGCAGTTAATGTGATCAGCAACCATTGCCCATGCGACATTTCAGGATCCATAGATAATACCGCAAACATAACCGGTATATTATCGATCACTGCAGAAATCACCCCAAGAAAAACATTTGCCGTTGTAGTAGACCAATTGCCGTATAGCATCTCAGACATAAAGTTTAAATAACCTAAAAACCCTAAGCCACCCACGCACATAACAATACCGTAAAAAAATAATAACGTGTCCCACTCTGCCCGTTGCACTCTACTAAATACGTCAAATGGTACAACACTGCCTAGTTTAGCTAATCGTTTTTGATCGCCCAACTGCTCTGCATGGGCTCTTTTACGAGCCAGTGATCCTGGTAAAGTCATTCTTAAAAAATAACCAAAAAACTGTAAATAGCCTAGGCCCATCATCATACCTAATACTGGTGGCAGGTTTAAAAAGCTATGACAAGCAACGGCAGTGGCTATGGTAAGTAAAAACAACACTAATATTCGCACTGCGCCGCGTTTTAGCTCAACCGCTTCGTATTGTGCGGTTGGGTGCTTATCGGCAACATAAAAGCTCATAATGGCTGCGGGCACTAAGTAATTAACTAAAGCAGGTAAAAACAGCACTAAAAACTCGTTAAAATGCACCAATCCAGCTTGCCACACCATTAGCGTGGTTATGTCACCAAAGGGGCTAAATGCGCCGCCCGCATTAGCCGCAATAACAATATTAATACAGCTGATGTTTATAAATGGCTTATCACCTTCGGCAACTTTCATTACCACTGCACACATTAATAACGCGGTGGTAAGGTTGTCGGCAATCGGGGAGATAAAAAATGCTAAAAAACCGGTTATCCAAAATAAATTTTTATAGTTAAAGCCTTTACGGATCATCCAAGCGCGCAATGCATCAAATACTCCTCTTTCTTCTAGCGCATTTATGTAGGTCATAGCGACCAGTAAAAAGAGCATAAGCTCAGCAAACTCAAGTAAATTATGCCTAAATGCAGTTTCGGTAAGTTCATTAATATCATGGCTAACGTAATAGGCACCTATTAATATCCAAATTAATCCTGCTGCAACTAATACTGGTTTCGACTTTCTTAAATGTAGCTTTTCCTCGAGCATAACCACGGTATAAGCAATAAAAAATATACCAATACACAACCAACCAATACTCGATGATGTTAAATCTAACTGCCCTTGCGCAGCCCAAACTGGCGAGCAAAAAAACAACATAGCAATACATACTATGTTGAACCCCCGTAGCAAACTCTTCATTTTACATTTCCTGTTATAATTACATAAATCAGCTGGCTTTAATTACAATAAAGCAATTTATCTGCTTTATTGATACGCATTTTGGTGAGTATTTATTGGTTATTATTTTTTCACCACAATAAAATAGCACAGCATTACCAAGTGGCTATTGTACTGAGGTCTATATATGCATAGATGGTTGCTATATTGTAAATAGAGTGTGTGAATGGTGGTTGTGCAAGCTTTGACATTTATAGATTAATTATTTAAAATTCAATTGGTTATATTGTTTTTATTTAGTGCTTCGAAAGTAGTTTACAAAAAAACGAAGTTGCTATGTAAGCAACTTCGCTCTTGGTTAATTGTTGTTTGTTATTTAATTTGTATTAGGCAATTAACCTTAAACCTACCATTACTAGCATCACAACATTGGCAAGTACGCCAATTAAAAAGAAGTAGCTACGTGGGCTAGGATTTTTATTAGTAGCAATTGCGTAGTACAGCACCATATGAATTAATCGCGCAATAACGTATATCCATACACATAGTGCAAATATTGGGCTTTGATAATTTATTACAAAAGCAAACAACACTGTTCCTATAAATAACGCACTATTTTCAAGGGTATTGTGAAAAGTACGGTGTGCTCTAAATATAAAACTATCGTGAGATAAATCGTCACTTATTTTACCCGGCACTGCATTAGGCTGTTTTGCTTTGCTAAAAGTTGCTACCGCCCACTGTACAAGCAACATAATTAAATACAGGTAAAACGCCAAATACGCCGAAAGTGCAATATTAGTCATAGTTAATTTCCTTGTTTTTATTAAAGATTATCAATTTTTAGATGTTTAACATTAATAACAGGCAAGTTTTAGGCCGAGTTTAATTATTTGATAGTTATACAAATAATTAAAGCTATCGTTTAAACTCAGTAATTTATTCCGACGTTTTTACATAAAAGCACTTAATACTTAAATTAAAAACCGTAAAAGTAATATTGTTAAACAAATATTATTAGCAATATTAATCATTAAAATTATAGCCTACGACCTCAAAGTTAAACTAACTATAACCACCCCATGGTCGGTACTTAAATCGTCTCGCTCAAATACTGGGTTAATTAAATGCCGATCGTAAGTGTTATAATCACTTACTTCAAAAAAGCTATCATGGTAACTGGCATCAAATTCACTAGACAATAAAATATAGTCAAGCACTGAACTGCTCGCGCCATAATAATGGGTTGGCGTGCGTGGAGTTGCTGGCTTAGCTACATTATTTGCATCACCTTGCTCAATTACAACACTCGCTATATGGCCATCAACACGCAAGTCGTCTGTTGGTGCTTGTGACTCAGCACTTGCCAATTGCGACTTTGTAAATAAGTCCCATGCATCATTTAAACAATATTTAGCAAGGTAAGTTTTAGCGTCAAAAGCAGGTGCAAAACGCAGTGTATTAGTAAGCATGTGGCTTAACACACCATCAGCTATGCTGTTATTAAAGTCGCCCATTAAAATCATAGGCTGCTGCGTAGCTTCGCGGCGCGCAATCATTTGTATCATTAATAATGTGGCTTCGCTGCCGCGCTGAATAGTTGATCCCCAGCCACCCGCTACATTCGCTTTTAAAATCTCAATTATGTTCTTTTCGGGCGAAAGTGCTTTATTGTGCTCATCAACCTCAATCATTGGGCGTTTAGATTTAAAATGCACCACATAACAATCGGTATTACCTATGTGCGGCAAAGTTACTGTGGCTCTTAATACCTTGCGGCTAAATGTAAAATCAGCACTAAGCCCAAGGGTAGCTACAAGTTCATTATCGTGCTGCACCGCAGCCACTTCAACAATAGGATATTTTGCGGCAATTGCCACTACGGGGCGTTTATAAATAAAGTCGTCAATCACCTCGGGCGTATCTACCACTGCAAAGTGCTCATAACCTTGCCCACGTACTAATTCTTGTAACGACTCAATACTAAACACTTCCTGAAAACCAATCACATCAGGTGCGTGCTCTGTTAAATAATCAATAACCCACTGCTGCTTTTTAGCCCACTGTTGCGCGGTATAAATTTTCTCAAACTCATAGTATGCATTGGGTGGCTCAAGGTAATTAAACAAGTTAAATGTGGCTATTTTTAGTTGAGTGTTTTTTATCAAAAGAGGTTCCACTGCTGTACATTTTAAAATAACAAACATCGCTGAGTTATTAGCCCTAATGCTTGCTTAAATGAATACGTAAAAGTATGTAATAGCAGTATACCCTATTGCTTATCGTTTTTAAGGCTTTAGGGGGGTGTTCAAAACCTGTGCTATTTAAGTAAACTTGTAAAAATAAGATCATACATGGCAAATCAATTCAATTTCATACATCAAACAATAGCATTACAAATTTAGCTGCTTACGTATTCGTACGCTTTGTTTTTACCCTTGAGTATCGCTACGCGCTATTAAAACCAAAAACCCCCTCATTTTTTACAAATATCTCCAAAAAGCACAGTGCCTATTTTATTACTGCTTTATTATGCTTATATGCAATGAGGTTGCAGTAACAACCTTTAAAACTACGCATTGAATAATTCTCAACTTACTATTTTAGCCCTTTATTTAGGCTATACTGCCCTTTCCATTACCTACAAACGCTATGTATTATGAACTACTCAAACTTTGGCACTAAATTTACACAACCCAACGGCATTACTCAGTTAATGGAAGACTTAGGCAGTGCTAAAAGCAGTAACAATCCTAATATTGTTATGCTGGGTGGCGGTAACCCTGCATTAGTACCACAAGTAAATGAGGTTTTTTTAAGTGAGTTACAAAAGCTCGTTGCCAGTAATAAAGTATCGCAAGTATTTGGCCTTTACGACGGCCCAACCGGTAACGACGAGTTTAGAGCTGCATTAGCAAGCCAACTAAGTAAAGAATATGCATGGGATATAAGCGCCAATAACGTAGCACTTGGTAATGGCAGCCAAGCTAACTTTTTTGTGCTGTTTAATATATTTGCAGGCGAAATGCCTGATGGCAGCCATAAAAAGATTTTATTTCCCCTCGCGCCAGAATACGTAGGTTATGCCGACCAAGGTTTATCGGACGATATGTTTGTTGCCATAAAGCCCGATATCGAAATTTTAAATACCGGTAGTACATCTAAACAATTTAAATACGTTATTGATTTTAAAGCGGTTGAAAAAATATTAGCAAACGACAGCAGTATCAGTGCGCTGTGCGTATCGCGCCCTACCAATCCAACCGGTAATGTAATAACCGACGATGAAGTAAAACACCTTGATTTACTCGCTAAGCAATACAACATTCCACTCATTATAGATAACGCATATGGCGATCCATTCCCGGGCTGTATTTACACCGACGCAAACCTAACCTGGAACTCAAACATAATTTTATGTATGTCGCTTTCAAAGCTTGGCTTACCGGGTTTACGCAGCGGTATTGTGGTTGCAAACAATGAAATTATTAAAGCAATTGGCCGCGTAAATGGCAGCATGGTTTTATCGCCAAATAGTATAGGCCCAAGCTTAGTTACCCGTTTAATTAACGACGACGAACTACTGCCGCTGTGTCGTAATGTTGTGTTGCCTTTTTATCGTAATAAAGCACAAATAGCGATTGAACTGTTTGATGAAATATTTGCCGATATGAGTGTTTACTTGCATAAAGTTGAAGGCGCATTTTTTATGTGGCTGTGGTTTAAAGATGCAAAAATAACAAGCGAAACACTATACCAAAAGCTTAAAGAGCAAGATGTGTATGTAATTCCTGGACACAACTTTTTTATTGGTATTGACGATAGCTGGGCGCACAAGCACGAGTGTATTCGCATTAACTATGCAACCGATGAAGCAACACTACGCAAAGGTTTACAAACCATAAAGTATTTAATGGCGTAAATTAATGCTTATGCTATCTACGCTTTGGCTATAACTTAACATCCACTATAACGGCACGCTATTGAGCAAGTGTTGCCTTTATCCCTTATTTACCTCTGTAATACTGTACTCTTTTTGTGCAAACGCGCGCTATACTCTTTAAATTTATATATAAACTGTTATTCTACGCGACCTTTTTTACACGCTATTTACTAGCGGGTAATATAAAAGGTAGTTCAGGCTGCAAACGCTTACTAAGTGGCAGTAATAAAACGCGCGCCCATACAGGTGCACACTTTAAACACCAACATACAGGTAAATTATGCGATTAGGACCAGGACTACTAGTCACCGCAGCCTTTATAGGACCAGGCACCATAACGACTGCTAGCGTAGCAGGTGCAAACTTTGGCTTTGCACTTATCTGGACATTACTTTTTTCAGTAATAGCCACTATATTATTACAATCTATGGCTGCTCGACTTGGCGTAGCAACAGGCAAAGATCTTGCTCAAGCACTGCGCGCGCATATTCATACCCCAGTGCTTAAAATTCTCGCTAGCTTTTTGGTAATAAGCGCCATTGGCGTGGGCAGCGCCGCCTATGAAGCGGGTAACCTTAGTGGCGCTAGCATGGGTTTAATAAAGATATTTCCGACAATAAATGCGCAAATATGGACGCCGCTCATTGCTTTTATTAGCGCATTGTTACTGTACAGCGGAAAACATAAAGTGGTAGAAAACGCGCTCATTTTATTAGTGATTTTAATGAGCTTAGTGTTTATTTCTACTTTAGTTATGGCTGCTCCGCCTATAAGCCAAGTACTAGCGGGTTTTATTCCTACTATGCCTGAGGGCTCTGTTACCACTGTACTTGCATTAATTGGCACCACCATAGTACCTTATAATTTATTTTTGCATTCAGGAGTGCTCGCAGCAAAATACAACAATAATAGCGATAAACGTAAAATAATTAAGCAAACAAATATCGATACCAGCTTATCAATCACTTTAGGTGGAGTGATCACTTTGGCTATTTTATCTACCGCCTCGGTGGCTTTTTATGGTACCGACGCAGGTAAAGTTAGCGCAGCCAATATGGCTGTACAGCTTGAGCCATTATTAGGTGGCGCTGCCCATTACTTTTTTGCTATTGGTTTATTTGCTGCAGGTTTAACTAGTGCAATTACTGCTCCTTTAGCGGGAGCCTATGCAGTTTGCGGAATGCTTGGTTGGTCTAACAAAATGCAAAGTAGCCGTTTCAAATCGGTAGCATTAGTTATCTTATTGTTTGGCGCAGCTGTTGCCTCTTTGGGGTTAGATCCGGTTGCCGTGATCATTTTTGCCCAAGCTGCTAATGGCTTATTACTGCCTATTATTACTGTTTACTTACTCTGGTTGGTAAATCAAAAAGCGGTGATGGGCAATTACACCAATTCTGTGTTATTAAACCTTATCACTGTGCCTATATTACTGCTTATATTTGGCTTAAGCAGCTACAAGCTGATTAGTTTGATTTTTTAATTAAACTAAAAACATCTAGTTAAAAGCCACTGTTTATTAAAAACAGTGGCTTTTAACTTATTCACTATTATAAAAAACCTTACCTGTATCCTGCAGTAATTAAAATCAGATAATATTTGTTTTTGTTAAGCGTGAAAACACATAGCC
>TARA_R110000850_G_scaffold55877_18_pt1 | contig 10785 bp, 7 predicted proteins | sample TARA_R110000850 | Tara Oceans TARA_R110000850 (sample SAMEA4397586) | marine metagenome | biome: Polar Biome; feature: [SRF] surface water layer (ENVO:00010504); material: water (ENVO:00002006), including particulate matter (ENVO:01000060) such as... | depth 5 m | reverse complement strand
GGGATGGTGGGTGTTGTCTTGATTTGAATTATCACGAGGACAAGGACGCCAGTGTCGATTTCAACTTCGCGATGACGTCAGACCTTGAACTCATTGAAATGCAGGGGTCCGGAGAAGAATCTACTTTCAGTGAAGAGCAGATGCTCGATATGCTGAGGATGAGCAAGAAGGGCGTCTCTGAAATTGTTGAGCTTCAGACGGCAGCCCTGAAATCATTTGATCCGACGGCGAATTTGGACCTCTTGACTCGTCTCTCGTGAGAGGGTGCACCCTGACCGAGCTGGCTCCTAAGCAGGTTTGACGGTCTTTCGAAGCTTTGCGAGACCACGACGCACGCGTGCTTTGACGGTTCCGAGTGGTTCGCCCAGCTCATCCGCGATCTGCTGCTGAGTGAGTCCTTCGAAGTAGACTTTCTCAATCGCCTCGCGTTGCACGTCCGTCAGCTCCATGACGGCTGAGCGAATGGTATGGCATGCGTCCCTTCTTGTCGCTGCCTCCAGCCCGCTGATACCGGAGTTTCCCCGAGGAGCGGCCCCGATCTCGTTGGTGAAAGCTGTCTTTATACGGGACTGTCGCTGTTTCATGCGGAGTCGGTCTATGGCTCGGTTCCTAGCCATAGAGGCGAACCAAGTTATCGGTCTTCCTCTGCCCGGGTGATACATGTGAGCTTTTTGCCAGAGCGAACCCATGACTTCCTGTAAGACATCTTCAGAGTCCTCCCGGTCGTTAAGAACCCGGTTGATTGTAGTAAACAGCAACCCGTCATAGCGCTCGTACAAGCCCCGAAAGCTATTCCTGTCTCCGTTGGCAATGTTTTGAATAAGCCGGGCGTCGGCGCTGTCATCGTATGCTGGGGGTGTTTCAGAAATCTCGCTCATTATGAGTTAAGCTTATTTCAAAGGAAAATTTACTCAACCTCAATCAACATTAGAAATTCTTATGTATAGGGCCATTTGCATTAGGAGGCGCGCCGTGGAGGGCTTTGATGCGAAAAAGATAAAATTCGACTCAATCTTTTCTATTTTTAAACGTATAGGAAAAAGCAGGGTCTAATTCGCTGCATAGGCTGCGATTGCGCGGTGGGATCCGCTGTGTTAGTTTCCGCCGATTGGCAACGTCCGATCCCCCTCCACTCCTAAACTGAACCATTTCAATGCAAAACGACGAACCCGATAACAAGAACCAGAGCCAAGGTGGCGGTGAGAACGGATTCAACTGGAAGGGCCTGATTCTTCTTTCTGTTGCGATGGGGCTTTTCGGGCTGGCTATCTGGTCCAAAAGTTTCTCGGATTCCTCCAAAACACTGACATTTGCAGAGTTCAAGCATCTGGTGACAGAGGGTAAGATCCGTGTCGATTCAGAGTCGAAGCCTCCCAAGCTACTGAAACTTGTTCAGCAGGATGGAAGCGCCAAGCAGTTCATTACGGGATGGTACGAAGTCGATATTCCGGAGGAGAATGGAGGTAACAAGTTCAGTGAGTTTTCGACCCCTATTATCCTGGGTTATGCTGGTGACGAGTTAAAAGAAATACTGGCTACGAATGGGTTGGAGATTTCCGACCTTCCAACGGACTCTGATGGTCTTGGGGTGATGTTGATGTCGTTTTACATGCCCGTATTTTTTCTGCTAATCCTGCTGTATTTCCTGTTTCGTCATCAGATCAAGGCGGCCGGAAAAGGCGCGATGAGTTTTGGTAAGAGCAAGGCCAAGCTCATGGCCTCGGACAAGAAGAAGGTGACGTTTAAGGACGTGGCCGGCATTGAAGAAGCCAAGGAAGAAGTGTGGGAGATCGTCGAGTATCTGCGTGACCCCAAGAAGTTCCAGCGTCTCGGTGGTCGAATTCCCAAAGGTGTCCTTATGGTGGGGGCCCCTGGAACTGGAAAGACTTTGCTGGCCCGTGCCATTGCCGGTGAAGCAGACGTTCCTTTCTTTTCGATCAGTGGTTCTGACTTTGTCGAAATGTTTGTCGGTGTGGGTGCGTCCCGCGTCCGCGATATGTTTGAGCAGGGTAAGAAAAGTGCTCCTTGTTTGATCTTTATTGATGAGATTGATGCGGTGGGACGTCACCGTGGTCATGGAATGGGTGGTGGACACGACGAACGTGAGCAGACCCTCAATGCGCTGCTGGTGGAGATGGATGGTTTTGACACCCAGGAAGGTGTGATTATTATCGCGGCCACAAACCGTCCCGATGTGCTTGATCCTGCACTGCTTCGTCCCGGACGTTTCGATCGCGAGATTACGGTCAGCCTGCCTGACGTGAAGGGGCGTGAAGAAATCCTAGGTGTTCACGCCAAAACTGTGAAGCTCGCCGAAGGAGTCGAAATGGGCTTGATTGCCCGTGGCACCCCCGGATACTCGGGCGCTGAACTCGCCAACGTCATTAACGAGGCCGCTTTGCTTGCTGCGCGGAAAGGTCTCAAAGCGATCAATACTGCTGAGCTCGAAGAGGCTCGCGACAAGGTGAGGTGGGGTAAGGAGCGCCGTAGTCTTGCCTTGAGCGAAGACGAGAAGCAGCTCACGGCTTATCATGAAGCCGGCCATGCTCTTCTAGGAATGTTAGTTAAGGACACGGACCCGGTTCACAAAGTGTCGATCATTCCGCGCGGTCCGGCTCTGGGGGTTACGATGTATCTTCCTGTTGAAGACAAGCACAGTTACAAGAAGAGGTACCTTCTCGATCGACTCATTCTGATCATGGGTGGGCGCGTTGCAGAGGAACTCGTTTTTGGAGATGTTACTAACGGGGCAGCCGGTGACATTCAGCAAGCCAGTGAAATTGCCCGCAAGATGGTTTGCAACTGGGGTATGAGTGAGGAACTCGGGATGATCGAATATGGTGAAAGTCAGGGAGAGGTCTTTCTGGCGCGCGATATTTCCACGCCACGCAACTATTCTGAAGCAACTGCTCAGAAAATTGATGATGAAGTCAGAGCACTGACCGACGCGGCATACGCCGAGGCGACTAGACTTCTTACCGAGCACCGTGACAAATTAAACGCTATCGGCTTGGCCTTGCTGGAATATGAGACTTTGGATGGTGTCCACATTCAGGAAATCATGGACCATGGCTCGATCCAGAATCCTCCTTCAGCTCCGACTCCTCCTGATCTCCCTGCAGAGGAAGCGGAGGCTGCTAAGCGTCCTGTCGATAATGAAGAGACGGACAGTGGCGATGAGTTTCCGGGAGAGCTTGCACCTGCTGGTGCCTGATCAATCTCGCCGAAAGGAAAGAGTCGATCACCCTTTGCCGTCCATCGCGATCAGCTGAGTGATCGTGACGAACTGAAAGCCTTTGGCTAACAGTTGATCGACGGTAGGTGAAACGGCGTCGATGGTTGGAGCGTGAATGTCGTGCAATAGAAGAATCCCGCCGGGCTTGGCTCCCTTGACTAGGCGGGATGCGACGACCGAAGAACCGGGCTTTTTCCAGTCCTCTGGATCTACGGACCACATGATGGAGGGATATCCAAATTCTTTTCGGATCCAGGATTTTTGCGAAGAGGTGATCGCCCCATAAGGCGGGCGCATTACTCTCGGAGCGATCCCGGTGGCGCTTACAATCGAGTCGTGAGCGTCTCTGAGTTCCTTCCTGACTCCATCGGAAGACATTTGAGCGAGATTACCATGGGTGACCGTGTGATTTCCAATCTCATGCCCTTCAGCGACGATACGCCGCATGATTCCGGGGTGCGCTCGGGCGTTGGTGGCAACGACGAAGAATGTAGCTTTCACGTTGCGGGACTTCAGGATATCCAACAGGCGGGGGGTGTTGACGGGGTGAGGGCCATCATCAAAAGTGAGGGCGATAAAAGGCAGGCTGGTGTTCACCTGAGAGTAGCTGTCTCTGGAGCCAACTGAGACAGGGAGATTGCGGCTTCCCGCGTCATTCCATGGAGCGTTCGGATTCCGCGAGGGGCCATCAATCGTAGCAAGAGGATTGTCGCTCCCCTTTTTCCCGCCGGATGAAGTTTTGCATCCAGTCACTGATCCGGCAAGGCCGAGGGCGGTGACGGCAAGTAGTATCTGGTGGAGACGAATGTTCAACAGGCGACGGCGGGTTGTGTTGAGAAAGACAGTGAAACTTAAGAAAGTTTTATAATAATGCAATGCAGAAATGATAATTTTCTTAAAGTTTATAAAAAACGTTCCAGTATGGGGCGTAGATTATTCGCTGTTTCCTGAGGCCAGATGTCGCGCGAGGTGAAGAGGGCGTTGTCGAGGGCAGTGTGTGCGGGCCAGTCGGGTTTTGTTGGGATGCGGGGAATTACGGTCTGTAGAATGCCCTTGGCTGTTGCCGCATTCGCCTGCACATGTTCGATTACGGAGTGGGCAGTTACTGAGTCTTCCTCAATCTTCCAGCAGTCGTAGTCCGTGATCATTGCCATGGTGGCCAGTTCGATTTCAGCCTCCCTGGCCAGCTTTGCCTCCGGGAGGTTGGTCATGCCGATCAGGTCGAATCCCAGTTTTCGGTTGGTTTCTGATTCCGCTCGCGTGGAAAAAGCCGGCCCGTCCATATTGACGTAAGTTCCGCCGTTATGAACGGTTTTTCCGGCCTCTGTGGCTGTTTCAAACAGGAGTTGTCTGAGTCCAACCGAGATGGGGTCGCTAAAGGCAACGTGGGCTACAATACCCTTCCCAAAGAAGGTGTGCTCAGCTCTGCGGCTCGTTCGATCGAAGAACTGGTCGGGCAACACGATGTCTCTGGGGTGGTATTCCTCTTTGAGCGAGCCCACTGCTGTGACCGCTATAATCCATCGAACATTGAGTGAGCGCAGCGCCCAGATATTGGCGCGGTGATTCAATTCGGATGGCAAAATATGATGCCCTCGTCCGTGCCTGGGAAGAAAGCAGACTCGGCGCCCTTCCATTCTCCCCATAATGATAGCATCTGAGGGTGGGCCAAATGGGGTGTCAACTGTCACCTCTTCGATGTCGGCGAGACCTTCGATTTCATAGAGGCCGGAGCCACCTATGACACCGATGGCAGTGTCCTGAGGGGAGTTGTCATTCATAGGGCGGCAATCTAGCGGGATGGTTGCATCGATCCAAGTTCCATTTGGCCGAGGCCGGGCCATAGAGGCGCGGAAGAATAGATACTTCGAAGTACTTGAAATTTAATATTTCTCAACTAAATTTTTAAAATGTTTGCCCGATATGTTGTCTCAATTCTCCTGATTGGTATCGGGATTGCCTCGCCGTGGTTGGTGCGGGATTGGTTGGAGTGGCGTGCCGATCGGGAAGCTCCCGGATTGTTCTATCGCAAGCTCGCGGATTTTCCGGACAGTCTCAGGGCGAAGTTGGGCGGGGCAGGGCCTCCCTTATTTGCAGCCGCTTCATCGGTGGCAAGCTCGCCGGAACACCGTGATTCGAAAGCGGGTTCCGCAGAGCCATACCCTTTTGCCTCGAAGACCATGAAAATTATTCAGGGTTTTCTCCCGGCGACTGCCGCCATTGCGACGGGCTCCGGGTTGCCGATCCCCCGGTTGGGCTACGACGCGGCAATGGTGTCCGTGCAGGATGCTGAGGTCGACTTGGGCTCTGGGCTGTCCAGTCTGGGGCTAGAGGCTGGCGATCCGATTTTTCTCCGGATATTTAAAGAGGAGGATGAATTAGAGCTCTGGATGCAAGCGGACGGGGATTCGCATTACACTCTCTTTAAGGTATACCGACTGGAAGGCTGGTCGGGAGGGCTTGGGCCAAAGCTGAGCGAGGGGGACAGGCAAACTCCGGAGGGGTTCTACCATGTCGGCGCTTCAAGGTTGCGCCCTGAAACTCGCCATCATCTGGGGATCGATCTGGGGTTCCCTAATGAATATGATCGCTTCCATGGTCGGTCGGGCAGCGAGTTGATGATTCACGGGGGGCGTAGTGACTCGGGTGCTTTCGTGGTTTCGGGTGATGACATGAGCGAAGTATTCGCCTTGGCTGAATCGGCGCTCAAAGGCGGGCAGGAATTGTTCAGGGTGAATGTTTTCCCCTTCAGGATGTCAGATCGGAGGATGAACGAGGAGTGGGAGGAGCAGCCTGAGTGGATCGATTTCTGGGTCAATTTGAAGGAGGGGTACGACTTTTTTGAGAATGCGAATTTCCCTCCTGATGTGGCGGTGAGTGCTGGCAAATACGGGTTTCGATTTCCGTGACAGCAAAAATTCGCTTTTCGGCTTTTTTTTCTTCCCGTGTCCGAAGTAATTCTCTAGTTTCCGTCCATTGCGGGGGTGGTGCATTGACGTGTCGCCATCCGCTTATCTGCACAGATACACAGATTTTTCACCGAAAACCTCCTTTTCAGCCTTGTACGCAAACGAAACCTATCTCCTCGATCTATTGCAGGAAGCGAATCTATTCGATGCTGCTGCCCTCGAAGACGTAAAGCATAAGAAAAAGGCTCAGGAGTCGACCTTGGAGGGGCTGCTTGCCCTTAATATAATCACGGATGAAAATGTGGCTGAGGTATTGGCTGCAAATGCCGGAATGGATTATGTCGATCTGGGCAAGATGGATGTTGATCATTCAGTTGCGGCGCAAGTGCCTGCCGATGCTGCCGTAAGATTCAAGATTGTGCCGATTGCTGAAGGGGGCGGTACGTTGGTTGTGGCGGTAACTGACCCATTGGATTTTGATGCGCTGGATTCCGTCCGGCACGTGCTTTCTGTGGAGCCTGAGTTTGTAGTGGCGTCAGATTCTGCCATTAAGCAAAGGCAACTCGATTTCTACAGCACTGAGCTGGACTCCGAGCAGATCAGTAAATTGGATTCTGAAGCCATTGCGGTGACTGAATCCGGTGATGGCGAAGGAGGGGACGCGCCGATCATTAAGATGGTTTATCAGATCCTTCAGGAGGCGTATCAAAACCGCGCTTCGGATATTCATATTGAGCCGCTTCAAACTGAGTTGCGGGTTCGATATCGAATCGATGGCGCACTTCACAAGGTTCAAAGCCATCCCTTGCGCTTGCTCCCCTCTGTGGTGAGCCGGATCAAGATCATGACTGGCACCATGGCGATTGCCGAGAAACGGATTCCGCAGGATGGTCGAATTCAGGCCAAGTTTGGAAGTGGCGACCTTGATTTGCGTGTTTCGACGGTGCCGACCAGTTGTGGCGAGAGCATCGTGATGCGTATTCTCGACCGGAGTTCCCTCTCAATTGGGCTGCCTCAATTGGGGTTTTTCAGTGACGACGAGGCAAATTTTCAGGAGCTGATTCGACTTCCGGATGGGATTATTCTAGTGACCGGTCCTACGGGATCAGGAAAGACGACCACGCTCTACGCTTGTTTGAACTCAATTAACAAGTCCGACCGAAAGATTATCACCGTTGAGGATCCAGTTGAGTATCTACTTTCCGGGATCAACCAGGTTCAGGTTAAAGAAGATATTGGAATGACGTTTGCGGCTGCCTTGAGGGCTATTTTGCGACAGGCGCCGAACATCATCATGATTGGTGAGATTCGAGATATTGAGACTGCGTCGATTGCGATTAATGCAAGTCTTACCGGGCACTTGGTTTTCAGTACATTGCACACCAATGATGCTCCTTCTGCGGTGGCTCGACTCGCCGATATTGGAGTGAAGAAATTCCTGATTGCCAGTGCGGTTCGTTCTATCATGGCCCAACGTCTTGTGCGGAAGATATGTACGAGTTGTGAAGCGCCCGGTGAGATTACCGAAAAAGAGATCCGCGCATTGAGTTTGACCGCCGAGCAGCTGACTAAGGCTGAAATGAAGCAGGGAACCGGTTGCCGAACTTGCCGGATGACGGGTTACAAAGGCCGAATGGGGCTGTTTGAGATTTTCAATATCGTTGAAGAGGTTCGCCTCCTCATTAATGGCGATGAATCGAGTTCGGGATTGCGGAAGCGGGCCCGGGAATTGGGGATGCGTACTTTGCGTGAAGATGGTGTTCGCAAGGTGTTGGCAGGGACGACCACCGCATCTGAAGTCGTTCGGGTAACGATGTCGGATTCGGATTAATTGCCGGATTCGGCGGGTGCAATTTTTTTACAAGTATATGACGGTTGAGAGTATAATTGATCTATTGATCTCAAGGGGGTTGATTGATAATTCGCAGCGTGATGAGTTTATTACGGCGGCACACGCTAGTGATAAAGACATAACCTATGCGGTTGAAGAAATGGGAGTGATCCAGCGGGATCAGCTTTTTCAACTAGTGGCTCAGGATATCGGGGGGGAATACTATGATCTGGCCGATTTTGAGCCGGCGCCGCAGTTGTTGGCGGCGGTGCCCGCAGGAACAGCCAAATTATATCAGGTCATTCCAATTCAGTTCCTGGAAGAGGGGTTGCAGGTGGCCATTGCCAACCCGTTAGATCCGCAAAATCTGGAGGAATTGGGGTTCTCTCTCAATCAGCATATTATTCCTGCAGTTGCACCACCGGAGCAAATCGCTGAGCTGATTGAGCGGTGCTACTACGGCGGCGGCGAAGCGAGTGAAGATGGAGAAGCAGGAGAAGCAGGAGGTGGTCAAAGTGATGCACTGGCGGCTATTCACGCAGAGGTTGCAGCTCTTGGGGATGAGGATTTGGAGGAAGAGTCTAATTCAGCTCCGATTATTCGTTATGTTGACCTGGTTCTGTACCAGGCGATCAAGGAGAAGGCTTCGGATATCCACTTCGAGCCATTTGAAGACGATTTTAAGATTCGATATCGTGTCGATGGAGCGCTGTACGAAATGGCGCCACCACCGCAGCACTTGAAGCAGGCAATTGTTTCACGAATTAAGGTGATGTCAGGGCTTAATATCGCTGAAACTCGATTGCCTCAGGATGGCCGGATTACGAAGGAGATCAACGAAAAGCCTGTTGATATGCGAGTATCGACTCTGCCCACTGTGTTTGGAGAAAGCGTAGTGTTGCGTGTTCTCGATCGATCCAACGTGAATCTGGATCTCGAGACATTAAATCTCGAGCCGGATATTTACGAATACGTTACAGATACGATTGTTAAGCCGAATGGTATTTTCATCTGCACAGGACCGACTGGCGCAGGAAAAACGACGACTCTGTATGCCTGTCTGCGAAAGATAAATACTGAAGATTCAAAGCTGCTGACTGCTGAGGATCCCGTTGAGTACGACATCGATGGAATTATGCAGGTTCCAGTCAATGAAGCAATTGGGTTGAATTTTGGTCGTGTCCTGAGAGCCTTTCTGCGTCAGGATCCTGACCGAATTCTGGTGGGGGAGATGCGAGATTTGGAGACCGCGCAAATTGCGATTCAAGCGTCGTTGACCGGTCACTTGGTTCTTTCCACTCTTCATACGAATGACGCTCCCGGAGCCGTCACGCGTTTGGTGGATATGGGCTGTGAGCCTTTTCTGGTAGCGGCTACTCTTGAGGGGGTTCTGGGTCAGCGTCTTCTTCGTAGAATTTGTCCGGACTGCAAGGTGGCTTATAAGCCAACGGCAGCTGTCTTAGCTCAGTTGGGACTTACTGATGCTGATACTGGAGGTCGTGAATTTTATACCGGTCAGGGATGCAACTCATGCAATGACACTGGCTATCGAGGTAGACAGGGGCTTTTTGAACTGCTGGATATGACCGATCCAGTTCGCGAATTGGTTGCCCAAAGAGCGGCCACTGTTGTTTTGAAGCAAAAAGCGCAGGAACTGGGAATGAAGACTCTGCGAGAGGATGGTCTGAGAAATATTTTTCAGGGGATTACAACCATTGAAGAGGTACTGAAATACACCTGATCAATAAAAGGACTGGGGCCTTTTCAGTCGACATGAACACGCAGGAAAAGATAGTCTGGAAATAGAATTTTCGAAGGGAAACAAGATTACTAATTAATATGGCGAATTTTGAATACATTGCTCTGGATGCAAAGGGCGAGGAGACGACGGGTGCGATAACGGCAAGCAACGAGGCCGATGCGATCACTCAGCTACGAAAAAGCGGGCTCTACCCAACTCAGGTTGTGGCTGCCGGTAAAGGGGGTGTTTCGAGCACCGCCAAACGAAGGGCCAAAAAGAGTCAGAAGGGAAAAGGAAAGAAAGGGTCCAATGTAGGAGGTCGCGTCAAAGGGAAGGTGTTGATGATTTTCACCAGACAGCTGGCTACTCTGGTGGACGCCGGTTTGCCGTTGCTTCGAGGCCTTTCTGTTCTTGCAAAGCAGGAGAAGAATCGAGTGATGGCCGGGACGATCAACCATCTTGCCGACTCGGTCGCGGGCGGTTCGACTTTTTCGGAAAGCTTGGGGCAACACCCCCGCATCTTTGACAAGTTGTATGTCAACATGGTTAAAGCAGGTGAGCTTGGTGGCGTTTTGGAACTGGTTCTCATTCGACTGGCTGAGTATCAGGAGAAAGCGCAGAAGCTGAAGAACCGGATCGTCGCGGCGATGGTTTATCCTATCATCGTGATCGTGATTGCTGTTGCTATTCTGATCTTTCTTATGGCGGTGATCGTGCCACGATTTGAGAAAATCTTTGAGGAGATGCTCGGCGATAAACCGTTGCCCGGGATTACTCGGTTTGTCATTGGGATTAGCCGATTTGTTCAGGATAACCTCATCATCGTTTTGGTTGGTGGTGGCGTTCTCTATGCTGCCTGGAAGTTATTTGGCCGGACGAAGCCTGGCCGACGCTTCATTGATCGCTGGAAGCTGTTCATACCGGTTTTTGGCCCGGTGCAGTTGAAGAGCGGTATCTCCCAATTCACTCGAACTTTGGGGACGCTCGTGACCAGCGGCGTGCCGATTCTTCAGGCATTGAACATCACTCGTGATACGGCGGGCAACGTGGTCATTTCTGAAGCGATTGA
>TARA_R110000850_G_scaffold49210_6_pt1 | contig 10791 bp, 4 predicted proteins | sample TARA_R110000850 | Tara Oceans TARA_R110000850 (sample SAMEA4397586) | marine metagenome | biome: Polar Biome; feature: [SRF] surface water layer (ENVO:00010504); material: water (ENVO:00002006), including particulate matter (ENVO:01000060) such as... | depth 5 m | reverse complement strand
GTCAGTGTCAGTGTCAGTGTCAGTGTCAGTGTCAGTGTCAGTGTCTGTGTCAGTGTCTGTGTCTGTGTCTGTGTCTGTACCTAGATCGATATGAACTAGAGACGGTTTGAGCCTCCAGTCCCCAATCGACTCACGGATATTTTTAAGTAGTTTCGTTTTATCTTCGTTATCCTCTTCTTTTTCTGCCAAAATACGGAAAGCGTCACTATGGCTGAGGGTAATTGTTTTATGAAACCCTTTGTCCGCTTGATCTTTCGGCCTAGAGTTACTTTCGGATCCATCAATTAGAATCAACCTACCATCCATGTCGATTTGGATTTCGAGGGTTCCTGATGCCACCTGCTCAAGAACACTTGCTTGAAGGTCCTCCCATTCAGAATTATTGATGAATTTATCCAACTGCCCATAGACCCTAAAACCATAGTCTAGCATGGTGTTTAGTAGTCCCCGCCAGGCGATTCCCCAAATCTCTGATTCTTCAGATTCCTCTTTCATTTTATGGAGGAAGGATGAAAATGAGCTTGCTTGGGCTAAAGCATCGGCACGATTTTTGGATGTCATTGGGTTGCTGTCAGAGCGAGCTTTAACTTCGATAGGCGTTACTCGCATCGCTTTTGCTTCGCCTTGCACCTGTAGAATACTGAAAACTAATAGATCTGGGCGTTGTTGCTTTGCCTGTGGATCAATCGCGCTGCGGAGATCATCAAAATGGTTTTGAAATGAATCGACAGGGATAATTAAGTTTATAGTTTTGTCATCTTCGTCATAAGCACATAGCAACCCAATGCCTGAAGTGTTTGGGCCGAAATCTGATTGCATCATTTTGAATCCGGCTAAAACACCAACTTCTCCGAAAGTCATCGCCCCCCCTCCGGTTAGTCGTTTGAGGGTAGGTATTCCCCTTCTAGAAATCTCATGTAGAAGTATGCTTATATGGTCACTGTCTAAACTCTCATTTGGAGATATAGTTGATATGGCAGATTGAACCGCAGCGATCATACTTGGCGACTCTGATGCCAGAAGGTAGTAACCGCTATTGTCTCCAGATCGAGCTGAATAATTTGGTAATTCATAGTCCCATAGGAATGCTTCTTCTTGTTGTCCAAAAAAACAAGCGGCATCGATATTTGAAGACGTGACAGCCGTAAATTGTGAATGTTTTATTCCATCATGTAACCTAGTAAGTTTTGGTGAGAAGACAAAAGCATCGAAATTCTCTGCACACCTACTTTCAAAGGCATCTACACATTTCATTAATAACCCTTGCGCAGAGGAACCATCGAGGTCTTGGGGGATCTTCCCAACCCTCGATTCAGCAAGGAAGCTATGCTCATTTGAAAGTTGTTTTCTCACTCGATGTCGTAAGAGCCCCGTCTTATCGATGGCAGAGCGAAGTTTTGTCTTTTGAAAATTTGGGGCTGCTGAGCCAAGGTGGTCGATAATGGCAAGGTCAGTTCGAGCTTGGGCCTGATCATTTAGATTTCTACGGAACCAGGTAACTGCACCTTCGGTTAGGGCTGTTAAAGAAGCGAGGTTTGCTTGCTCTGGGTGAAGCTGTTCTTCCCGAAAATCAACAATTTTTAAAGACATTCCCCCAGAGGAAAACCAGACGTCGTTTTCCCGCCCTAGATATGCGCTACACCATTCTTCTATCCCATCATTGCAGTTGCTCGCACCCCTAGTATCGCTCATGATAGATATAGAAAGGTGGGATTGAGCTGCCAAAATCTTCGTGATTTCGCTCAATGACCGAATTACTTGTTGCGGAGTAAAGCCGGATGTTAATCCCTCAACTTCAACCCCTAATCCGTCATCAAAGAAATGACTAAAGGAGTCGGTATTTAAATCTTTGACTTTATCATTTGACCAGAGGACTGCCCAGTAGTCTGAAGAACTAGGGACTGAAGTGAAACTAACACTAATTAACTCACCCGAAGGTGTCTGGCAGGGAAGTAGGATGCACTCTGGGTTGACATCAGGGTTCAATGTACTTGCAGCTGGGCATTTCTGTTTTATGTTTCGGTTTAGGAGTTCCTGTGCTAAGCACTGCCAAGCTAGCCTTATGGGGTGGAACGGGGAAAGTAGTATTGCATAGGGAAGGCTCTCTAATGAATTAGCGCCTTTTTCTTCGGTATGGAGGCAGACCACGTCGCACCATGCTGCAGAGTGGTAATCAGTATTAAGCCAGTTTAAATAGGTATCCAGATATTCCAACAAAGCCGAACGAAAATCAGATTGTGACATCAAATCATAGAGTCGTATGGACTCGATTGGATCAAATAGATCGTTGTCTGCATCACCTTTTATAAAAGAAAGTAGTATTTCTCGTAGCCTGATAAATTCTACAGGAACTTTAAATTCATCAGCTTTTGGCCAAGGTGGAAGGATCTGCTCTTTTACTGAAAGGGTGTCATGCTCGCACCACCTTGGTTTGTGCCAGGCGTTTTTAAAATCTGGCCCCAATCCAACTGGTCTAAATGAGTTTTCAGGTTCTTCTAAAATCCAACCTTGCAAATCCGATAATCGAGTTGAAGGTACCTCGACCTTGGTTGATCCCTTTTTGGGGAAATGTTCTATCACTAAACGTTCAAATTCACTAGATGCGCCCGTGGGCGTATGATCCAAAGAAGTTGCATTAATTCGAAACTGGTGCTCCGCACCATTTATTGTCACATCAAATTCGAACTCGCACTCCTCATCTGCATCGATAAGGCAAGAAGCTAAATTGTCGTCATAGCTAGTGATAATTCGTAAATCTTGATCCCCTTTTTGGCTAGATGTAATTTCTTGCTCAGATGAGTTATTGATGCATCTAATCTCTTTTGAAAATATAACATTAGAAGACTTATATAAATCTAGCCTATGGGAACCGATACTTTCAAACTGAAAATCAGATTCATACCAGAGCTCTTTACCTTTTTTCTTTGCTTTGAATAAGGCCGCTTTCTTAGCATTATTAGAGGTCGCAACAACGCCCAAAGAATAATTCTCAAGGGAGATTAATTTTACACTAATAGGCTTAATCCCCTCTGACTCAAACTTATATTTAACAAACCGATCATGTTGAGGAATGTCCTGATCTGACCAATAAGTGCTTTCCCCAGGATTGACGATTAAATTGGCAACTTCATCCATCTTTTTATTGCCGCTCGCACGATATATTGTGATCTCTTGTGGGGGATTACCCTCTTTTACATCCAGTTTAAAATGGACATGGTCTTTAAAAATCGAAGGTAGGCCAGACTGTGCTACAGCAAGTGGATTATTTGGCTTAACGTCCAAAATATCTGAGGGTGAGACGATATTATCACCGAGCAATTGCTCCCATACATCTAGTGTTAACTTCTCCCACCAATCTGGGAAACGATTATCGCTATCAAGGTTCGGGCGATACTTTAGAATTGGGGCAGAGTTGAAGTCTGCTGGCATGATGCAGTCAGAAATATGGTTTTGAAAATCATCCAATAAGGGCCATAGTTCTTTGTCGATCTCTCTAAGGTCTTCGAAAGATTTCTGAATAGATTTACTATCGAAGCTTGCTCCCAATGTTTCTAAAACATCACAGTGCTCTTTATCACCCACTTGATTTGGATCGCAATTTACCATTCCCAACAATGCAAGAAAGTATCGATAGTTGGTTTTATCTGCTACTGGCTCATCAAATATTTGTTGCATCAACTTCCATGTATGAGGCTTATCCTTCCTAGAATCATCGAACTCCCAAGTCTCTTGTAAACATTCCTTAAAAGCCGTTGATATCCCGCTCCCAGGCTCATGTTCAATGCCAAATCGTTTTAAGGCTTCTTCTGTTAAATGTTGGATTAACGGCTCTGAGTACCATTGCTCAAAACTTTCCGGTTTTTGCTTTAGGCCTGCATCAACTTTAGCCGTTAGTAGTGATTCAGAGATACTTTCGCCGATTTCATGCAGGAATATAAACTGTTTGATATTTTGATTTCGAATGGAATTAAGGTTTTCAGACGAGCATAGGCATGACATTCCAGCCCCAATCTTGCCGTCAGCCTGATTGTCAACCAAAAATACTAGGGATTCAAATGTGTTACTTCCATAGTTGAATTCTAGTTTCTTCTTGCCGTCTAGCAGTCGATGGAAGAGCTCCGAGAGTATAGACTTTGGCGGCCCACTAAATGATAACCGAAGATCTCCGGGCTCAGCCTGAGATACAGCATCAACGAACTGAACGTGAATATATTTAACAAGCTGATCAAGAAAGTTGCTCATATTAGTTTCCCTGGTTTCCTGCGAAAGGGCTGATGACAACCATTCCACCTTCAGCATCTGGGCTATCCAGAACCAAGCCTAGGTCTCGTAGAATTTTTCCTAAAGCACTCGTGGGTATATCTTGGGCATCTATTTCAATTCCATACTTTGCAAGATGTCCACAGAGATTGTCCACAGTTTGGGGAGTTGATGAATCTCCAGCCAATGAGTGGACAATTGAAAGTACTGCTACTGGCCCAAGTGAAACAATCCATGGTGCAGATCGATATGCACCATTTTTTTTAAGGAAATACCCTTGATCATAGCTATCTAAACCTTTCTCTGCGGTCTGCCTCTGACCAAGGACGTGCCGCAGAAATTCCTTAATGTTAGACGCCACCCCTTTTTTGCCTGCTGCTTCCCTGGGGTTAGAAGACATTGCATTTCTCATGAGCGAATTATAACTTGATCGATCAATTTGTTCGCGATTGGCATAAATGAATGCAATAAAGGCATCGATTTCATCTTTATTGACAAGGCAAAAATCTATATTTGGCGGCTTAATATTTTGCTCTTCAAGGAGCCACAAAAGAAGATTAATGCCAGCTCGTGCCCGGATAAATTCAATCGCTAGATCTTCAATAGCTCGAATTGCTTGTTGGCCAAATCGTAAATAGCTTCTATTGGCGGAGTTACTTTTTATTGACTGTAATAATTCTTGATTGCCTTCCATGGCCGCTCTAATTAAGTCATAGGTTCTTTTGTTCTCTCCACAGATCCACAAGATGTGTGTGGCTGTACCTAGTCGTAATAATGACTCAAGCATGGAGATCCATTGGCGGCGTGTCAAACAGGTTTTTAACTGGAGTATTTGCCGCAAGTCACGCACAAATTGTTGTGCTGGACATGGGCAGGGCTGCTGATTTTTATGCCATTGCGAAACTGTCTCTGACCTATCGTGGCCAATATGTCCCCACTTGATATCTTGAGCGGGTAAACGCCAACTCTGGAATTCTTGCTGGAGGAACCTTGCCCAAATATCATCGTTTTCGTCAACACTTAGAGCATCGAATAGGTCATGTCGAAGTGAACATGCTTCTTCATGTGATGAATATCCATATTCAATTATTTTATTTACAAGTTCACCAGGGTTCCACGAATTTCCTGAGAGTCTTGCAGACAGTGAGTAGGCAGCGGCGTCAGGCACAAGGGGCATGATCTGCAAGAATCTTTTGGCGGTTTGATTTGGCTGTTTGGGGCTCTTTAGATTTCCAGAAATAATTGATCGCCAAGAATCAGGATCTATTCCAGTCGAGCCCTCGTTTTTGGGCGGACGTTTACCAGAATTTAGTAAGTTATTAAATTTACGCCCAAGCGAGGGAACGTTTCCCTCGGTCACATTTTGTAGTCCTATATTTCGATATACAGATGCTAATACAACTTCGCCAGATGCATATTCAGGGGCTGGTCGCATATGTAAAAAACTATCTGCATAGGCATGGTGATTGGAATCTTTATGCCACGGCTTCGCAGTGAATTCCTCGAGTTTAGTCATTATTTCCCTACTCAAAATCTACTGACTCAAATGTAAAACCATCTGTCTCGATTACAATCTTTTGATTTAGGCCAACTTGGATAAAGGGTTCATCATCCAATATCGATTGATCCCTAACTAATCTACCTGCAACCATGGCCTTTACCCGATCAAGAAGGGAGAAAATGTCAGTTCCCAGTGAAGCTTGGTGCATCCCATTGCCCAAGCTCATTAGGGCCTTGTATAGTTGGAAAGTTAAAGGGATATCAAATTCATTAACCTTTAAGAAGCGTATTGGGGCAGCTGGGCGCGATTGTGTTTTAATCTCACCGGGGCCTGCCTGTTTGACCTTGATATTTTCTTTCATGATTAACGACACATCTCTTTCGCGAGTTGCTAAAGGTTGGCCAAATGTCGTGGCTAATCCAGCACGAAAAGAATTATCTTTTTCTCGAAGGAGGCGACTTAGTTGTTTGATGGGTGTTTTTATTGCGTTCCCTGAATGGATTAGCTCCTCATAGGAGTCTAGGGTATTCTTGTCGGTAGTTATCCCCATCCGAACACATAAGCTCCTTTTTGCAAACCTTGCAGCGAATTGCCGAATGGCTCGTTGTAGTAATCCAACCTTAGCCCATTCGGGTCTCGGGAAGTTGTCTTCAATTAACGCATCGTCCGCTGAGATAAGTTTTTTAAGAACATTCTTTTCAAGTAAGGTAAGCCTACGCTCGATATGCTTATATCCATCTTTAACCGAGAGGCTAAACTTATCTTCTACTTCTTTAGCCGTTACATCAGTATTTTTTCTTGTGAATAAGACTTGTCCACCGTCTACATTGGCGGGGTCGAGGGACTCACAAAAACTTTCCCGTATCCTTTTGGGGACTTCTCCCCCTGCATTAAGGATGTTGACATTGTTGCGGGCTAGGAATTTAAATAGGTCTGCAGCTTCGGTGATGCCAGGCGTGTTGGGGGCAAACTTAGAATTTTTCAAAAGCTTCTTTGCATCCCGATATTTTCCTCTATCGAGTGTCGGCCAAATTGGGAACAAGCGGTGATGGAAGAGCCTTGAGGCCAATACATATGGGGCGCGGGATTTGTCTTTAGATTGTTCTTTTGCCCAATCGCATGGTAGATATTCTTTGTTCTTAATTTTGAGTTCTGCAACATCACCCACCAAGAGGTATGGAACTAGGGAAAAGAGGTCGCGGAAGGTCCAACGTTTACCACTCGTCAGCTCGTAAAATCTAAGAATGGAGATCACACCATCAATATTGTTTTTTTCCAATAGAAGTTTTTTGTTCTGGCAAAATGGGCAGGCGTCTCCAAGATCACAAGTGGCACTCCACTTGGTTTCGTCGAGTGCTGCTTCAAATATTTTGTGGGCAACGGTTTGTCCATCCACGCAGTTTTTGCGGTCTACTAGTGACTCGATATCCATGGGCCAAACTGCAATTGACTCAAAATTCTCCAATGGCCAACAACTATGGAATTGGGACGTAGAGGTCACAGATTTTGTAATTGCTTCGACTACATCAGATTGCTTTTCGTCAGCGATGTTTGAAGCATTTGCCAGAATTCCTCGGTTGATACAGCATAAATAAATGTCATTATTTGCAGCGTTTTGAATACCGGTGATGTCTTGTAAGAACAATTCTTCTGCCGATGTTGCAGATGAAGTTTCAGATGCATCTTGGACTAAAATGATTTTACAATTTAAATGTTTAGGCAGGTCACAATTGAGTTGTCCTAGGTCTGCTTCGATTCGCCTAGGAATTAATTGGTTTTCACCAATATCAAATTTCTGGGCAAAAAGCTCAACCAGATTCCCCGAAGCATGAAGCTCTGAGTCGAGCATCTTGATACAGCGCTCTATCGCATCTGTTTTTCCATTTCCAGGGCCACCGACTAGTAGGATTGATCGAGGAGTATTTCCATCCTTATCCGCAACAATTTGTTTGGACCATTCCTCAAGGCGATCTGTTAGGGGGGTATCAATTTGGCCAGCGGGGCGCCCCGATTCATCGCGGAAAGGTTTCCGTACTCCCCCGGATCGATGGCCGGCCCATGAAAGTAAGCCATATGGATATAATATTTTCGCATGCGCTTCGTCGCCTTGGGACATTTTGTCACGGTACCTGATTACTTGAGTCTTTTTATTATGTCGAGAAGTACATGGCCCATTGCTTTCGCAAGGAGGGGCGGGACGGCATTTCCTACTTGGGTATACCGGGGGCACTGTATCCGCCGGCGTTTTCCTCCAGTGGTATAAGTTCCCCTGAATTCAAACCAGTCTGGGAAAGACTGCATGCGGGCATGTTCGCGAACGGTGTGGATACGAGCTTCGTTATAGTGGATCATATCGTCCGGCAGGGTTGTGATTGTAGGTGCTGGTGCATCTTTAGATAGCGGGATAGTAGTCCTTTTTCCTATGGATAACTTTTCTTTTACTTTCGCATTAAGCTGTGTTCCCCTGACCTGTTCTCCACGGTTACATGACTCCAGAATCGCTTTAAATTTTTCAATGGTCTCACTACGATGTTGCGGAAGCCTAAGGCTATTGATTTGGCCACCATTCATTTTGCCATGCATCAGTTTTTGATACGCTGTTTTTGGCTTTTTATACACAAGTTCTTGGAACCCACTGACAGATTCTGGATCTAAACAAGGTTGTAATTTCTGATTTTCAATACATAGGTCTGAGATAGCTTGTTTAACAGTGACCGGGGTATTGCCAAGCCCAAGATCTTCGAGGAACTTAGAGCGGGATTCTTCTAATAAATGAAAGAAGTCTATGCCGTTTAATGGTAGATCACTTCGGGCAGCGAATGTAATATATCGCAGCCGATTCTGGGGGACTCCAAATTTACTCGACTGGATCAGGCTTTGTTGAACGATGGAGTAGCCGTTTTTCTTTAAAGCTTGGGCGAGTAGTTCAGAATGTGGTGGTTCATGTTTACCTTTTCCATTTGAATGGAATTTGGATGACATACCTTTAACATTTTCGACCAATATAAGTGCTGGGTTTGCTATTCCAACAAACTTGATATACTGCTTAAAAAGCGAGTTTCTTGGATCTGATGCGATGCGGCGTCCAGCAGAGGAATAGCCCTGACATGGCGGCCCACCAACTACTAGATCGATTTTATCTCTTTCTGCTTTAAGCTGCTTACCGTACTTATTCAAAAAGTCTTCTACAGAGTATGCTGATTTAGGCAGCCAATCTGGCCAATTAAATCTTATTTTATCTGGTCTATTGAGTTTGGATTCAGACAGGAGGTTTGATTCAAGGGTGAGGAATGCATCATCGGTTTTCTCGATTGCAAATAACCCCCCCCATCCAGCCTGAAGCATTCCGAGAGACAGTCCTCCACAACCTGAGAAAAGGTCCACAAACATTGGTTTATTGCGTTTCAATTTCCATCCTCGAAATTGTTAATAATTATTGTCTTGGATTTTTTCTTAAAAAATCATCAAGAGATATCTAACTAAATAAATCACATAACTTCAGTGAAGATTATTAGGTCCATAATCTAAATTTTTAAATTCTATAATTCCTTGTTCATATGTACTAAACTCTACAGAAATTGATTCTTAAAAACAATTCTCTCGGTAATTCTTTAAAAGACGATATTTGTAGTAACCTCTTTTCATTCCAAAGTTTGTGGAATGTATTTTTCAACTTCCTATTTTGTTCAACTTCAACTGGTCCAATTATTATCAGAGTCCCTAATATCCTTTCGATGAGGAGAACTTTTGAAGAACGAACGAGTAATCGAGATCGCCCTCGAATAGATTGTCCATAAGCCACTTGACGCAGATGCACTATAGAATTTAATAAATATCTGTCTTATACCCAGCAAGTCCTTTAAATTTAGTTAGGCCGCCTAGCAACCTGCTCCTAATCAGTAAAGCGGCACGAGATCAGAAGAAGTCAAAGGATGAATGAAACTTCCGGTCTAACAAGTAAAATACAAAATCATCACTTAAGCTTGCCTCTGGTCTTGGCCAAAAAACTAGCTGGACGAAATGCTAAAGCATCTTTCAATTGCTTTCGTTTTGTTTCAGGTCGAGAGTGAGTATAAGTTGCAGTCATCCCTAAACCATGGCTCGCTCCATTCGTCGCGGAAGTAGAATGTCCCATCAATTCACTACGGATCAACGGATCTACATTCCCATCCTGTAAACAAGTAGCAAAGAGATGCCGTAGCGATTTAGGGGCGGTGAAATGAGGGAGTTCTAATCGTCTTGTCAACCTGATGAATTCCGATCGTATCCGGTCGGTTTTCAACGTACCGCTATCTCGCCAGATTGTTCGTGAGTGTTTCATCCACTGGTTTCTATTGATGGTCTTGCCGGTAGCAACCTCTTCTTGAGCTACTCATTGCTGGAGTAAGTCTTCGAGTTGCTTTTCAGTTTGGCCATTTAGCTCAGGTTGTGCGGACGCTGATAAATAACGTCGTTGCAAAAAGACTGGCCCCGTGAGTCGATCACCAACTGTGATCTTCAGGACATCTCTCAGTTCATCAATCAATGGGATTTCACGTTCGTTTCGTGTTTTGACCTGCCAGCCTAAGTGAGGTTTGTTTCTGACGAAGAGCATTCCTGTTTTCAGATCTAGATCGTCTGGTAACAGCAAGTGTGTGAGCTCTTCTGGTCGAAGTCCCGTCAGCATAAGCGTGAGAAAGATAGGAAACTGCCAGTCGTCACAGGCTTCCAGAAACGCCTTTTCCTGATCGGGGCTGAAGATGGAAACAGCTTTGGCATTTTCAATCGGGATGCGGTCCAGGTCTAGACAGGAGAACGGGTTTTCTGCGTAGGGAGACAGGTGCCGCCGTTTTATCGCATAACCAAACATGCTTCGGCAGCATTGCAAAATATATTTGATTCCTTTGTCGAGCAGGTGGCGTTTCTGGGAATTCGCATGACCATTGGGAGCGACTTTGATTGTGCGTAGGTAATGTACAAACTCTTCTGCGTGTCCGATCTTGAACAGTGATGTTTTTGAAGCCACACCTTTATGCGAGATGAAGTTAATC
>TARA_R110000850_G_scaffold34024_2_pt1 | contig 10829 bp, 20 predicted proteins | sample TARA_R110000850 | Tara Oceans TARA_R110000850 (sample SAMEA4397586) | marine metagenome | biome: Polar Biome; feature: [SRF] surface water layer (ENVO:00010504); material: water (ENVO:00002006), including particulate matter (ENVO:01000060) such as... | depth 5 m | reverse complement strand
AAAGTAACTCATTGGATGCCACTCCCTGATCCACCTTGTGCATAATGACAATTCTTTATTAGGTAGGGAAATAGGAAAATAAAATATGAAAATAAAAAAATATTCAAATCTATTATTAATAATTCTATTTTGGATAGCGTTATTAACAACTATTCACTTTATAAGATTATGAAAAATACAAAAGAACCTGAATATCCAAGTATATATGATCCAAGAAGCGGAACAGGTACATACTACCCTTGGGATGAAGAGTATATAAGAAAAATGAAGATATGGCAAGAATGGTATGATTCTAAATGTAAAAACTAATTTTAAATTATTATGAAACTAATATTCACATTATTAATTTGCTTTATGGTATTTAATACTGTAAAAGCTCAGAATGCAAGCTTAGATGCTGCAAATAGATCAGTGTATAATTCTATTAGTCCAGTTCCTAGAACTAGTACTAACACCAGTGTTACTTATACTAATAGAATAAACATTATGGTTCCTACTAGTAAGCCAGTAGATGTATTTGAATTGTTTTATAATCAAGAGATCTTCAATAATTTATTGGCTCCAAATGTAGGTGTTCAAAACAATCCTAATTTATTATTATTCCAAAAATCTACCATTAATAACTTAAGTTATGACACTAAATTATATCAAAACTTTATTAAAATCAAATAAACGAACTTATAGAAAAATAAGAGAGTATCAGTTTGATTATGTTTTATTGATTCAGAAAGATATATATTATCTTGAAGTAAAATATGGTTTCTTTGAGTGGAAAAGAGCATCAGCAGATTTTTATAATGAGGAACATCTTAATTATTATTATGAAAAATTAGTAGAATACAATGAAGCTGTAAAGAAAACAATTACTTATCTTAAATAAAAAACTATGATAGATTTAACAAAACAATGTATGGTTGCTGATATTATAGTAGTAAACTTTTCAGAACCAGGATATTATTCTGGTAAAGTAGATCCTGAAAGTGAAACTATTGTGTTGGAAAAGGTATGTGAAAGTTATATTGATTTCAAAGATGCTAAAAACTTTTGTAAGTATAATAAGTACAAAATTGAACCATATTTGATTAATGATGTCTATGACATTCCTACAAATTGGGAGTATAAAACTAGTGTTGAACTAAACGAAGAATTTTAAAATGAAGAAATTTAAAAATAAATTAACTGTAAAAGGATCTAGATCTTTGTTAAAAGCATTTGCTGAAGAATTAGATAAATTAGGTTATCAAAAAGATAGAATGTCTGGTGATATTGATTGGATATTAGGTCCAAATAGTATTTTATGTAATTATGATACGGCTCGTTATGGATTTCATAACCATGATAGTATTAGTGAACTACGTATATATGTTAAGCTACCACAAGATTGGGATCGAGGATTAAAACTAGCTGCTGAAATTGAAGAAGAAGTACCAGAGTATGTAGAATCTCTTTCAACTTATCATGATCAATTTACTAAAGGTAAAGTTTATAAAGTTGATAAAGAACGTGTTTCAACAAATAATTATAGTGTTTTCACTGATGATAGAGGAAGACATAATAGTTGGGGTAAAACAATGTTTAAACCATCTACTAAAGAAACATATGATGCTCAAGAATTAGCTAAACCTCAAGTTGGTAAATGGTATAAATCTAAGAATTTAATTTGTATTCTAGTATATTGTAAGGAATTAGCTAATGATGGTGGTATTTTTGGTTATGGTATTGATGGTGAGGGTAATTGGTCAGACAATAGATTTTCTTGGTTTGGTTCTGATTTTAGTAAATATGCTGTATTAGCAACTGATAAAGAAGTAGAGTCCAGACTAATAGAATATGCTAAAAAGCATTATCCTATTGATACACATTTTAAATCTGCTCATAATGATTCTCCAGATGCAATATCTAATGGTGAATTTATAATGATTGAATGTAATAAATTTACTATACATCAATCAGGAAAAACTATTAATGATCACTATAGATTTGTTTATTTTGAAGGTAAGTGGGCAGAGATACTGCCAAATGAAGTTAAAGTAAATGGGTATGTTGTTACTAAATTAAATGATACTACTGTTAAAGTAGGATGTAAGCAGTTTCAGATATTTGCATTGGATAATATTTCTAATTTTATTGCAATGTACGGAGGTACATATGATATTGATAATGTAAGTTGGACTGCTATTGATATTAGTAAAGTAATTAGTGAGTTTAACAAAATGTAATCATGATTGATGATATTAAAACTAAAATAATTTATGATATAGAAGTATTTCCTAACTTCTTTTGTTTTAATGCCAAGAAACCTAATGATGATAAATGGTATAGATTCAAGCTGGATGAGAACTCTAGCTTGAATCAATTACTGGAGTTAAAGACATTTTTGGAAACACAAGCTGTATGGATTGCTTTTAATCAAATTCATTATGATGATGTAGTTTTATCATTTATAATGAGAGAGTTTAGAAGATATACTAATATGCCTTTGTTTTTAAAAGATATTTTTAATTTCAGTGACAATCTAATAAATCTTGAGGACAATTATGAATTCATTAAACCTTATAAGTATAATAACAAGATATTAAATGGATTAAATATTGATCTGTTTTTATATTGGAGTAAAGGTTTGAGAATAAGTAAAAAGATTAGTTTAAAATCATTGGGTGTTGGATTAAAACATCATAAGTTACAAGAATTACCATATAAACCTGGTACTTATTTAACAGCAAGTGAAAGGAAAGAAGTATTTGAGTATTGTGACAATGATGTATTAGTCACTGAAAAGCTATATAATAACCTGTATGATACATCGAATACAAAAACAGGTTCTATTAAGTTAAGAGATGATGTTTACAAACAAACAGGTTTAAAAGGTTATTCGTGGGATATACCTAAAATTGCATCTGAAACATTAGCGTTAGCTTATTCTAAAAAGACAAATATTCCTACAAAGGAAGTAAAAGAGTTTAGATTTGAACGATATTCTAATTTGAAAATAGAATCTTTATTTGATGACATTGATATTAGTTTTAAAACTGATACATTGAAAAAGATATGGGATAATATTAAAAATAGTATTGATAAGGTTGAACAGGAATTTGTGTTTATATGTAAAAACACAAGATTGAAAATAACAGTAGGTAATGGTGGAATTCATTCTGTAAACACCAATGAAAAGTATTTTACAGATAGTCAATTTGATTTATATACTTCAGATGTAGCATCACTATATCCAACTAATATCATTAACGCTAAGACAATTAGATTTGAAGAAGTGTTGGAAGAGTATATTGATACTAAAGCAGAAAGAATGATTGCTAAAGCTGAAGGTAATAAATCAGTAGATAAGTTTAAAAAGTTAATTTTGAATTCTACTTCAGGTTTATTAGATAGTGAATATTCATGGTTATATTATTCTGAAGGAGCAATGAAGTTAAGATTACTTGGTCAGTTACAATTACTCATGCTTATTGAAAAGGTTAGTTTAGCTGGTTATCAAATAGTAAGTGCTAATACTGATGGTGTTGAAGTACTTATACCAAAAGGTAAGTTTAATGATTATTTACTTATAGTAAAAGAAGTAGAAGATCAGTTTAATATTATATTTGAACATGAACAATATACTTCTATACACTATTTAAATGTGAACAATTATATAGCTGTATTACAAAATGGTAAGACTAAGAAAAAAGGTTCTTTTGTTACTGATCCTGAATTAGGTGATAGTAATGACTTTCTAGTAATACCAAAAGCTTTAGAAGCTTATTTTGTACAAGGTACACCAGTTGATGAATTCTTAAAATCATATATTAATTCATCTGATGATGCTATTTATGATTATTGTATGTCACCTAAGATTGATAGATCTTATAAAGTAATGCATAATGGTAAAGAATGTCAAAGACTTAATAGATTTTATCCTAGTAGTAATTTAAATCAAGGATATATTTATAAAGTAAGAGGTGGATCATTACATCATTTACTAAAAGATTCTGGTGTTACATTATTTAATGATTATGTTAAAGGATCTTATGATATTAATTACGATTACTTTATTACAAAATGTAATGAAACAATAAATAACTTAGAACCTAAACAATTAACTTTATTTTAAAATGAAAGATGAATTAATAACATTTTCTACAGCTAAATTAGCTAAGGAGAAGGGGTTTAGAGAATTATGTAAATATGGGTATGGAAAAAAAGGAGAATTACGATGGTTTGATGAGGATGCTAATTTTAATTTTTACAAGGGAACATATGTACAATTATCAGCACCAACACAATCATTACTTCAAAGGTGGTTGAGGGATGAGAAAAATATATCCGTTGAAGTAAAACTTAATTTTAACATAAATTATTTCAATTGGGCTGTATATCAAATTAAGCCCCAGAATGTTATTTGTTGTCAAAAGGTTGTTGGACTTTACACTTACGAAGAGGCATTAGAAAATGGATTACAAGAAGCACTTAAATTGATATAATATGAAAACATTAATTATTTATCCAAATGAAGGATATAACACAGGATTTACCATACTCGATCCAGAAACAGGTGAAGGTTTAGCTTCTCATTTTTGTAGTCATCAAGGTTTTGCTAAATATGATTTACATGATGGTAGACCAGAAAGATTAGAAGAATGGAAAGAAACATTTGGTGATGACACTGAAGCAAAATTTATAGGTGAAACAGATTATAACTGGGAAGAGATTTATAAAAAAAATCAAGAATTAGGTAAAAAATAATAGATACATTTGTTTATGGAAGATGAATTAATAACATTTCCTACGGCTAAGTTAGCTAAAGAGAAAGGATTTAATTGGGAAGTATATGGTGAATATTGGTTTGATGATGAGGAAAATACGTGGATAGAAAATACTAACTATGCAATGCCTTGTTTTTATAATAATAACTCAAAAGGGCACAATTATATATCAGCACCAACACAAAGTTTACTTGCAAGTTGGTTAAGGTTAACATTTGACTACCATATTTATTGTGTACCTTATGGTAAAGATTTATGGGAGGTAAACATATGTACTTCAGATGTTACTTGGAATGTAAAGAATCATTTGTGTTATGATATTCTAGCAAGAGATAATTATAAAACATATGAAGAAGCAATGGAAATAGGATTAGTTCAAGCACTTAAATTGATATGATATGAGCGATATATTTAATAGTATAAAAATATCTACTGAAGTAAAAAAAGAGGTAGATGAAGTTGTGTTTAATGTAGAAAAAGAACATTTATGTATGGCGTTTTTAGAACACATAGAAGACAATTATTATTATAATAGTGGAGGATGGGTAAATTGTGAAACAGATATACATAAATCCAGAACATTAATATATAAGGAATTCACAGATAAATTTAAATAATGGTAGATAATAGAGAAAAAGCATTTAATGAATGTTTAGAAATATTAGATAATCCATGTAAGAGTATATTACTTTTAAGTCCTAGAGTAGGAAAGTCACGAATTGGCATTGGTTATATTAAATTACATCAACTTAAAAAGATATTGTGGGTAACTCCTACAGTAAAGTTGAGAGATGAGGATATACCTGATGAATTCATCAAATGGAAAGCTAAGAAACATTTACCAGGGGCAACTATTGTATGTTACAGTAGTCTTGCAGCACAGGAGGGTAAATACGATCTGGTTATTTTAGATGAAATACAAGCTATAACAGAAGCTAATGCCAAACCATTACTAAATGGTAAAATAAAGACTAAATCTATTCTGGGGCTTACTGGTACTATGCCTAAGCATGAGGAGAAACTAAAGTTGATTAAACAATTGGGATTAAAAATTGAGAAAGAGATTACTATTGATGAAGCAGTTGAAGATAATATGATTGCTGATTACAAAGTAAATGTTCTCGAAGTACCTATGGACGCTGTAAATAAGAATATTAAGGCTGGTACAAAGGATAAACCTTTTATGACTACGGAAGCTGCTAATTATGCTTATCTATCTAAGAACATAGCTAGAATGATGTTTAACCCTAATAAATCATTGTTACAGTTTGCTATACTAAAAAGATTAAGGTTTATATATACTTCTCCTACTAAATTATCTACAGCTAAGAAGCTGTTGAACTATTTAGATGGTAGAAAGTTAATATTTACTGGTAGTATAGATCATGCAGAACAAGTAAGTAAACATACATATCATAGTAAGACAACAAGAGATGATTTAAATCTATTCTTAGATGGTAAAGTTGATGTCTTAGCGTGTGTTAATGCTGGAGGTACTGGATTTACTTATACTAATGTAGATCATTTTATTATTGTACAAGCTGATAGTAATAAGTCTGGTGGTTTTATTCAGAAACTGGCTCGTAGTCTTTTGTTACAAAAAGATTATACAGCAAGTATATGGGTAATAACTTTACAAGGTAGTCAAGATGAAGTATGGGTAACCAATGCTTTGGCTGAATTGGATAGTAGTAAAATTGAATATGTTAATATTAAAAATTTAAAATTATGAGTTTAACTGTAGAAGAAGTATTAGAAAATGCTGATTACAACATTAACAATGCTAAAATATCATTTCAAATTGAGCTTGGAAAAGAACAATTAAAAAATTATAAGATTGCTAAACAATTAGGAGCAAATGATGAAGATGACTGGGATGATTGGGAAGATAAAGTAGAAGTGTATAAAAATAATCAATAATATGGAATTTATAATAGACAGAAGTACTTGGAGATGTGGTGGTGACAATAATGATGATTCGTCTAATAATGAAAAAGGATTAGGTGAAACAGCGTTATTAAACAGAGAAGGATTTATGTGTTGTTTAGGACAAGTTAGTAAACAATTAGGTGCTACTGAAGAAATGTTGTTAGAACATGCTGAACCATGTGATGTAGAAAAATTATTTGATTTAGATGAAAATTGTGTTTTACTAAATGAAGCTGGTTTACAAACTCTTCTAACTATTGATGCTATGAGTATCAACGATGATTATGGTATTAACATTAAAGAAAAAGAAAAGCAACTTAAAAGTTTATTTTCTGAGCATCTTATTAAATTAAAATTTATAGGTAAAAGTGTTTCCAACAAAAAAAAATCAAAATGAAATATATACTAAGAGTTCTAGCTTTACCATTTTGGCTAATTATAGCATTAATTTACATGTTATATGAGTTGATTACAAAAGCAATACTATTTGTTAGATATGGTGGTGAAATAATTACTTACTCAACTGATGATAAAATTACTATATTTGATATCTATCAGGAATTAAGAAATGATAAACTTTAAAAAATAAAAATATGAAAAAATTAGGAATAGTAGTAGTAATACAAGTAGCAATAATGTTGTTTTTACTAGTAGGATGGTGTAAATGTGTTTACAAAGCCATTAATTGTAATTGGGAACCAATAGGTAAAGCTGAAGTAATTTATACTGGCGGTGTTTTGCTTGGTTATGGTGGAATTATAGGTTGGATTAATATTGAAGACAAATAAAATTATGAGAGATTTTAAACCTGAAGATTTTGATGGTTCAGGACAATATATTATTAGAAATGATAAAGCTCCTGATTATTTTACTGATGCTGGATTTATGAGCACTGTTATGTATAAAGTAGGTTACATGCATGGTAATAGAGTTAGTAGTTTTGGTCACGCTATTGTTAAAATATCAATGGCAGATGGATGGACTACTATGGGTTATTTTAATAAAAATGGTTTTACAGAAAATCCACAACAACCTGATAAATGGACGTGGGTTCCTTGGACTTCAACATTTGAAGAAAATAGTATTGTAGCTAAACAAAAATTTTGTGATTATTTAAATAATCCAGAACTATCTCAAGAATATAGATTTGCTACACATGAAGAATTAATGAGGGTTTGTTTATATCAAAAAAGAAGATGTAGGTAACCATTAATTTGTATATCTTTTATTAATAGTTATATTTGTTTATGTTTAACCATAAATAATAATATTATGAAATATGAAAAAGTGGAATGTCCCAAGTGTCTTGGTCAACAGGATATATTTGATGGGCATTCCTTAGTGGAATGTACTATGTGTAAAGGAGAAGGAGTAGTCAGTGAAAGAATAGCTGACCTCTATGATCCTATTGCAGATGAATTAAGTAATCATTTATTTGATAAAGAAGAATGAAACAATGGAAAATTTAATTAGATTTCTAAAAGATAAAGCATTAACTCCTAATGCTTTATTTTTTTTGTATAGTGTTGTAAATGATTTGCTTCCTTTTACTTACACACGTAGTGAGCTTATATTAATATTAGAAGCTTTACAGGACACAAAATGTATTAAAATAACAGATACTGTTACTTTAAAATATTCAATAAGAGAAACAGGTGTTAAATTAATAAAAGAGTTAGATGAGTTACATAATGTAAAAGTTGTAACTGCTAAAAAACTTAAGGAAGCAGATAATGTTGTGATGTCTGATATTTTATATTGGATTGATGAGTATAGAACTTTATTTAAGAATAAAAAACCTGGAGCTACAGGAGATAAGAATGCTTGTATCACTAAAATGGCAAGATTCTTTGCTCAATATCCAGAGTATGCAAATAAAGAAACAGTAATTTCAGCTGCTACTAAGTATATCAATGGAGAAGGTATGAATGCTAATTTTAAATATTTACAAAAAGCAGATTACTTTATTTTCAAACAGTCTGCTAACAAAGATGAAATAAGCAATCTAGCTTCATTTTGTGATGAATTAGAAAGTACAGAAGAAGAACAATCAATGGTAAGAAAACTATGAGTAAATTATTTGACGATGTATTAATTAATATACAAAGGAATAAAAAGTCATTAGAAGATGGTAAACCCAATTGTATTCCATTTGAATGGTTTCCTAAATTACGAAAGGTAATTCCTGGAATTATACGTGGTACAAATTGGATAGTAACTGCTGGATCTGGTGTAGGTAAAACTCAGTTCTCTAAGCATAACTTTGTATTTAAACCTATTGAATGGGTAAAGAATAACCCTAATACAGGTATTAAATTAAAGATTCTTTATTTTGCTTTAGAAGAAAGTAAGGAAGAATTTATGAATACTCTGATATCCAATAAGTTATATGCTGATTATCAATTAGAAATAGATGTAATGAGTTTACAGTCTATGGGAGATACACCAATCACTGATGATATTATTGAAAAGATTAAAAAGTGTAAGGATTACTTTAATGATTTGGAGGAGTATCTTGAAATTGTAGATACTATTAGTAATCCTACTGGTATTTATAAATATGTAAGAGATTATTCTATTCAAAATGGTGTTCATTATTATTATAATTTCAAGAATGATAAACAGAAATACAATCCTATTACTTATAATGCTTATGCAGCTTTAAAAGCTAAGGGAGAGAGTTCTGATTATGCTTATTGTCATTATATACCTAATGATCCTAATGAATATGTAGAAGTTATTGTAGATCACTTTAGTTTGTTACAGCCTGAAAAAGGAGCTGAGACAACTCATGCTGCTATGTCTTTGATGAGTGCTGAATATGGTCGTAAGAACATTACTAAGCATTGGAATTATGTGTTTATTAATGTCCAACAGCAATCAGCTGAAGGAGAAAAAGCAGAATATACTAAGATGGGTGGTAAGATTGAAGAAAAATTCAAACCTACACTAGCTAGTTTAGGAGATAATAAATTAACTCAACGTGATGCACATGTTGTCTTAGGTTTATTTGGCCCTGCAAGACACAATATCCATTCATTTAATGGATATAACATAAGTAAGCTTCAAGATAATTTCAGGAGCTTAGAGGTGCTTAAAAACAGGATTGGAAGTGGATTTGTAGAAGACTCGTTATATTTTGACGGTGCAGTAAATGAATTTAGAGAATTACCTGATGAAATGACTGAGAATAATTATCAGTATATTATACAAAAACGAAATAATAAATTTAAATAATATGAAAGTAAAAATAAAAAAGCTACATCCAGATGCAGTAATTCCATTTTACAGTAAACCTGGTGATGCAGGTATGGATATTGTAGGATTAAGTTATACAGCAAATTTAAAACATGGGTTTGTAGAATTTAAAACTGGGTTATCTATTGAAATTCCAGAAGGACATGTCGGATTAATATTTCCAAGAAGTTCAATTAGTGAAACAAGTATGACATTAGCTAATTCTATTGGTGTAATTGATTCTGGTTATAGAGGAGAAGTTCTAGTTAGGTTTAAACCTGATGCTAGTTCAGTTTTTGCAAGTACTGATGAACAAGTAGCAAAAAATTATGTAATGAAAACATATAATACAGGAAATAAAATAGCTCAACTTGTAATTTTACCTTTTCCTAATATTGAATTTGAAGAAGTCGTAGATTTATCTGTAACTGAAAGAGGTACTGGTGGTCATGGTTCAACTGGAAAATAATATGAAATATTATAAAAGATTAGTGGATATAAAAACAACTTTTCCTTGTAAAAAAGGAATGATTTATCCTGAAGATTTTTCTGAAGGACATTTTAAACCTGTAAGTAAGTGTGTTTATGCTTATCCTGAACATTGGCAAGAAGTAACATTCTTAGATTATTGTAGACAAGAATATAAACCTTTAGGAAAAGAAGATATTGAAGTAGGTGTAGTTTATTTAAAAGTACCAATGAGTGAAACTCCTAGAAAAATTATCAGAATTGAAGATAATAGAATGTATTATGAAGAATCACAGGGTGGTTTTAATTATATTACTGAATTAAATAGTGATCATGATTCTTGGTTTTTAGTATCATCACCTAAAAAAGAATTTGTATTACCTGAGAAGTGGTATGTTAAAGCTACTCGTGAAAATGAATCTATATTAAAAAATT
>TARA_R110000850_G_scaffold22210_58_pt1 | contig 10830 bp, 9 predicted proteins | sample TARA_R110000850 | Tara Oceans TARA_R110000850 (sample SAMEA4397586) | marine metagenome | biome: Polar Biome; feature: [SRF] surface water layer (ENVO:00010504); material: water (ENVO:00002006), including particulate matter (ENVO:01000060) such as... | depth 5 m | reverse complement strand
ACCGGGCCCCTTCGCGGGAGATCCGATCGATGTGTGGCGTCCGCACAAACGGATGTCCCATGCAGCCCAGTTCGTCCCAGCGCAGATCATCTACCAGCACCACAACGATGTTAGGCTGCGCGGGAGCGGCTTTCACAGAGACCGCATTCAGACAGAGGCAGATCACCAGACAACACCAGACCAGAGTCTGCACCATGACGAACCGGGGAAAACGTTTCACGAAAACTGCTCCTGGTTGAGATTCATAAATCATCGTCTGAGCACGCGGACGAATTGGTTGAGACTTCACTGTACCAGACTGCCCGGTTGAATCAAGTAAGCTGGCAGTTTTGGCAAAACCGGAACCGGGCTTCCCACCTGCTTCACAAATCGCAATACTGCTGCTCTGTCTCCCTCTCATCTGTTTCTTCCTGCATAAACTCATCTTGACTCCGCCGAGCCAGCAGAGATAAACGCTAAAACGTGTCGCGCGCGTGACCAGTTTACAGTGCACTGAAACACGCGTCGCTTGTTCCACTTCTTCACTATAAAACAGCCCGTTTTTTCCAGATTTGCACTGCCCGTAACCACAGAGGTTCCGAAAGTACTCGTGCGGGTCGCCGCACATCGCAGCCCTTCGCCCCGGCACCGCTTCAACATCGCAATCCATCGCCCCCGGATCAACCTGTATCGCCACATTGTTCCCCATCTCCACTTGCTCCCCCCGCGCCATTGCATAAGATTCATCCTCGAACCTGAAATCAAACTTCCGATAGCCGATTCAAAACGAAATACAAAACCAGCCATATGAAAAACCCCGCATGCCCCGACCATCCAGGCGAAAGCATTTTTGAAAAGTGACTCACGACACACAGAGCCTGGCATCCAACTAAATCCTTTTTCGTGAAGTTTCGAATTTTTCGTGGTAGGAAATAATCGTGTCGGGTGGCCCTGTAGGCTCGCCCAACAGTGACTGTGCAAAGCCCCCGATCCCCAAAATCACAAAGCATTATAAAAGAAACTCCCCCGCCCCCACAGATGAAATTCCCGAACCACTGCAGAAGAAACAGCGGACTTATTAAGTTCGACACAATTCACAGTAGAACAGATTAGCCGCAGGTCGTTAGCCCCGGTTATATTACGAACTTGTCATCAACCGAATCGACCTCTGTATGGTTCCTCTGGATGGTTAATGTCAGAAAATGAACTACCACGAAAAACACGAAAGAAAAAAAGAGGTAAGCCAGGAAGCACATCCGGGCCAGGCAAAGCGAGCAGAAAGCTGTCAATGTAACTACCGTGAGTGTTAACTCAGTTTCAAATTTGGAAAGCTATGCAGAACCAGAAACCATCAATGTAGTAAGATTTGGAAAAAGGTGATTGAAACAATTATTCACTTGATCCAGGAGGGGATTCAATTCGTTAATTCAAATACCGGGTGAGACTGGTTTAAACTGACGGTCTTGCAGATGTTTTTTCTTAACACAAACAGGTGCTTGAGATGCTCAGCGCATTATTTATTACTTTATTCTGTGTAATGTCCGGTGCGATCTGGCTATTTATGGCGTACCGAAATTCGCGGTTAAGACTCAAAGGTGAAATATTATTTATTGCATTGCTCTCCTGGCTCTCGAGTGTGTTGCTTATTTTAAGTGTTTTTGGATTGAGCTTCCTTATAATTCACATCTGGCCTGATCTGTCTCATCTGTGGGAACGTTTAGAATTTGTCGTGATTTTCTTATTCCTTAGTATTCTGCTTTCTTCTTTGATATTCATTCTGTTTTCATTTCGAGTGGAATGGTGTTCTAAAAAATTAATTGCAAGTTTCTCGCCGCGTGATGAAATCGATCAAATAAAATAAAGATCGAGAAGAGCAGCAGAATTAACCGAAAACATTCATCATTAGCCGCAGGGCATTAGCCCCGGTTGTGTTACGAACTTGTCATCAACCGAACCGACCTCTTGACGACTGATGACAGGAAAAGGAACTACCACGAAAAACACGAAATGAAAAAAGGGTGAGCCCGGATGCACATCCGGAAACGAAGCCACGAGCTCAAGCTTTCGACGACTCTTCACCGTCAATCCCCGGTTCCTATCTGCAGGATTTTCAACCGACGATCACTGGCAGTCGAACGACCGCAGTGATTGCCAGCCGACCGATCCTGCCAGCAAAATACCTTCACCTGGGGAACAATCAGCCATCGCCCCACGAATCCCGCTCAGGTGGAACGATATTCGCATCATGTTGAAGTGAAACTCAGTGAGGCCGCAGGGGCGGCCCCGTTCACAGCAACTGCAGGGGATTTACCGATGACTGATTCCGAAACACATACCAGCGATGCAACGCGAACTCTCACCTATGAATGCCCCCACTGCGGAGCGGCTAATACAGTCGATGCCTCTGCGATTGGCGAGCTCGTCACGTGTGTGAATGACAATTGTGGTCAGGTCTTCAAGATTGATGCCCCGGCTGGTCACCTGCTTCGCAACGACGATCCAAAGGCGGTCGAGGCGCGGGCCCATCATCGGGATACCTCGGTGTCTCAGGCTGAGCAGGAACTCTTCACCGTGCACCCGGCGATATTCGGTAATCATCCGTTCTCGTTTCTTGGGTGTCTGCTGGTTATCATCGGGGGTATTGTCGGTGCGGTAATGTTTCGCGAGGAGTTGATCCAGTTGTATTCCGGATTGATTCTCGCCTTAGCCGGGGGCTTAATTCTGTCGTATTGGTGGCTTCAGACCCGGTTCCGATCCGTGACCGTGACTTCAAAACGAACAATCTACACTCAGGGCATCTTTTCCAAACAAACGAGCGAAGTGCAGCACGATGACGTTCGCAACATGCAGGTGGATCAGAGCTTCTTCGATCGCCTGGTTGGCGTCGGACACATAGCAATCTCCAGCTCCGGCCAGGATGACATGGAGATCGACGTTCGCGGACTGAAGTCACCGCAGCGGGTGATCGACATCATTCGCGAATATCAGTAGGATTAATAAGATCACCTGGAAGAAGCGGGGGAATGGCTGCAATCTGTAATTGACGGGCAGCAGCAAGATTGGCCATTCCGATTCCCCAGATACATAAAATTTCATCGATCGTGTTGGCAAAGATTCTGTTCGCTTTCGCCTGTCTTACATGACCACGTACAATCGATTGAAAACCTTCATTTGCCAGGAGGGAATCCTTCTCAAGTATTGCCTGAAATACCTGGGCATACCCCAAAAGATCTGTCAGCTTATGCTGCTCACAGGCGACAAACAGCTTCGGAAGCCACCTTTCCATCTCAGTGAAATCATTGAGTACAAAGGCTCTTAAAGTATATCCCATCACATAGTCAAAAGGGTGGTCATATTTTTTTTCAAGGACGTCTCGTCCTCCCATATTCAGTGCAAGCCGTTTCGCAACGTCCCTGTTCTTTGCTGCCAAAGCATTGAATAATGATTTATACGACAACATGGAAACATACGAATCATCTATCGGCTCCCCTGCAGCATGTCGGAGAAAAAGCCCAATATCTAACTCTGCAGCTTCAGTGAGTTGCCTTTGAAATGAATCCACGTCGTGCTTTAAATAATAATCTGCGACTGCAAAAAAACGCAGATCTAATGCGAGCATATTAGTGCTTGAACCATTCCTGTCTTTAACAGAATCATTAGCTTTAGCCCTTATCAGGTCGAAATTCTCACTTCGCAGCTCTACCAGCATTCGTAATCGATCAGCTAGATTTGCCATTTCTCTTCTTATATCTCTTCAATCAAAATACTTAAGGGACAATCAATCAATTCCATCATCCTGAACTCGGCCCGGATGCACTTCCGGGCCGAGCAATGTGATCAGGAAGCTGTCAGTGCAACTTCACTCAACCATAAAAAATGTCTGCCCCAGCTTTCCACTTCCCGTATTCTATCTGTCGGCTCATCCGAAAGTGCCTGCGAACCAGAAGTTAAACAGTACCATTTTTTGGGTTTACGACAGATGTTGTATTTGTTGTATAACAGGAATATCTTTTAAGGAGAGTTTGGATAATAGTGAGCCTGCATGGGAGCATGTGAATGAGACTGCCACGGTACCGATAAGTTACCAATGATCCGCCAAGCTAACATTTTCCAATACAGAGAACTTATTCATGAATTCCGAATTTCACATCATTCTTACCCTTGAAGAAATTCGAGTGATTTCATTTTATGAATTCAATTCCATCTATAAAACAATTGGAGATGTAATCTCTGAAGGAAAGCGAAGATTTGAAGAAGCGATAGGAAAAGAACCAAAATACTTTCGATTGTATCTGGAATGGCTATATATGGAGAAAGGTATTAAATGGAATTACAGAGCTGATATTACAGCCCCGTACAAAGCAAACTATGATGTGAATTTAGAACAGGCAGGCTTCTGGATGTCAATTCTGGCTGACTCAGACTCGCTTCAGAATGTTAAGAAGAATTTTCAAAAGCTGAAGATCACAAATGATTGTCTGGAAAACGCAAGGTTATGCTTTGCTCCCTATAACGACAGCCACGTCTCAGATTTTCTTGTGTGCCATTCTTCTTTTAAAAAAATATTGGATATTAAATTATGCAAGGGGAAAGAATTTTTCTGTAGAATTTGGCAAACAAATTAGACGTAAAGATCAGGTTGTTGCTGCACAGATCAACCGCAGTGTATTAGCCCCGGTTCATATCCCGAGATTGGTACTGGTTACTTTTCAATCACTTCATTGCCGCAGCCCACGCGCGGACTGCTTTTCTGATCGACTTCTCATCAAAAGCCGCGAAGCCCAGGATCAGCCCGCGGGCCTGTTTCGGTTCCCGGGCATAGATGTGTACCGGATGAAATTCCACACCGGCCCGCTGTGCGGCGTCCATCAGGGCCCGGTCCTGTTTCGCCGTCTTCCCCTGCACGACCAGATGCATGCCCGATTCGGGCAAATCCAGGTCAAGCTGATCCCCAAACTCGCTCTTTAATGCGTCATACAGGCAGGTCTGACGCGTATGGTACAACGATCGCATCTGGCGAATGTGTTTCAGGAACTGACCCGATTCAATAAATCGATGCAGCACCATCTGTATGAGTGGCGGAGAGAACCGATCGTTCAGCCAGCGGGCGTACGCAAAAGCACCTGCGATCTGTTCAGGCACAATCAGGAACCCCAGCCGGATCGCCGGAAACAGCAGCTTGCTGAAAGAACCCATATAAATCGTTCTGCCGCGCTGATCCAGACTGCTTAGCGCTGGATGCGGGCGCCCCATGTACCGGAACTCGCCATTATAGTCATCCTCGATAATCCAGCTCTGCTGCCGTTCCGCTTCCGCCAGCAATTCCAGCCTGCGATTCAGGCTCATCGTCATCGCCATTGGCCACTGTCCGCCCGGCGTCACATACATCAGCTTCGGAGATTTCTTCCGCGCGGGCACCCGCGTCAGGTCGATCCCTTCCCGGTCCACGGGCACGGGGACAATTTTAAAGCCCAGCAGTTCCAGTAACTGGTTGGCGGGCGCGTTGCCCGGTTCCTCCACCCAGATCTCATCCCGTGGCTCCAGCAGTACCTGCGTCACCAGGTTCAATCCCTGCTGCGCCCCCGACGTGATGATCACCTGCTCTTTGCTGCAGGAGACGCCCCGCGAAACACCCATGTACTCAGCAACCGCGGACCGCAACGGTTCATACCCCTGGGCATCACACTGTTCCAGATGCCGCATCGACCAGCGGGCCTGTTCATTCGCCAGACGATTCCACGCTGCCCGCGGGAACTCTTTCACTGCAGGCAGATGCGGACGGAACGGCTCCGCCTGGGCAGCAAATTCCGGCATCCAACTGGCATACTCATTAAGCAGTCTGCCCGAAGTCGACAGCGACGCTTTGAAATTAGTCTCCGACGTTTGCGTCCGGTTTGCGTTGCCAAACTCAAACGCTTCAGGAGGAAACTGCGCAACACGCGTTCCCGAACCGGTTTCCGATTCCAGGTAGCCTTCCGAAATCAACTGCTCATACGCGGCCAGCACTGTATTCCGCGAAATCCTCAGCATCTGTGAAAGCGTGCGGCTGGAAGGCACCCGCGATCCCGGCGTTAAGAGTCCGCTGGAAATCCCCTCGCGAATCTGATCCTCTAACTGCTGATATTGACTCTGATTTCCCGATTTCTCAATAAAAATCGCTTCAAATTCAAATCGTTCTTTCGCGCGTCGGCTCATGAAAAGTGGCCCCATCCGATTAACCCAAAGTGGTTCTTTAACGGGTCCATCGTACTGGTATAATCACAGCATCACAAGCAGCTCATTTTGACAATTTCACTGATAAATTAAGGAGAGGAAATCATGTCCGGACCCCGCGTCAATTATTACAAACACGTCGGCAAAGCCGCCCAGCACCTGATGGCTATCGAAGAACTGCTCGAGCACACCACGCTCGGCCCGAAACTCCTGGAACTGATCCGCCTGCGCACCTCACAAATCAACGGCTGTTCTTTCTGTGTGAATTACCACACCCAGGTTCTCGGCTTACTGGAAGAAACTCCCGAACGCATCAACCAGGCCGCCGTCTGGGAAGAAGCCCCCTGCTTCAGCGAACAGGAAAAAGCCGCCTTTCGCTGGGCCGAAACCCTCACCAAAATCGCCGACACCCGCTACGTCAACGATGACCTCTACCAGGCCACGCTCGACGCCTGGGGTGAAGCCGGCATCAGCGAACTCACACTCGCCGTCGGCATGATCAACACCTGGAATCGATTGGGCATTGCTTTCCACACCGACCACGGCTTCATCGATCAACTCCTCCGCGCCAAACGCAACGAACTGGCACACGCCTGAAAGTCTGTCAGAAAATATTTACGGATACCAGCCAGGGAATTCCACTGTGAAATTAAACAGCGTCTCATCAACCATCTTGTTCTTCATCAGCGTCTGCTGCCTTGCTGCATTCACGTTTGCAGCAGGCGCAGCAGAACCTAAGGTCCACGTCAAAGTGCTGCGCGCGGATGAACTCAAACTGCAACAGAACGGCAAAAGTATGACGGCCACGATGCTCGAAGTCACCCTCGATCCTCTCGCAGGCAGCCCCCCGCATCGGCACCCCGGTTCTGTCTCCGGTTACATCATCGAAGGCACCTTCGAATTTCAGGTCGGCGATGGTCCTCTGCAGACCTTCAAAGCCGGCGACACATTTTTCGAACCCGCCATGATCCTGCACCGCATCGGCCGCAACCCCGATTCTGAAAAACGAACCCGCTTCATCGTCACCATGGTGCATCCCTCCGATGCCAAACAACTGGTGATCCCAGAACCCAAATAAAAAAGCGTCAGAACTTCAACCGTCGAACACACTCATTAGCCGCAGGGCCTTAGTCCCGGTTGTACTACGAAATTGGCATCAACCAAACCTGCCTGTTGATGACTGAAGCCAGGAAATGAACTACCACGAAAAACACGAAATTTGTGATTGATCTACAGAAAGCAGCACCTTGAACTCCTCTACCCCGCGACACGAACGCCTCACCCGGTTCGCCCTTTATTTCGTCCGCCTGGCTTTGGCCGCGTCTTTTCTCTCCGCCGTCGCCGATCGTTTCGGTTTGTGGGGCACTGCTGGAACCGGGGAAGTTGCCTGGGGCAGCTTTTCCCCGTTCGTCGACTTTACCGGCCTGCTGCTCTGGTTCCTGCCCGAACCGCTGGTCCTGCCATTTGCCTGGACTGCTACGATCCTGGAAGTCCTGCTGGCGCTCGGCCTGCTCATCGGCTTCCAGTTACGTTACGTCGCATACGCCAGCAGCCTGCTCCTCTTCACATTCGCTCTGTGCATGACCTTCGGCACCGGACCCGAAGGCCCCCTCTCCTTCTCCGTCTGGACCGCCTCCGCCGCCGCCTTTTTGCTCGCCACCCACCCACAGGTGCAACCAGTGACTGCGGTTGAGTAATCTTGAGTCCTACTCAACTCAGAAAAATATGGTCCGTCCGAAACACATCAAAACATCCCGGATCCTGCTGAACCACCCAATGTACGACAACTGTCGTTGACAAAGTACGACTACTGTCGTATATTGCAGAAATGAAACCCAAACACCCCAAACCGACCGCCGCAGAACTGGAAATACTCAGCATCCTCTGGGAACACGGGCCGGATACCGTCCGGGCAATTCACGAGATTCTCTCCAAAGGCAAGGAAACCGGGTACACGACCACGCTGAAGATCCTGCAGAAAATGACAGAGAAAGGACTCGTTACTCGTGATGAGTCTCGTCGGTCACACGTTTATCATGCTGCAATCCAGGCGGAACAGACGCAGCGTCAACTGGTTGACGAACTACTCAAACAAGCCTTTGGTGGCGCGGTCGAAAAACTGGTGATGCAGGCGCTCTCCTCTCGAAAAGTTGCCCCTGAAGAGATCGGGGCGCTCCGCAAATTACTAGATGAACTGGAGAAGAAATCCCGATGAATACGTTGCAGGAATTTCTGAATCATCCACTTGTGATCAAATGGGGTTGTGTGTTGCTGCATTTCCTGTGGCAGGGCGCAATTCTGTCGATGATCGCCTGGATTGTACTCTCCCTGTGTGCCCGGAGGTCAGCTTCGCTCCGCTATCTGCTGGCTACCGGCTGTCTGTTTCTGATGGTGAGTTGCCCGCTGATCACCTGGATGTGTCTGGGACAGCTGGATCATTCCAGTATGCCCGCCGCACGTGTTCCCTCTTCGGGTATCTCTCTTCCTGCTGACAATCCTCCCTTTGCCCTATTCGCATCGCAGGAAGGAGAGCCGCTTGCGGAGGTTTCAGAAAAAAATGACGTCTCAACTTCCACATTGATTCGGACAGGTTCTGCGAAGCCTTACTGGAGTACCTGCCTGGAAAGCTGTCTCCCCTGGTTTGTGGCGGCCTGGGCATGCGGTGTGTTCGTCTTATCGGTTCGGCTGACTGGTGGCTGGATCGTTGCCAGAAAATCAGTAGAAACGGGTCATCCGCTTCGTGCGTCGTGGACCGCACGTGTGCAGCAACTTACGATGCTCCTCGATCTGTCCCGCCCGGTTCGGTGGGTCGAGTCAAACCGCATCCTTGTTCCGCAGGCGATGGGTTGGTTGAAACCGGTGGTACTCGTGCCCGCTTCACTGTTCACAACACTCTCTCCTGATGAGATCGAATGCCTGATACTGCATGAACTGATACATATTCAACGGCATGACTTTCTGCTGAATCTGATGCAATGCGTCATTGAAACGCTATTTTTCTACCACCCTGGAGTCTACTGGCTCTCCCGCCGCATTCGGCTGGAACGGGAACTGGCGTGCGATGCTGCGGTCGTCAGTTTCACCAATGACCGATTCACCTTTTCCCGCGCGTTGCTTTCCCTGGCGGAACAGGCACAACTTCCCGCACCGGCACTGGCTGCAGCTGACGGTGACCTTACCACGCGGATTCGCGCGGTCCTGGGACTGAAACAATCCCTGTCCGGTTCTGGCTTCCTCTTCGGACTTTGCCTGACGGTGTGCATCATGACAGTCGGATTCGTATCGTCTGTGAATTCACAGACACAGAAAACACCGCAACGAGAAACAGTATCTTCGATGCCCGCTCAGAATTCTGCGCCGGTGATTGAGCGGTTTGTCGAGGACGGTATTCCTGTTCCCGAACTCTCCGGAACAGTTGTCGACATTGAAGGTGCAACCGTCGCAGGTGCAACGGTTTATTTACGACAGAACAATCGTTCCAGGAGTGGACGGGGGATTCCCAGACCCTGGGAAGATCTGGCACGGACGACGACAGATGCAGAAGGGACGTTCCAGTTTTTGGGCGTGCTGGATGCCGAGCAACATCGCGTCTTTCCCGCTTACGATCTTGTCGTATTGAAACCCGGCTATGCGCCAGGCTGGAAACATCTGCTGCCGATCAGGCCGGTTTCAGACATCAGATTGACTCTACAGCCCCCCACAACAGTGACCGGTCGCGTGACGGATACAGCAGGAAAACCTGTTGGCAACGCTGAAATCAGACTCAAACACCTGATGTCAATTCGGCATATCACACAGGCAGATCTGGAAGAAGGACGCTGGCCGAGCTGGAAGGATCGTCAGTTTGTTGCCCTGGATGGTTTCCGGGACGCACCAGTCTCAACAACCGATCTGGCAGGCCGCTTTGAGCTGAAAGGTCTCCCTGCTAATCGAGGGCTGGTGCTGCAAGTCTCACATCCGGATCATCTGATTCGCGAGATCTACGCGGCGACCGTTCCCAAACTGCCCCCAGAGACCGCCGCAAAAGCGAAACGGGAAGTCCAGGCGGGTGAGATATCGGTTTCCCTTGATCCGGGATACCGCCTCCAGTTGCGAATCGTCGATGATGAAACGGGCGCGCTGATTCCCGGAGTGCGTTGTGCCAATAGTCAGGGGAGCTACCACATTCATTCACGGCAACGCGATCAGGATGGGGTAATTGAGATCAATCACCTCACAAAGCCGCATTTCTTTGCCACCGTGAATCCACCGACTGATTCCGAATATCTCGCCTACAGCGAATTGTTCGAATGGTCTGCTGAAACGCGTTTAAAAGAAGTCGAGATCCGGCTGAAGAAAGGGATTCCCGTGAGTGGGCGCGTCATTAGCCGGGAAACAGGAGCTGGTGTTGAAGGCGCACAAGTCTTTGTAAGACGGATACAGCAGGAGGTTCTCTCTGAGACATTGTCTCTGCACACCCCCAGACCGGTCACTACCAATGCCGATGGTAACTTTCTGTTCCACTGTCCCCCGGGAGAATTTGCCTTTCATACCTGGGGGAGGAATCGTGGATTTAAGTCGACCGCTTCCCCCCAAATGAGCAGGCAGAAAGTCTTTGTCACACCTGAAGGACCAGATAACGAGCCCATCATCGCGCTG
>TARA_R110000850_G_scaffold44057_1_pt1 | contig 10831 bp, 10 predicted proteins | sample TARA_R110000850 | Tara Oceans TARA_R110000850 (sample SAMEA4397586) | marine metagenome | biome: Polar Biome; feature: [SRF] surface water layer (ENVO:00010504); material: water (ENVO:00002006), including particulate matter (ENVO:01000060) such as... | depth 5 m | reverse complement strand
GATTGTCAATCGTGTAAAAGACTTCGCCTTAGATGATATCAGCACCCGCACAGAATTCATGGAGGCCCGTCTACAACGATACGCTAAGTATAGAGGTTGGACAGAGCGGGATTCAGGTCCATGGGAAGACTCAAGTGATATCACAATGACTGATATGATGACTCACGCCATGAAGCTGCACGACGTGCTATTCAATGCGCTAATGTCAGAGAACCCTGTATCAGCGCTAGCGCACAATGTAGCTGATGAGCCAAAGCAGGAAAAAATTGACCAGCTGATTCAACATCAACTATTTGTTGATATGAAAGGCACGACCATGTTCGGTGAGATGGTAGAGGCGTTCGTAAATGACGGTGTATTTACCGCGTTCACTCCTTGGATACGAGAAAGCCGCGACATAGTAGATATTCGCATATACCCTGAAATACCGTCCGATATGGTGCCAGAAGACTACTTCATCGGCCAAATAAAGCAGGAATTTCCAAAAGCAATAATCAGAAAGCTCGCTAGTGGTTGGGACTTCGTTGTAAATTTAGACGATGAAACATTCACAGCCAAGTTCTATACTGCTGAAGAAGATCGGGTAGAGTTAGTCATGGAACGCGAGGTCGAGGTATTTAACGGACCAAGACCAATTATAAAAGATATAGATGAGGTTCTTCACCCATGGAGAGCATCAAACTTACAAGCGCCAAGCCCAAGTAACCCAGGCGGAGCAGGTCACGTAATCTTAGTCGACTACCCTACAGTAGATGAAATATCACGTCTGTTTAAAAACGGCACGTATGATTTAATGACTAAAGAAGATCTAGAATCTATGGAGAGTTCTAGCATCAATAGAACTGACCAGCAGATGAAAGATCAGAAAGACGATATGCAAGGCACCGTCGAAGGTCGAGAGTCACGCGACGTGAGCCATAGAGCACTGACCCGCTATACATGCTTTGATGTGTATGAAGGCAAAGATATGATTTGGTGGGTCATTGAGGAGACAGGTACGCTTCTAAAAGCCGCTCACATGACTGAGCTATATCCAGCGAACCCACCTCGTAGACCTTTTTCAGAAGCATCGTTCTTACCAGTTAAAGGCCGTCGTCTAGGAATCTCATATCTTGAGCTAATGGAAGGTCTACATGATGTAGGCAAAGAGATCTTGGATCAGACTATCGATGCAGGCACTATCTCGAATAGCCCATTCTTTTTCTATAAAAATACTGCGAATAATCCAGACGCTATTCGATTAGGACCGGGTGATGGTTACCCTATGGCAGATCCTAAAAACGATATCCATTTCCCTCAAATACAAAACAACCAGTCATTTGGCCTAAACGCATTTAGCATAATCGAACAGATGCAGAGTCGACTAACGCTTACGAATGATCTAAATTTTGGTGGTGTACCTCAAGGAGCATCTTCAGCGCTTCGAACTGAAGGCAATATGCAGCTAGTTCTAGGGCAATCAGAATCAAGGCCGGAACGAGTGATGCGCCGACTATTCGAAGGTCTATCAGAAATGTATAGCCAAATACATGAGCTAAACCAACGATTCTTACCTGATGACAAGAAGCTGTTAAAAATCGGTATTCTAAGTCCAGGCGAAGACCCTTATGAAGAGGTCAAAGATACTAGAGCGATTCAAGGCCGTGTAGAATTTACATTTAACGCGAATATGTTAAATACAAGTAAAGCAGGCATGCAGCAAGCATTGAACCAAATATCTCAGACATTGGTATCAGAGCTAATGATGAATGCAGGTATCGTAACTAGTGAGGAAATATACAACCTTGCAGAAGATACAGTTAAAGCTGCAGGTCAAGACCCTCGTCGATACTTGAAGAAGCCATCACCTGATAGCGGCACTATGAAGATATTTGCTGAAGAAGCACTACAGTCGATATACACGAACAACGTACCGAATGGAAACGCGGCTGAAGCTGGCGGCGCGATGGAACACCTACAAAAATTAATCAAGTTCACAGAGACTGACGATTTTGGTCACTTCACTGAGCCACAAGTTATGGCGATGAAGCAGTACCTAGAAAAAGTACAAGCAGAGGCAGAGCAGCAACAGCAGCAGCAACAGCAGGCAGCAGCAGCTGCTCAATTTGGAGCACAACAACCTACGCAGGCAAGGCCACAGCCAAATGCTGAAGCCGCTACAGTAGACCAACGCCAACAATTAAGTGAAGGCGAGACGTTCGCACCTCAACCAGGAGAAAACTAATGCCAGAAAAATCTGATTGGTTAAAACTCAATGAAGAGAAAAGAAAAGTCAAAGCGCCAGTAGAGGATAGCCGTACAGTACGTATGGCCCAACTACTAGCAGGTAAGCTCACCTCTAATAGCGAGTGGAGTGGGTTTCAAGAATACGCATCTAGTAATATAGCTCGACTTGAGATGATCGTAGAATCATTCAAATTAACGCTAATCAGTCATGAGGTAGTAAACAATGAAGAATTGGTAAGAGCCAAGATAGGACTGCATGCACATCAAGCAGCGTTGGAGGTCTATCGGGATATGCTAAACTATCCGGTAAGATTAAAAATCGTTGAAAAAGACACTCAATAATGATATAAGTAAGTTCGGTTGACAGGAGGGCTCACCACCTCCGACGTCGCGGTCTTAAAACGCAGGAATGAAACAATGACAGATAATGTAAATATCGGAGCCAATGAAGGCGAAGAGTTCGACATGAGCCAGATTCCAGAGTCAGTTCTGAAATCGATTGAGAAGAAAGCGAGAGAAGGGACTATCCCTAAAGAGCGCTACGACCAATCAGTTGGCAAACTAAAGGATCGATTATCAGCACTTGAGAGTAAGCCAGATGAAACGGCACCCGCACCGCGTACGTACACACGAGCGCAATTGCAGACCGGCGTTGATGAAGGCACAATCACTCTAGAGCAAATGGATAATCAATTAGAAGCACAGATGGTAGACAAGGCACGAGCGGCAGCGGTAGATGTTACATCGCAATCGCAAGAGCAGTCTAAATCTCAGAAGATCATTGATGACTATTGTGATGTCCTACCAGACATAACTGAAGACGGAAGTGATAACCGCCAATTAGTCGCTGAAGCGTTGGAAGACGTAACGGAAGTATTTGGCAAGCCAAAAAACGCAACTGAAAGCAGAAAGCTCGAAGCGTTAGCGTTGAAGCAAGCATTTGGCCCTCTGAAGAATCTGAAGCAACGAACGAAAGATATTAGCAATCGAGCACGAGCTTCACATAATGAAGTAGGCGGCAACGCGAATAGCGATAATCGTGGTTCGAGTGCAGAGACCAAGGGCATACCACAACGGTTAATTGACCATAATCAGCGATTCATAGATAATGGTTCTAAGACTTGGAAAGACGTACATGCAGAATTAAAGTACGTCAAAAGCGATAATGTCAAGGAACGCCTAGGCATTAAGTAAGTTAAACAATCCGCGACACAAAAAGGTGAAGAGTATGGATTTTAGTTATACATTAAGTGGTGCAACTCCACGCTTTAAGAAGATGATTCTTGGAGTTCAAAGCGACGTAAAGGGTGTACCTTTAATCGCTGGCACAGGTGGTCTAGCAGGTGTGATTAAAGCATCTACTACAGCAGCCGTAGATTTTATTGGCGTACAACATAACGTCCCTAAAACGACTTACCAAACTGCACAAAACGCAGACGGTACTGATAATGCATCAGTAGCAGAAGTAGTCGTAAACCCAGATGCTGTATTCAAAGCAAAGTTATGCGGTGGTGCAACATCAGGCACTGACCTAACAGCTATCGCTACAACCGCAACAAGTGCAACTGGCCTAACAGCTACGTTTACTACTTTAGCCGGTACGTACGACGAAGGTTCGCTATACTGCGTAACTGGTGCCAATAAAGGTATTACACGCCGTATCGCGTCAATCGCTGCAAACGTAGCGACAATGACAGTAGCATTTCCAGCGGATATTGCGTCAGGTGACACGTTCGTCGCTTTACCGTATGCACCAGATACCGCTAATCAATATGTTCAACTAACCACTGACTTGACTGAGCTTAACGTGACAGTAGCAGTTGATACTGATAACGCAAACTTTCGAGTTCTTGAGTTAAAGATGGACGAAGTTGGTAATAGCTATGCAATGGTCATCGCAGTCGATCACATGTATGGTCAAGGTTAATAGGGAGTAATTAAGTATGTCAGCAACATCAGCAAATTTTGGGGATTTACTAGATCCCACATTTCAAAAGATCTTTCACGAGCAGTATGACGAACTGCCTGATATGATCAGCGCGCTTTACACTATCGAAGGTCACAACGGTCGTGAGTCTCAGAAGTGGGGCCAGGTTGGTACTATCACCGACTTTGAAGAATTTAACGGTAACGTGAATTATTCAGATCAGAACGAAGGCTTTGATACGATCGCAACCTTCAAAGAATTTACTAACGGCATCCAGGTCGAACGTAAGTTATTTGATGATGATCAGTACAGCATCATGAATCAAAAGCCTCGCGCTTTAGCGACATCAGCTCAACGTACTCGTCAGCGTCATGCTGCACAAATGTTGAACAATGCTTTCTCAGTGGATAATACGTTCGCAGTGAATAGCGAAGGTGTAGCGTTGTGCTCCGACTCGCACACCACCACGTCAAGCGCGTCGACTGCCTCTGGTTTCGATAACAAAGGCACAACAGCGTTATCTGCAACTGCAGTCGCTGCAGCTCGAATCGCAATGGTTGGCTATCGTGGCGATCAGGCCGAACGCATCAGCATTAAGCCTGATGAGATTTGGATTCCAAATGAGCTATATGAAGAAGCACATGAGATCGTAACGTCTCTAGGCAAGCTTGATGTAGCGACCAACAATACGAACGTACATAAGGATCAGTACAAGATTGTTGAATGGAATTACCTGACGGACACGAACAACTGGTTCATGGCCGATAGCGCAATGCGTAAGCAGTCAACTCATTGGGTAGATCGTACACCACTTGAATTCGCTATGGCGGAAGATTTTGATACGATGATTGCAAAATGGCGTGCTTATATGCGTTATTCTGCGGCTTATTCAGATTGGCGCTGGATCTTCGGCTCACAAGTGTCGTAGAATAGGGCAATAGAAATAAAAGGCGCTCTATGAGCGCCTTTTTTAGAGGAAGTAAAAATGCCGAATAAACGACATAATGATATGACCACCGATGGTGGAGTACCTACCAACTCAAAGGCAGGAACTAAAGGCTCGATGAGTGAAGGCAAAACAATTGGTTGGGCAGGTCTGCCAGGCAAGTCAGGACCAGACCGATCAGCCGGTGTAAAGAAAGTAAAAACTTCAAATAAATCCGAAGGCGTTTAGCCTTTAGAAAGCGTATTAACCGCCACGGAGCGATAAAGACGATGAGCTATGAATCAACAATTCCAAAAAACCCACTACGCCCAAAACAAGTTGCAGAATTCACAGACGAGAAGAAGCGCCTTGAAACATTCTTACAACGCCCTGATGTAGATAAGAGCGATGTACGTAAGAACTTACGCAGTGTAAACGATCTTATCGAAGAGCAGTCAGCAAAGCAGCTCACAGGTCAAGACCTTGACTCAGCTCACAGTCGTATAGCAACGCTAGAAGAGACCATTAAGAAAGGCATGCTATCAAACGAGGAGATGCGAAAAAGCCCTCCTGGTGCAGTAGGCCGTCATATCGCGCATGATAAAGCCAATAAAGACAATATTCAAGAATGGAAGCGCCTTCAAATTGCAACTAATACTGGCAACGAAGATCCAGACTTAGCAAATATTGAACGACTACGCCCAGCTAAAAGCCGGATGAACATGCACAATGCATTGGTATCAGGCACTGAGCACCACAACGTCAACAACGCAGCACCAACAACAGTACTAACTAGCTCTGATATCGCTCTGATAACAGAACGCGCGCCGCCTGAAGTATCCGGCCGCTTATGTGTGATGGACGCAGAACAGCGAGCTATCGCCAAAACACAATACGTAACTGATTATAAAGGGTCAAGACAGACTCTAAATCGCAAGAAATAAAGGTAAAGCACCATGGCATTCCCATATAAATTTGAATCAAACTTCGAAGTAGGATCTGACAGCGAGTGGACAGCCACTGTAGGTACGCAAGTATCAGTCGAGAGCTATAAAGAGTTAGCACGTCAACGTAACTGGGGAGTGCCATATCAAGGTGCATTCGCACTTCAAGCAGTATTTGGGGTCGATACTGATTCTTATGTACGAACCACTGGATTAACAATCACAAGCGGTGATGTAGATGACACCCGGTTCATGCTTTACATTGGCAAAGATGTAGAAGCAACAGTAACCACTGAAGTCGCTATATTCCAACACCTACCTGCTATAGCCGCAGTAGGACTTAGAATCGAAGCAGGTGGTGATATCAAATTTGGTATTCGCTCAACATCAGCAGCACTTACAACATCACCAATTACATTAGAGCGCGGCGTGTACTACACGATCGAACTCGAAACCGACTCAACAAATACGAATACATGTACCGCCAGAATTGACGAGCTAGGTATTGTAGTTACCACAGCTAATGCGTCAGCCACAGCATCTACAACCGAAGGCTGGTTAGGTGTTATTGGTATTGGTGCAGGATCTCTAGCGAACGTATCAGGTACAGTAACGCTAGACAAAATCGCACATGATACAAATCGAATCTATGGCGATGCTCATCGATTTGCTTCACGCCAAGTACTGACTAAATCAGGACACGCTTTTGTAGGCCCAGGTCGTATAACAGATCTAACACTCGTTTCAGGATTAGGTACAGACTGCGTACTTGATATTTATGATACTGACTCAGCAACAATCGTACCAGATACATTTGTCATGCGATTGACTAATAACGTATCAGGTGAGTCCGTCATGTATAATGGACAACAGCCAATTGTGCTACACAAAGGTGCTTATGTCGTCATTTCTGGTACAGACCCACGAGCAGTCGTATCAGCAACCGCACCGGCCTATAGCAACGAAGCAGCTCTAAGAAGCTTTGCGAGGTAGGTATGGCTTTAAACAATCAGTTCAGCAGATCACTTATACCTGACTTCCAAATGGAAGCAGCGAAAGAGGCTGTAAAAAATCACACTCAGTACATCGTCACGATGCAAAATCCTGATATAGGAACTGCTGAAGAGACTGTATGGCAATACGGTGGGGTTTATACATATCTTACAGATCCTGCAGGCACTGAGCTGTTCGTATCATGCGCTTCTGCGGCTGATACAGGTCAGGTACTACAAATAACTGGATTATTATCTGCTGAGAGTGTGAGAGTAGATACAGTATTTGCAGGCACGAATGGTCAAACAGCGGCATCTATCGGGTCATGGTATAGAATCTTCGGAGTGAGGGCGTTATTGCCTACAGAGCTACAAGATGATTTATACATCGCAGAGGCAGATACTATCGTTGCAGGGGTACCGGCTACACCATCAAAAGTAAAACTAGCGATTATATTTGATACATCATTAGGAAGATCCCCGAACACTGCTAACACAGCCGGGTTCACACCACCACCAGGCTTTTTTGCACTTATAAGAAAGATTAGATTCTCAGGGCATAAAGGCAAAACAGTAACTTACAATACATTGATCAGACCTAATCAAGGAACTTCAATCGTTCCATGGCAAGACTCCGCACCCTGGGAAGTGTACGAGACTAACTCACTTCTAGATTTTTCTGGTATTATTGTAGACGAGTTATGGGATATAGAAATTAGAGCACATGCCGACGGACCTAATGCACAAGTCGTAGCAATTCTAGATATACTACTAATCAGGAAGGACGAAACATGAGCAGCACATCACAATTTACGACCTTTTCTGACCTATATAATGGTCTACTAAAAGCCACTCGTACTGACGGCGGCAATACCGCCACGGTTGAGCAGGCCAAACGCTATATCAATACAGCCCATGCTGATATGCATGTAGGGTTCGCTGAAAAAGTCCCTTGGGCTATACGTGATCACTCAGTAACGTCGAGAACATTCGCATCGATACTTGGTACGATAGCAACATCGACTATACACTCAACACCACCAGTCGGCGGCGTAACAGAACACGAATACACAATCAACAACGAAGACTTAATCGATATACCTACTCGTACAAAGATGGTAGCAGTAACATCAGCCGCAGGATTTAGCGATGGTCGAGAAGGTACAGTCGTTCAAACAGATAGTACCCCAGAAGATCCTCAAGCATTAAATGGGTACTCAAATACATTCGATGACGTCTACCAAGTAGGTGATATTGTAAGGTTCTACCAAGACGATATAAACATGCCGCTCGACTTCATGCGATTGGCAGGCAATCAAATTAAGATCGGCTCACGAGATTTAGAGCTTATAGGTCGAGTAGCGTTCCGCCATCAATTTGCCGGTCGTGTAGAATTGGGTAGACCGTTCGCAGCAACACTAATCGATTCTTGGGATCACAGCGAAAACGGCCTCGATCAAAGAAAGATACGCCTATTCCCAATCCCAGACGTTGCAGAGCGTATTTATATAACGTACGTCACTAAAGATATTGTAGTAGGCGCTGGCGGCTTAAATCAAGAATTAATGTCGGCTGACGGTGATGTACCAATCATGCCGATCAGATACCGCCACGCTATATTCTTCCATGCATTATATCACTGGTACCGTGACCGTAAGGACGATACCCGGTCACAAGAAGCAAAAGCTGAGTACATAGAGATTATGTCTCGAATCGTGAATGACACTGAATCAGGTCAAAGTCACATGTCTATTCGCCCTAATACTAACGCTTACCGTCGCAAGGCGAGTCGCCCTTACCATCGTCGTGGTGGGACTCGTTATGACTTCGGCAGCTTCGATAGGTTACAATAATGCCAGCACGCCATTTTGAATTTCAAATAGACTTCGCAGGAGGCTGGGCTACCAACGTATCAGGTGGTATCACAGTCTCTACAGAACAAGGCCAAGTATCCTTACCTTACCTAACAGATGCTACTAACGTACTCTTCGAAGCTGGGTCGATACGAACTATCGGCGGGGCTGTGCTAGCGCATAAAACAGACTACGGCCAAATCATAGCAGTAATCCCAGTAGCAGGCGGGAACGACTTGCCTGACGTCTATACTGTACACGAGAATTTTGGTCTATTCGCTTGGAGGCTTGGAACGGATGCAACTGAGATTGCTGTAGAGCTAGGTCAGATAACACTGAATCCCTCAACCACAGAAGCAGTCTATACTGTGACAGAATTTGAAGGTTTCACAATTATAGCGTCAGACGATATAAATGTAAGAGCACAGCTAATCGTACCGACCACACTAGCAGCCACACCTCTAGATTCAGCAGAACCTGACTTCTCAATGTCTGTAGTTTATGCCGGTCGATTATGGGTAGCGGGTGACCCGTCAAATCCAGCCAGGCTCTACTATTCAGACCTTAACGATCCAACAGGCGGCTACGCTAGTAACTTATTTGATATAGACCCTTTCGAAGGATCTGAAATTACAGCACTTGCGGTTTTCCGTGGTCGCTTAGTTATATTCAAAGGACCAACCAACGGTAGCATACACATACTATCAGGCAGGACACCGTCAACATTCTCACTAGATGAATTTTCAGATTCAGTAGGCTGTGCAGGTCCGAACGCTCTCACTGAGTTTAGTAACGACGTTATGTTTTATGGTACCGACGGGCAGATGCATTCACTAGCAACGACTCAGAAGTTTGGCGACTTTGAGCGTAGCAATCAATCACTACCGATAGCCGACTACCTAAGAACTAAAGTACCTCTAACACAGCTAAAGTTCGTTAGCATGCATAACGACACTACAGACTCACGTATCTGGCTATCAGTACCAACTGGCGTCGGCATATCTCAACGTCAAGTAATAGCTGTAGATTATGCAAACGGTATCAAATTCTCTAAGATCGACTACATAACATCAAGTCAAGTAGTCCCCGCGCGCGGCGCGAGCGTAGATTTTGGTAAGAACTACATACTAGCGAATCAAGGTAAATTCTTATACTCAATTGATGAAGAAGGCCAAGAGCGCGTCGAGACTTATGATTCCGTAGGTACAGTAACGAGTGCGACGTATAAGTCGAGTGTACTATCACCTAAGATGAAATTCTTACCTAACTTCGGCACGAACACCGCAGAACGGGCATGCGTCGCACTCGAAGCTAGATCGATACCGGGTGATGATGGTGTCTATGAAGAAGAGAATGTATTTGACCCTAGCACATCATTTAACCTGACCTGGCAGCGAGATATATTCACAGTAGAATCTACAGCGATAAATCAAACTTTTGGGTCTCGATTGACAAATGCTGTTACACTAGGACCACCACCAGTCACAACCCATTATCCAGAGACAGGTCAGTTCGTATTGAACACATCGCAGTTGGGTGGACCTCGCGCAGTTGAATCATACGCTGAATTAGAATCTTTTGACTTCAGAAGATTGGCGATAGGATTCGAGAAAGAAGAATTAAATTCGAGTGCTAAAATACACTCAGTCGCGCTTCACATTACGTCAGAAGATTCGACCAATACGGAGAATTACCTTATATGAGTATTACATCACCAACATTCGTACCCGGCGCTGTATTAGACGCAGAAGATTTAGACGCAGCGTATTTAATTCTGGTAACTGAGATTAACCGCCTTGGCGCGCTTCCTCATAACGCCAACCTATTTGGTCGTAACTTAATTATCAACGGCGACTTTTCTATTTGGCAGCGAGGTACTAGCCAGACATCAACCGGATATGGATCGGATGATCGGTGGTCCAATGAGAGTTCAGGATCGACTAAAGTAGCAGACCGTCAAGCGT
>TARA_R110000850_G_scaffold111114_1_pt1 | contig 10840 bp, 9 predicted proteins | sample TARA_R110000850 | Tara Oceans TARA_R110000850 (sample SAMEA4397586) | marine metagenome | biome: Polar Biome; feature: [SRF] surface water layer (ENVO:00010504); material: water (ENVO:00002006), including particulate matter (ENVO:01000060) such as... | depth 5 m | reverse complement strand
TGTATTTTATATAGATAATAATATCTAAATAAAACATTAATTTACTTCCCTGCTTTCCTTCGCCCTCGTCGTTCAACCTTACCCTGATTACCAGCCAATCGCTTTTTATTACCAGCAAGACGATTTGCTACTCTCGCAATTTGTTGTTCCTTCAATCCGCCTCCAGCGTATAGACCTTCTCCACCAGCGTAAAGACCTTCTCCACCAGCGTAAAGACCATTACCTGCCCTATCTCCAAGCGTTTGGTAAGCAGGGGGTAGGGTATGTTGAAACTGGAAGTTCTGCGAGAACGGTTGCGACTGAAGCGCAGGAGGCAATACTGGAGCAGAAGCAGGTCCTATCTGCCCTCCTCTACTGGGGGGAGAAAGATAAAGACCTTCTCCGCCAGCATATAATCCCCTACCAGCATACAGCCCATTACCCAAATTCAATCCATTACCAGCGTAAAGTCCTCGTCCAGCGTATTCGATGTTGCCCCAAGTACCTTCAGGTAAATCTCTTGAGTTCTTTGAGTATAAATCTCTCACCATAGTATCAACGTTGCCCTTGCGTTCCATTCTGGATGCAAGTCCACCAAGACCAGCATTACCCATATATCCGTAGTTCGTATTGCTTCCTTGCTGTCTATTCACATCTTGTAGAGCATTATTGAGAGCAATCTGGTTTGTTAAAGTATTACCAGATCTCTCTTGTGTATGACCTCTGGCTCTGTTGACAGGTTGTTTTCCTCGTCGGTCTTTACCTACACCCTTGTGCGCCCAGTCAGCAACATCGTCGGCAAACATATTACCGACAAACGCTCCTGCTGTAGCAGCCTGAGGTGCATATTGTGGTGCGCCTAAGTACGTTGCCCCAGCAGCACCAAGAGCGCCAAGGGCAACAGGAGCAGCCTCTTCGGCAATATCAATCGCAGTATGGGCTACATCTCTGCCTGTGCGTTTTGTTTCCTTCCAAACTTTGTTTCCAACCTTCTTGGCGACTTTTCCAATTGATTTGAAAATGTTGCCTCCTGTAATCTCTTCATCGCCGTCCTGTCCTGCCCTCACATTCGCCATTATCTCGTCAGGGGAGAGATTTAACTGAACTCCTTTGTTTGCACCAAAGGCTCTGGTCGCAAGGTTGTATGAACCAGAATTTACAATCATACATATCCCCTCTCCCTTCATAGAACCCTTGAGCCTCACCTTGTGTCCGTTACGCAGTCTTGACTTCTGCTTGGCGCTCAGGTCCTTAATGTAAATTTTCTTTCCTTCACTCATTTATATAAAGGCTAATTATTTTAATTTGTAGATAATGTATAATTTATTAAAAATACTTTATCTAATTATTAATATTTTTTGGTATTTATTTTATTTGTCTAAACTCTTACACCTGTGAGGGCATCGATGCTTATCTCGACACCATACTCGACAAAGACGATGTAATCCATCGCTCTGGCTGAAGCGTTAGTGCCGATAATCTGGATAGACTTAGGGACGCTTTCCTCAACAGGAAGCATTCGAGAGAGATCAACATAGTAATAGCCATACTCCATATCGAAGCCAAGACGATCAACAAGACCAGAAGTGAGTCCATCAGTCATTCCTCCATTCACAGAATTCGTTCCATACAACTGGTTGTTGAACTGCTCGAACGCAAAGCGCTGAGTGTTGTAGATAGAGTTCTGTCCTGACACCACAACGTTGAAGTTCGTCAACAGAGAAAGAGGGGACGTACAACCAGTTCCAGCAGGGTCATAAGGCGACTGATAGACAGGCATACCTGCTGGAAGACCAGTAGCACCAGCCGTTCCTGCTGAGAAGAAAGGAAGAATGAGAATAGATTTGATATTAGCAATACCATTCGTCACAAGGGAATTAATAAGACCAGCACCGCCAGCAGCCGTATTAAGGATTTGATACTGGTAAATATCGGTGTATTTAATCTGCTTGACAGGGCTGGAAAGGTAAGCCTGTTCGTAGACAGGATTGAAAGTATATGACGGAACATAGAGATAAATGCTTCGAGAAAGAGGGGACTGAGCCACCGCTGGAATCGAAGAAAGAGCATTATCAATACAGGTTGAGCCAACAGAAACATTCACTCGCATTACCAACGGCTGTTGTACTGGTCCAGCAACACTATCAGGGTAAGTCGCTGATGCTCCATTACCAACAGCACAGGAAGCCAACATAATAGGATTAACCCCACCGACAGCGTTTGCGACAACAAGACCAGAACCAACACCCACAGCATAAGAACCAGTAGAAGGTGCTGCTCCAGCCGTTGATGTAATAACGCCATACGAGGTGGTTGTGTTATTGAGATTGAGTGTGGCTTTCATATATGCTCCCTTAAGGAGTGGAATACTGCTAAAGAATGAATGAAGATGCTTCAAGTAGATAGTAGCAACAATAGTCTGTTGGTATACTCCCTGTGTTCCAGCACCAGCAATAGCACCATTAACCTTAGTAAAAACGTATGATTTCCAGAGCAAATTACAAGACGCAGCCGTCATTAGCGTTGAATATATTGCTGCTGGGTCAGCAACAGCACCAGCAGCGAGGGTTGAGCCAACAAGTCCCTGAGGGTCGTAATTAACGCCCTGCTGACGCATCCGCAAACCAGTATTTCCTCGACCTTTCTCGTATTCGTTGAAAATACCAGTCACAGAAGTGACAGCGGTAGATGCCGACTGATTGGAGTTATTGCAAGTTCCAGCACCATCCTGACTGGCTGTTGTCACCGCTCCTACAGCAGGATCAGTAAATGAGAAGCACTTGGGGTCATCTGGGTAGAAACCAATAGTATCTCCCTGCGACATAACATCACCCCAACTCAACGAGGTCATCAAGCGGAAAGCGTTCCACATATTGCAGAAAGGGGTCTGCTGGATCGTAGTTACGCCATTATAATCTAATGTCAGGGAATGAATAAGTGAACCATACCAATTTTTAAGTCCCACAGCGTAATCGGCTGAGTTAATTGCGGTTTGAGGAAGAAACCGATCCTGAACTCCTGCTGCTTGTCCTGCACCAGTAGACATAGTCATAAGCAACGGAACAGAAAGGTAAGCCTCTCGGTAAGACATATACTTATTGGAATTAGACAACTGCGACGTATCAATCACAGACTGATTGGCGTTGTAGTTACCATTTTGGTTGTCAAGAATATTCAACCAATCTTTCTTTACGAACACAGAGGGCGATCCCTCAACTTCTTGCGACAGATCAAAAACTAATTTATCACAGGACATAGTTATAATATTATGAAATATTTTAAAATAACATTATAATTTGATCTAATCCCCTAAATGTGTGGGATTACAATTTAAACTTTATGTTGCTGGGCTTCCTTTTCTGGTTGCTTACAACTAAATTTTCGAGTTTATCCTTCATCGAACCACTTCCCAATCCTCGACCAGAAGACGAACCCATAGATGCGATATTTGGGTTGCGTCCAGTCGTCTGCATATAATCATTAACGCTCTGGTAGGAACTGCCTCCACCGATGCCTCCATCAAGAAGCATAGTTCCTATTCCTTTACCTGTCATCCTTCCTCTGGTATGTCTCGAATTTCCTGAATGTCCTGATGTGGGGCAATATATCCTGCTACTCATTTGTATACTCCTACATATTATTTTTCTTTTCTTCTATTTTGCTCTTCAAGTTCCTCAACTTTATCAAATCCATAAGAATTCGATGAAGGATATGAACCTGCTGTTGGTAAAGTTTCTCAAAAAGTTTTGCTTCTTCTGCTTCATTCTTCAAGGCAGTCATTACTTGGCTCTGTTCTTGGCTAAACTTATCGTAGGTGGTATTAAGGTATTGATCGTTAAACTCGCTAATCATTATACTTATATCCAATAAAATAAAATCAAAGTTCATTTCTATCTTTAATTACCATTATAATCGTCATATTTGGATCTAATATTCTCACAGGTTGCAGGTTAATGCCTAAGAATGTCAATCTCAACTGGTTGTAAGTACCTTCTATGAGTTTGTTCCAGGCGAACTGAGGAGGTTGTTCTGCTATTTGTCCTCCTATACTCACCTTAGGAGTGACGGAATAGATAATACCAGTAGGTGAAGCATAGACGTTGTCGATGTTGGATACATTCAAGTATACAGATGAATTAGGATTCACATCAGGTGCGGTCGATGACAGGTAAGAAATTACACCTGTTGATGTCGCAGCATTAGGATCAATAACACCCAGAGAAATATTCGGTGCTATTGCTGGACCAGCAGGGAAAACAAGAGGTGGTAAAATAGTGTTTGCTCCTGGTGCTGTTAATGGGTCGTTGTTGTTTAAGTTCTGGTTAGTTGTGAAACCAGCAACGTAGCCACAGACTGAAGCGAATGATGCAGGGAGGATAAGTTGTGCGTTAAATGCTTGTTGAGGAAGATTAGGAACAAGCCCAGTAAAGCCTCCAATCCAATTTGCTGGGGCTGTGTAACCTGTTGGAAGAGTACCAGCGATTTGTGGATCAGGAGAAGGAATGCCTATAACTACACCAGGATTGGGGAAAGAATAAGTGTTAATCTGTACCGCATATGCTGTAGGATTTACTTGAATTTCAATAGGATAAACGTTTTGTAAGTTTCCATCAATCAAATACGTTCCATTAGAAATCATCTGCGCTTGAAGAAATGAATTGAGTGCTGAAATCTCATACAGACCATCAGGTATAACCATATCAAATCTTTGAAAAACAATTGGTGTCACACCAGGATTACCGTCCCAGAAGGTATAACTAAACTGATTGTTTCCAATCGCAGCGCTGATATTCAGCCAACTGTAATACATATTCACCTGCGAAACGGCTATATAACTATCTTTAAATCTTACAGAATTGGGAAAACTATACACCAGTTGATTATTTTGTCCGTCAGGGACTATGTTGCCTCTATTAAATACAATAGTTCGCATCGTTATATACTTCTGTTAAGATAAAATTCTATTTAATTTTATGTTAATTGGTTAATGCTTTGGTCTACGTTGGTATGGTCTTCCTTTTAATTTTATCATATGCCCTCCCTGATGATATACTTTGTCGCCTCTTTTGGTAGTATAATCTAAGTCCCCTTTGTGGGTAATTGATTTCGATCCTGCTTTTGCACCGCTTCCGCTAAATGAATGTGGAGCGAGATCGAGTGCCGCTGGAACTTGACTTGCTCCAAAAAAGAAGGGAACTTGTAGTTCACCGCTCTTGGTCTGTTGTCTTAATTTATTTGGATTCCTGACTACTGGAAAATATCCTCCACTCATTTGCTATATATACATCTGTGAGAAAATAAAACGATTTGCCTAAAACCCCATAGAGGCGAGATCTACCAATAATTCTCTCACTTGTGCTTTTGGAAGCATCTGTGAATTGGATAGTTTCAGTATCATAATCTTAAACTTTTTGACTAAATCCTTGTTGTCATTACCAGCCATTATCTCACCTTTCAACACTTCGAACTGGTCTATCATTTTCTGCTGTGCGTCCTTGTTTGGTGCAGGAATAGAGAGTCTGTCTAAAATATTTGCCGATTTGGCTAATTTATGAAGATAGGATCTTTCATCATCATCTAAATCTTGGAAATCTTCAAATTGGGGTATGGACCCACCCACAATTTTACGTATAACTTTACCAAGTCTTCCTCCCACCCTACAAGATGGGAAGGTCTTTAAACAACTTCCGCAAGGTCTTTTTACTGCAACAATATCACTATTGAGGCGATGCTGATTAATGACATAGCGACCGAAAGGTACAAATCTCTCAGTTTGTGCTATGCCTTTGCCTATCATTCGTTTGCCTCTTGGCGCTCGGTCTTTGAAACCAGAGCCACCTGTTCTTTTTGCTGAATTTATTTCACCTATGAGTCTATTAGCATCTGTGAGTGTTTCGGCGCTTGTAGCCCAGGTTAAAAGCGCACCTGTTCTCACTCCTAAATTATTCCAAGATGTTCTTGCTATACCACCTATACGCAACCCAATCGGTGTGCCTCCTGTTTCCTTAGCCCACTCAGTTCTAAGATTATTAAAATATGCTTTGACCGCTCCACCAGTCATATCGGCAAGTAATTCCGCAGTTATTTCAGTCCTCTCTTCAGGTTCAGGTGCTTCATCTTCGCCCTCTTGACTTGGTAGGATCTCATTAATACTTGAAGGTGGTCCTTCGCTTTCAACATCTTCTATTGATGACGCATCACCAAAACCCAACGCAGACTCGATAATCTCGTTCTGTGATGTGGTAAGTGAACCATCAGGAGAAAACCCTTTATTACCCATAGCCTCGCCAGTTCTTTCAGCAATCGCTGCCGAATACGCAGACGCAGCATAATCAATAGGTTCAACCAACTCTCCTCGTATATCTGCCTGTGCTGGTTTGTATCCAAGATTCGGTGTAAGGAATATGTTTTCTTGACCCCTCTCTACAGCCCTTGCTTTGTATCCATCTATCTGCTGTCTAATATAACGCAATTGCATCTCAGCCTCAGGAGAAATAGTTAAGGACTGAAGCATATTACCAATCGCCTTCTCCCTGAGTGTAGTGTCAGGATTTAATTTCCATCGCATATATTCATTTACTAAAGCGATTGCTTCAAATTTCGAGGGGAATTCTCGCAAAGCACCATTAAGGGCAAATAACAAATCATTCTTAAGCGTAGAATCCTTTACTTCATCAACCTCTATGTGTAATTTCACAGAAGGAATTAATCCCTTCAATCTCTGTGCTGCCCTTACCATAGCAGTTCTGGTAGGTGTCCCTGCTCTGTCCTCTGTCACCTTAACAAGAGCATCTAAGTTCTGTGCGTCTATCAATCCTCTCAATATGTTCGCCGCATTCAGTATAACGTTAGGACCTGATGCCTGTTGCAATCCTGAAGCAACGCCGAAATTACCAGCAGTTTCGCTCATATATTTTTGCAGGAAGGGAATGAAAATATCGGCAAGAACGCCCTGTGCGTAGCGCATTCTTATCAAGTTGTTAATAAGTGGCGATTGCTGTGCGTAGAATACTACCTCTCTTGGTGTGAGTTCTACAGATATTTTATTGGCTTGTGTCCCATCAGCAATCTCTTTTAGTTTGTTTCTCACCTCTACTCGTAGACGTACAATATCCAAGAGTTTCTCAGTTGTGGTCCTGTTGTCTGTCACTTCTGCAGGGAGTTGTCCTGTGCGGTTGTAAAGTTTGTTTGCTTGAAGGTTTATATCATCGAGGTCTGCTCGTAAATTCAAGGTCGCCATATACGCATCCCTGAACTTCTGGGGATCTAAGGGGTTGATGTTGGGCTGTCCGCTCATATTTATATCTATAAGACAGATAAAAATATAATTTGTATTTTAGATCAAATATTGAAGGTATGGAACAATTAAAGTTCTTATTGTGTCTTCATTTCCATTAATCTCTTGTTTCCATCGTCGTCGTAGCGAATGTCATACTTCTCGGTCACCTCGTTGTAATCTGCCTCATACACCTCGTTTTTGCTAAATATCTCCATAGTCGAGCGTCCAGCAGGGTCAATATCTTTTGAAGGATAAGGATCGACCCAGTCATCAGGCTTCGCAAGATGTTGTGCGTTCTCTTTGTATGCGTCCTTCTTTATAGGAGGCGGAAGAGGACCACTCACCGTTTCATCAACTGAGTACTCTTCATACTTTGCTTTTTGATCTAAAACATCTCCTATTATAATCGCATTAAATAACTTGTCAATCTCCTCGTCGTCTTTCGAGAACCATTCTGTCATAATCTCAAGTACCTTACTTTTGTCCCTCTTGTTGAAGTTCGTAGGATTTGATAATACCGATTTGTTTAACTTATCCAGCGCTATGACCTTGCACTTTAATGCTCGTTCCTTAAGAACAGCAATTTCCCCCTTGACTGCTTCGTCGGTGTCAGTAGGAGGTTCAGGTGAAGTAGATAATTTCTCTGGGTATAGCATTCCGCTCATATAATCGCTCATATAATATTAATACAGATAATAATTTGAGTATTAATATTTCAATTAGTATGTGTGTCCTACCACACAGGCACCAGCGAACTGATTTTCGGTTTCCGCATCACTATCTACATCTAAGTAGGCTTCTTCTTTTGGTAAATATCCAACAATCAACTTACCAGTTTTGGTGTTGCCTGTAATCACATAACTTTCCTCAAGCCACAAATACAACTGCTTCATACTATATTGTCGCTTCTCCCTAAATGACAGGGCTTTGAATTCGTCGCTGAATTGTATGGTACTCCAAATGTCCCTACATTTCAAGGTCTTCAGTTTCTCGTCAGCCTTGTTGTCAGGTATTATTTCAACCTTCTCATAGTTCTCGTTGAAGACCTTAGAAAACAAATCCTGGTTCTCGATAAATTCTGCTGTGAGTGCCTTGACGCTTTCAGGAATTGTGAATTCAATACCTGTATTGTTTATCTTGTCGCAATTCTCCCTGTATACACCGAGCAACTTGTGGAGAAAACAATACTTCATAGACTGAAGGAACTCCTGCGTTTCAAAATATTTATTACCCTTCATATATGTCCTGCCCCCTATGGTCTTGCCTATTTTATTCTCGTCGTCGGTGAATGTGCTGCCGAATACACAATTTACCATTCTTCGGTAGTCTGCTGGTTGTGGCTTACCATCAAGGTCAGGTGCTGTGTTGAACTCCATAACAAATGTCGCACTCATAAAGAAATGTTCTGGGTCGCACCTCAACATTCTACCACAGAATTTACCACCACCTGTAAGGTTTCGCAACATCGCCGCCTTTATAGAACCGCTTACTTCCTTGAAGTTAATGTATCTCTTATTTTTCAAATTAAGCATATCAGGCGATGGAGCATTAGATTTCTCAATATCTTTCAATATACCATTACCTGGCTGGTGGTAGTATCCACCGAGAAGTGCGTCCATAAGAGCGCCAGTAAGCCCCTTACCATTACCTCCTCCTCCATTAAAGAGGAAAATCTTCTGGTATGCCCTGCCGTCTAAGCCTGAGGCAAGGGTCTGTAAATAAAGTTTCCTACACTCAAGGTCTGGATGTATGTCTTCTATTATTTTGTCGAGCACCTTCATAAGTTCAATATTCTCGGCTGTTTCTTCATATGGCTTGTAATCATAACCTGTTGTGATTGTAATATAATCTGTAAATGTGTATTTCCTGAATTTGTCAACCGACAAATCATAAACACCATTTTCAAATCCAAGGAGGTGATTTTGCGAGTCAAATTCCTTTTCGGTGCTCCTTGCCCTTGTCAGGATTTGAAATATTATATCATTCACATTAAAGCCCCTACAAGTTTGGTTGCGTATTTGTTTTAATAATATCGGTGTTTCCTTTATAGTATCAAGTTCTACAGCATTCCTGATTTCTCCACTCACAACCCCATATAGGTTCTCACTAATCAACCGATTAAGTTTGTATCGCTTATTCTTGATTGTTTCGTCATACCATCTTGGGTTGTCGTTGTTCCAATACACATACACATTATTACCGTTCATTACTATGTATTCGCCGAATTCTTCGAGAAACCTGTCAGCCAGACACTTAACAGATAAGAGATCTTCCCATTTATTATATGTCTTTACATCTGTGTAGATAGGTATATCAATCGCTTCATCAAATGGCTTGTTCTTCCACTTGATATTGAAGTTGTATTTGAATTTAATCACATCTTCAAAATCCTTACATATCTCGTCATAATAATGTTCCTTTAATATCATTAACCCATCTTGACAAGGGACAATTTCATTAATCTTCATTTCTTTCACTTCTATGAGATGTGAAATACAGGTTTCCTGTATCATCTTCTCGATAGTCTGTAGCCATAGCGCCATAACCCCTCGTTTCGCCTCTTTTTCCGTCTTCCACTTTGTAGGGTCGCTTTTGAGAACGTCCTTTTTAATGTGCTGGTTGTTGGTGTAAACAATTTCAATAATAGAGGACATTTCATCTTGGACCCCAGAAGCAACCTTCAAGGGGTTGTTGTCATTTAATTGTATATCGTTTTTAGTAATCCAGTAGGCATATTTCCCACCATTAAGGATAGAAATAATAAGTTTTTTGGCTGTGTCCTTGCTACAATTATGGTGTGTCATAATTTTTCGTTGATATTTCTTTGGGTCTTCGCAGTATTTGGTAAGGTAGGCACAACTTATGTTATGTTGCGTCATCATCTCCCTTACAATACTGGGGGCAGCATTCTCAATATCCAAATCAACATATGCCTCCTCGCACAAAGTATGGCGAGTGGGTCGATGAAGGACACATAAGGAATTATGACCGACTGGTGTAATTCTACCCCACTTATGCTTTGCGAGTGTGTGCTTTGTATGAAACATTCCTGTCTTCTTGTCGTAAGTGTTTTTATAACTTATCATATGTTTATGCTCTGTGTCAAATGCTGTGTTTGTTTGCGATGTTCCCATATTAGATTTGATGAAACCATAAACCTGTTTTATGGGAGCAAACTCCACACATTTCTCCTTTAAGAAAATAGATGTCTTAGCATCCTTGGGGTCAAGTCGCCATTCAAAAACCTGAGGTTCGTCGGTTGTCGTCTGTGCTTCTATCATTCTATACTATACCTAAATATTTTATCTTTATATAGTTAATTCATATATATATTAATAAATAATTACACATATGAATTGTTTTTGATCTAATTTAAACTTCTTGATTTATGAGATGAAGATAGGGTTGCAGAACGTCCTCAATCAATCCAGCATTTGATTTTTCCAGTTCTGCTAAACCTTTTCTAATCCTACAAATGACTGGGAGACTTGATCCGTACTTCGCCATATCATCGCTCGTCAATCCAAATTTATACTTGTAATAGTATTGCTTATTCTTGTCTTTCACTTCTGCTGTGTTCTT
>TARA_R110000850_G_scaffold42162_2_pt1 | contig 10845 bp, 8 predicted proteins | sample TARA_R110000850 | Tara Oceans TARA_R110000850 (sample SAMEA4397586) | marine metagenome | biome: Polar Biome; feature: [SRF] surface water layer (ENVO:00010504); material: water (ENVO:00002006), including particulate matter (ENVO:01000060) such as... | depth 5 m | reverse complement strand
CGGCCACCAGGCGACGGTGTTCTTTGTACAGCAGGTCTGGCACAACAAGTGAGGCGGCCAACATCCGATTTCTCAGATCATCAATCCGCGTGCTCTCATAAGACACAAGACTTCGCTTCACATCGACGACATGCGCTACCTTTGTCTGCCGATTGAGGATCAACAAATCAGGTGTGTAGGTCTTGCGGCCACCGTGATCCGCATCAAGCGTTAGCGACCGATAATGTTCTGGCGAATTTTTCTCGACCAGTTGCAGCGCCGCAGGCGTGACCGGCAGACGCAGATTCTGGGTGAGAACGACAAGATCGGGATTGCAGCCTGCAATCAGCGCGATACCACGCTCCATGAGCCGTCCTTCGTGGCCTGGGATGGACCGAAGAATGGTGCCGATCTCATCGAGACCGCAAGAGAGTGACTGTGCAAGCGCCTCGGTCGATAAGCTGGAGGCGATCACCTCGTCGATGATCTTGTCGAACCGATCTCGCAGATCATCGAGATCGGCTGAATGGGTATAGATTGGCGCAGTCGTGGTGGTAAGGGTGTGCTTGTTCATGGGAGTCTCCTGTTGAGGAGCGATGACGGCAGCATCCATGCAGACACGATGGCTCACATGCGGAAATAATTTCCGCATTGGCTGCCCCGAATGGCGCAGTCGAACCGATAATGTCGGCAAGGGATTGGGCGTGATCGCTGTGAGGTGAAACGATCAGTGGCGCGAAAGCGAGATGGGTGACAGCGAGAGGTCGCCAGTCAGCCGACGTCGCTGCCGCGATCGCCTTTCAACAGGAGAGCGGTGCGAATGGTCTTCCCCAATGGGGTAGATAGCGGTAAGGGTCAACATAGCCCAATTCCTTCTAATCCAAGGTTGCGGGTCAGGCCTCCATTGGTGTTACTAGCACCGGTGGAGGCCGCTAAGTGTCTACAGAAATTCAGTTTCTGGCGACGACCCAGAGATAGCCCGGGTCTTTGTGTCCGGCAAGACGAAAAGAACGAGTCCGGAACAAAGAGCTCCGGCATAGTTAACACGGCACGCGGGCTATTCGTAGGTTCGGACGAGATACCCTCCTCAGAATTCCAATAGGCAAGTTTCTCAAGAGGTCCAGAGGGAGCTACCAGTTATTGAGTTCAAACACTGATAGTGTCTCCAAACGAACCACGATTAAGGGCGCAAAGCGGACTTCCACTGCGACGGAACCGAAGGAGATAAATGGAGCCGGGAGCGGACTGCCCGCTAGCAGAGGTTTCTTTACAGAAAACCTTTGTCGATGGCGCTGACGCACTAGACACATCGTACCCGCTGCTCGATTGTCTCCAATTCTGATAGACAAATTTGTAGTTGGAGCCGGATGTCAAAATACCTGCGTTATTTTCCAAAACCGTTACTCGATGATTTAGTGAAAGGTCGATGGTTGCCTGTCGTCGGAGCAGGAATGTCACTGAATGCAGTCTTGCCCGTGGGTAAGAAAATGCCGCTGTGGGCCGACCTTGGGAAAGCGTTTGAGGAGGACCTTACGGATTTCGCTGCGACAAACCCTATAGATGCGATGTCTGCCTACGAGTATGAGTATGGTCGAGCCCGGCTTATTGAGAGGCTATCTGAAGTTCTGCATCAGCGAGATGCACTACCCGGGGAAGCACACCGGGCTTTTTGTACAATCAAGTTCGACCTCGTCTGTACGACGAACTTCGATTTTCTCTTGGAGAAGCAATACGACCTCATTCCTAGATTTGTGAACCCGGTTGTCGATGAGGAACAGCTTTCGCTGGACATCACTCACGACGGCACGATCCTACTGAAGCTGCACGGCGATTTGAGGCATCCCTCGAGGCTTGTAGTCACCGAGGGCGACTATGACGCATTCCTCACGCGTTACCCTTTGATTGCAACGTATCTCGCTAATTTATTGATAACCAAGACGGCCGTCCTCATTGGGTACAGCCTAGATGATCCTGATTTCCGGCAGGTGTGGCAGGTTGTTGCGCAGCGCTTGGGCAAGACCCGCAAGCAAGCTTACGCGATCGCTGTTGGCGCGCACCCTTCCGATGCCGCCCGATTTGCGCGGCGCGGCGTCACGCTGATAAATCTACCTATAACAAAAAAGGAACACTATGGCGAAGTTCTGGCCGTCGCATTCGACGAGTTGGCCGCACACTGGCGCAGAAACGTACTAGATTTCAGCACTGTGACTGAGGAAGCACCACTTCGAGAGCTAAGGCTTCCGAAGGAGTCCAGTTCTAGGCTGGTCTTCTTCGCAGTTCCCTTGCATCGGTTGCCGGTGTACCGCGATCGCGTATTTTCCGCTGTTTCCAATATAGGATTGGTGCCAGTGACCGCAGATGATGTTATATCGCCTGGAGATTCCATAAGTGCAAAGATTGATGCCTTGATGGATAGGGCTGTCGCAATCGTTGTCGAGGTTGGTAGTACTTGGACTTCAGCCGAACTCCGTCTTGCATTAAGCCGCGCCAAAGAATCGGACCTTGCTGAAGGTCGCACCCCACGGATAATTGTCGTCGGGGATATGGAAAATGCGCCAGCGGCAAGGAATCTTAACAAGAATCTCATCACGCGGATCGATCTCGATGCTGAGAGTGATGAGGGCGTCTGGCGGCTAGTTGAGGAACTACGTGTTGTAGTGCCTCAAGAGGAGCGAGAAAAGCTCGAGCCGGCTCGCTTAATGGAGAAGCGCGAGCACCGTGCTGCGGTTATTTCTGCGATGGGATTGCTTGAGGCCACGCTCCGCAAACGTCTGGAAAAACCGGATTGGAACCGTGTATCTCGACCCATGGGTATGCGCCAACTGATCGACGTGGCAAGTACCCAAGGGCTCGTCCGCAATGTCAACCCTGGGCGTATAGCCGAGTGGATCAAAGTTCGAAATGATGCGGTTCACACAAACGGGGCGGTAAGCCGAGAGACTGCTAGATCAATCGTAGAAGGCGTGCTCGGCATAATCGGGCAGCTGAATTAGCCGGATAAACTGGCAGGTGGCAGCGCAGTTCCGGCAAAACGACTCCTTTGAGGAACTGCGACTCGAACAGCAATGACCCAATGGAAGGCGCAAAGTGCCCGTTGATCGGAAAGCTGCTGCATGTCGGATTTGGGCCGTTGGTTCCTGTGCGACAGAAAACCACCAGAGGCGTCAAGTGGGCGGAGAACGGACATTCGGAGAGATCGCGTGTGAACTCTCCGTTTTTTGTGAAGCTGACCTGAAATAGTTTTCAGTGAAAAAGATGCCTGCCTCAAAAGTTCAAACATTATATAAGGCGCTATCTTAAAAAGCATAATCTCCTAAATACACTTATCTAAAGAATGTACAATATTTGTACTCTGAACATGCATTTTTACTGGGTTCGAAGATTCAAGCATGATTTCCTCTTTAATATTGTCCCAGTAATCGTCAAATTCCTTCACGCCTGTCCCTATGCCTGAATCAGAATCAAGTTTGGAGATTAGGTGTTTGGATTGGACTTCAGTCACCGTTCCAGAGATCACCTCCTCATGTAACCAATGCATCTTTATTCGTTGGCGCAATAATGGAGTCTCGCCATCATCCGCAATTTTCAACGCTTCTTGGTAGCGAATTCTGCCAGCTTCGTAATCGCCCAACGCAAATTTCAACATGCCGTCAGTAGCGAGATAAACAGGAAACGTTTTCCATGCCGTATGAACTGATTTCAATTTTTCCATAGTTTTGACCGCATCTTCGACGCGTCCCATGCGCCGTTCGGCATAGCATAAGTTGTTCAAGAGGCCATGAGACGTGCTGTTGGCGACTAAACCATTTCTGCAAATTGAGGCGGCAGCTTCATAGTCTTTGGCAAAAGACACTGCATAGAATGAACCCTCAATGGCGATATGGCTCGAGAAGCTTTCTTCCCTTTGCCAATCTGCAAAACACTGAACCGCTTCCCGCCATCTGCGCCCCTTGAGAAGCGTGTATGTTCGTGCCTCTTTGGAGTTGTGAAACAGCGGTAAGATAGCATCTGACACCTCTTCATCAACATCGTCTGGCGCTTGGCGGATATACCAGGATGCTTGAGCCAGAGCATTGTCAGACGGTTGCTGAAGGCTTTGTATAAGGCGTTTTTTGAATTTCTTCCGATTTCCGACAGAGCGCTCTAGGGTAGCCAATGCAGTCGCTAGCTCTGATATATGTTCCGGCATGACATGCGAAGCCTCCAAGTTTTTTGTGGCCGCTCGTGCTACGTGTGATCCAACGCCGTGCTGTTCAGAAATCGCTATTTCAGCGGCTTGCAGCCAAGGATCGCTTGCCATGGCATTGCTACGACGGAGGCGTTGAAGAGCTTTCTCCGGCCCGCCTATATGTACCATAAAACGCGAAAAACCCCTTAGAATATGACGATTATCTGGTGAAATTGCCAATGCGATATTAAATGACCGTTCAGCTGCATCAGGTTCATCAATGATCGCATATAGGCGAGCCTGTTCAGAATGAAGTAGGCTATTCTGGGTTTCTGTTTGAAGCCGCCGTCTGTTTACACTTATGATTTTGTGCAGGTCTTGCCTGTTGCTAAAATCATAGGTTGGATTTAGCAACTTACGATCTGGCCTCACAACCTGCTGAGCAACGAACTTGGAAGTTCTAGTCGCATCACTGGAATTGATGATCTGCGCAGCGGGTCCGAAAAATAGTCCGTTGTCAGAAATGAAGCTTGAGCAGTCCAATAGCTCAAGTGCATTATCGAGGGATGGTGTCTCCTGCCACCGTTCATAGAGTGCGTGCATACGATCGGCACGAGTAAGCGCCAATTCCTCATCGGGTAAAATCTGGCCAGCACTGACAAGCTCCATTGACGGTGTGCTCGCTAATGCCCTCCACTTTGGAAGCGGGAGCCTATTTAGTTTATCGTCAAAGTTCATGTCTTTTCCAACAATGCGATTTTTTTCGATAGGATATCGGTGCGGGAGATAAGTCGCTGTAAATCGTGCTTCTGCAGGCCGGAAGTATTGTTGCGCGGATCACCACGCGATTCTGGATTAACGTCTGTGAGATATCTAACCGCCTGCAATATCTCTGAGAGGCGGTCGTAGCCCTCCTTGCCGTAAGTTCCTAAAACCTCCGCGTCCATGTCGGCCATTGCATGACCATGAACATCGCGGAGGTAAGGCATAATGCCAGCAAAATCACCGGTCCAATTTGAGGGCCCATACTCAGGCCTTAGATAAACAGCCATCACTGTGTTTAGTGACTGCTCAGTCAGCAGGAAGTATATCAAGCTGCCGAGCATGTATAAATCGAAACGCTTTCGATAGCTGTGCTCGACACGCGCGCCTGACAATGGCGTAGCATACAAATACCCCCAAGCCTCGGGAGCTGAATAGGTGCGATCACCTGCTTCCTTCAGCCTGTCCCAGGGCCCAACGTGGTCAGCACAGGTTGCTCTCCCCAAGTCAGATAGCTTTTGAAGTGCAACATCGAAAACAAGAAGATTTGAGGGTTTTATGTCATTGTGAGAGATGTTTTTCCTGTGAAGTTGAGATGTCGCCACCGCCATGTTGTGAACAACCCGTGGAATCCACGATATCCCAGTTTTTCTGTAATCCCGTGCCGAAGCACGGATATCGCCAATCGCCTTTTCGAAGACAATGAAGAAAACAAATTCCCTCACGCCTTCGTGGATCACTTCTAGCTCACCGTAATCGACTGCTCGGACGATCCGATTCATGCCGCTGACGGTACAAATATCCAACATCTCGCGCTCAAAACGCTGCAAGTTAAGAGCGTCGGCCATCTGATCCAATTTCGATTTGTCCCCATCGACTCTAAGAAGACCGATGTCTGTGGCCTTTAAAAAAAAGTCTTCTCCTGTGGAATCTGAAGCGATATAGCCCACCGAGAACGCACCACCGGTTCCACCTTTTGGACGCGTGACCTTCTCTTTGACCAGCCAGGACCGCCCAGCCTTTACGCCATCAAAGGTTTTTCCAACAAGATGAGAGGATGGCGAATTCTCAATAATCATGGCGCTAATCCTGAGTGCTACGATAATATTTTAGGTAGCGCAGAAGTTCGGTTTCTTCGGAGGCCGTCAAATTTTCAATTGCGTATTGTCTATCGTTCTCAGACTTGCTTTTCGTCGTTACACTGATCGGAATATCTGAAATATATCCTGCCCGCAGCATCAACTCATTATACTCAACGTCAAGCGCCTTTGATAAAGAATACAAAATATTGGGAGAGGGTTTGGCTATTTTATTCCCCTCCAACTGGCTCAAATAAGCATTCGAAACTTGACCGCCAGTTTCCGTTTCAACTTGTCTTAGTGAGAAACCTTTGTCGTCCCGTGCCTTGCGCAGGTAGGGGCCAAGATTGCTCGTGGCAGCTCTTGTCGTGACGGCCTTCTTCACCATTCGTCCTCTCTCATTCGCAATTGTTGTGGAGCTCACAATTTAGGTTGCGTTGCTAAATATGTCAAGCATGCCGCATAGTGCTTGACAGATTTAGCATGCTTGCTGTAGCGTGCATTTATCGTTAACCAGTGACAGGTCAGGAAAGATTATGAAGGAAGAGATAGACATTGAAGGCTGGGCATCAGCCAACAAGGCGCAGGCAGTTCCCGAAGCCGCTAGCTACCGCGTCAGGCTTTGGGACGGGGATGGGTTTGATGAAGAGCGGCCAATTGCCGATCATCAGCCCACGGCACGGCAAGTCCTGGAGGCTTTCGAACGCTTACCGGCCGACGAGCACGTGCTGCTTTATCTGCCTCGTAGCGGGACTCTTGAGACGGTCGACTTGGATGAGTTAATCGACCTGCGCGAACGCGGGCCGGAGCGCTTTTTCGCCTTCAAGACAGATCGTTTATTGAGTTTCGTGGTCAATGGACGTCGATTTTCATGGGGGAATGACCAGATTTCGGTCGAGCTCATCCGCCTCGTTGCTCGTATTCCCGACAACGAAGCCCTCTATCTTGAACTGACAGATACCGCGGACAAAGAACTTGAAGACGGTGAAGTAGTTCGTCTTGGTGATAGAGGCTTGGAGCGACTGTCCTCGAAGGAGCGGAGCTGGAAGCTCAACGTTCAGGGCGTGCTGTTAACTCTGACTACGCCCTTAATTGCGGTCAAAGACGCTCTAGCGCAAGCTGGATTTGATCCCAGTGCCAACTGGATCACGATTTTGAAACGCAAGGGCGAAGCCAAGTTGCAGGTTTCCATGACAGACAAAATCGATCTGCGCCTTGCAGGTATTGAAAAGTTACGCCTGACACCGGGACAGATCAACAACGGCGAGGCGCAGTTAGCGCCTCGCCGTGGCTTCCGGTTGCTGGACAAAGACGAAAAGTATCTTCAGCAGCGTGGTTTAACTTGGGAGACATTCGTAGAGACCGGCCGCCGCTGGCTGCTTCTTCGCAATTTTGTTCTCCCGAAAGGCTACAATCACGCGCTCGTCGATATTGCCATTGATGTGCCACTCGCCTACCCACGCGCCGAGATCGACATGTTTCATTGTTTACCCCACTTAACTTTAAAGGCTGGAGGGACCATTGGTGAGACGTCTGGGCGCACGACTATCCAGCATCAGATTTTCCAGCAATGGTCGCGGCATTTGAACGGGCAGACGCGGTGGAACCCGGCCTCAGACAGTGTCATGACACATATCGCGGTGATCGAAGCTGCGCTGCTGAAGGAGGTGGGCGAATGACCTCCAGTCTCACTTTAACCGAAGTCCAACATGCAGAACTTAAACGGAGCCTGTTTCCCGGAGACGGCTACGAGTCTGCTGCGATCCTCCTGTGCCGGTTCAATGGCCCCAAAAATGAACGGTTGATCGTCAGTAAGATCATCAGAGTGCCTGATGAGATGTGCGTGAAACGGACGCCTATGTTCATCTGTTGGCCAGGACGATGTATGGAAGACGCCATTGATCAGGCAGAGCAACATGCCGATGCCATTGTGCTGGTACACAGCCATCCTGGCGGAATGTTGGCGTTCTCAACGGTTGATGATGAAAGTGATGCAATCACTTTGCCCGCACTGTTCTCGGCGATCGAGTCCGACGGGTTTCATCATGGCTCTGCGATTATGATCCCGGACGGCTCTATGAGGGCTCGATTGTATCGATCGAGCGGAGAAGTCCAATCTGTCAATCGCATCACTCGTGTGGGGCACGAAATAATTGACATCACAAAGCCGCTGTCGACGTATGTGATGCCGTTCGGGTCTGAGATGACCAAGAGCTTTGCTCATCAGACAGCTTGTGTCATCGGTGTATCGGGGACTGGAACACTCGTCGCAGAGCTTTTGGCCAGAATGGGTGTAGGCCACTTAATCCTAATCGATTTTGACACGATGGAACCCAAAAATCTCAACCGCATTATTAACTCAACAACCTGCGATGCAGAGCAAAGCCGTCCTAAGGTGGAGATGATGGCCGCTGCGATCAAGCGATATGCACCGAACACAAAAGTGACGATAGTCAACGCATCGATTGAAGAACGTGAAGCGATTATTGCGGCATCAGCAGCCGATGTTCTTTTCTCATGCGTTGATAGTATGGCTGGGCGCAGCATCGCTGAGTTGATTTGTCGGCGTTGTGTTGTTCCGATGGTCGACCTTGGCGTCACTATCCCCACTCGCAAAGACGCTGATGGCCTTACCCATATCGCAGATGTCTGCGGTCGCATCGATTATGTGCGGCCAGATGGCCCTGGCCTTTCTGATCGGCAGGTTGTCACACCCGAGGGGCTGCGCCGCGAATATCTGCTGCGAAATGCTCCGGATGCCGCCCAGAAAGAAATTGAGGCCGGTTACATCAAGGGTGTACATGAAGAAGCCCCGTCAGTCATGGCACTCAATATGCGCGCGGCGGCTGATGCAATTATGGAGTGGATTGCTAGGCAATTCGGATGCCGCCACGAGGGGAATCAACCCTACGCCAGAACAGTGTTTTCGCTAGCTGGTGGGGAAGTCGACTATTTCAGCGAAGCTTCGTTTTCAGTAGCTGACAATCACGATCTTGCTCTCGGTTTGATCGAGCCCCTTTTAGGTGTCCCAGGTTTGGCCATCACCGAACGGAAAGACGCAGCATGAGGTATCCGTTTTGGCTCCGCAGGTTTTGGCAGCAGTATGGTCCGAAGCGTCGATTGATCGTCGTTGACGGCGACACACCCCCAGATCAAATCTCGACGAGACACGTTTACCTCTGTCGCGACGAAGCTGAAAATTGGTCGGTTACGATGCGTTGTCCGTGCGGCTGCGGTGACAAGCTTGAGTTGATGCTGTTGAAAGAATCTAAGCCCAACTGGATGCTAAGAACAAAAGACCAAGACCCACCTACCCTGCATCCGAGTGTTTGGCGGCAATCAGGCTGCGGTGCTCATTTCTGGCTTCGCGACGGGCATATCCGTTGGTGCTGACCGTGGGTAATATACAAGCTGTACTTGGGTCGGCATGTCCGTCTGAACAATCAAGCCACTGATCTTGCGATCGTCCAAATGCGCGATAGGGATTCCAACGCAATGTTGCTCCATAAGACGACATGTATATTTTTGAAAAATTGTAAAAATTTCAATTAAAGATTCATTGGAAAAACATACACCAATAAATTGTTGAATTAAATAAATAAAATTCAAATTGTTAAATATGCCAAAAATCAGTTATTATTGTGAGTTATTACGTATAAACTTACGACGTATTCAGATTAATTTAGACTATAAAGAAAATTTACGAGATTTGTCAGTTTGCTACAACCAATACTATTGAAGTAAAATAGTTCAGTCGGCGATTTTGCCGGCGTTGTTAGTGAAGGGTTTTTATCATGGGATCGATTGATCGACAGGTGCAGCGCGCAGGTGCAGCAAAGAAGGCGAAGGACACGCGCGCAAAGGTGAGCGCGACAGCGAAGAAGAAGGCGCGTGAATTGGACGCGCCGGCGGGAAATGATGGGTCTCTTGCGCCAGAGGTGCAGGCTCGACTGGCAGAGATCGTTGCGGAAATTGTCTCAGTGCACCGGAAATCTACCGCTCAGGTCTTTGATGTTGGGAGCTGGATGGCCGAGGCAAAATCTCTTCAGCCCGAGAAGCGCTTTGGACGGTGGCTCAAAGAGAGCTGCGGCTACTCCGTGCGATCTGCCTGGAATTTTATTTCCGTTCATGAGCGGCTTGCTGATCACCGCGCGCGTCTTGAGAAGTATGCCGTCGGAACGACGGCCTTGTTCGAGCTGGCGAAGGGCGAGCCGGATCAGGTCGAAGCCGTACTCGAGCAATTTGATGAGGGCAAGCACCTTACGAACGCTGAAATCAAGGCGATGATCGGCAAGAAGGAAGACGCTGCAGAGGTCATCGATCCCACACAGATCGGCGGCAGTTCGGGACTTCAGAAAATGGCTGAAGCCAAGCGGAAACCAAGCATGGCTAAGTTCAATCGGCTAACTGCTGCCGTACTCGTTGGGGTCGAGAGAGCTATTGCCCGTTTTAACGAGGGAAAGCGGATCGTCATGTCGAACCTTGCCAATGACGTGGAAACAAATGCACGGCATGCATCTGATATTTTCAAGGACCTCGCAGCCCCTCTCTCTCCAAACGGCCATATGCCGAAAGCCAATCTTCAGCATACCAGTCTCGCATTGGTAACCGGTTGGGGTGCAGTCCAGCACAGTCTCTACCGTTTGGGTGGCGCAAACTCATGGCCGGCGCGCGACGAAATGGAGAGGTGGGTCGTGGAGGTCGCACACCCAGCCCTGCGGTTTGCGGTTCACGGAGACCCTTACGTGATAAGTTCAAAGCCTTCCGATCCTCACAGCGTCGTGGCTGATGGAGCAGACGGCGACGTCAAGGAAAACGATGTTCCAGTCCTCGACAGGGAAGAGGAGATTGACACTG
>TARA_R110000850_G_scaffold43552_37_pt1 | contig 10846 bp, 7 predicted proteins | sample TARA_R110000850 | Tara Oceans TARA_R110000850 (sample SAMEA4397586) | marine metagenome | biome: Polar Biome; feature: [SRF] surface water layer (ENVO:00010504); material: water (ENVO:00002006), including particulate matter (ENVO:01000060) such as... | depth 5 m | reverse complement strand
GGCATAAGCCACCCGCCACGGAGCCGAGCGAGGCACACGCTTATCCAGCCGATCCTCCCCCGCCGCCACATACCACATCCGATACACATCGCCCACGCGAATGACCGAACCATAAAACTGCACGGCCCAGGAATCCGGCGCTCCGGCTCCCCCGCGCTGCACAACCGGATTCGCCGGATGCCGTTCGGGCGTCCGCATCACCAGTTTCAGATTCTGCGAAAAAGGAAGCGAAACCTCATCAAAGGCAAACAACGTCGTCGCCTGCGTCTCATCGAAATAACGATCGTGTGCATCACCGCTCTTTTCTTCAGCAGCGATCCCACCAGCCAGACCAGCCCAGACAATCCCCGCCACTAGCAACAGACTCCAGCGCATCACCCTGCCCCCCGGAAGAAAGAAAGATTAATGAGATGGGTTTCAGTGTAGAAGATTGAACGGGGGAAGCAATAAAATTCGTGAGTATTTGAGCCTACGAACGAATGCGATCCAAATTGCGGTTCCAACTAACTGGTCCTGAATAGTATATCAAGATCTGGTCGCGGTTAGCGGGCAAGGTCAGCGTGACGCTGGAAGTATTGCGTAAACACAAATCAAAAAAGCAGCAGTGCCATTCGAACCTGCATCATTAAAATTCAAATCAATTATTAAATTGGGGAATACACTTTTCGCGTGGTGCGTACCCTCGGAGCCAAGTCTCTAATTCTAATGGGCTTACTGATAATGTATTTGCAATTTCTCGCAATTTCTTTCCACTTCGAAGATCATCAAGTGCCTGTTTCAGGATAGTTTCACCTGGAGCATCTGGAAATATCATCTGAAGATGTGAAGCTTGCGGATAACACCTGGTCATCTGAGTGATAGACCACTTGCTGACACCTTCTGCTGATGCCCAGTCATCAACCTCAAGCTGTTTAAGAAAATGTAAAATGAGTACTTCATCAGCCTTTACAATTCGACATTCAAAAGGAGGAGATGCTCGATCACTCCACGACAACTCAATAATACTTTTGAGATATTCTCCCTTCCCAACGGCTTTCCAACTTGCACTCATATAATTTCCTGAATCGTTTAATTTAAAACCCTCTTCGAGTGCGAGATCGTAAAATTCATGCTCGAATATATGACTGGTGATTCTGGTGAAGAGTATTTCATTAACTGTCGGGAAACTCCCCTGTTTTTAATATGCGAAACTGATAACAGGCTTCGTTGAACTGTGCGCCTTCAAGCCGTGCGTCCTGAAAAGATGTGTTACTCAATACACTCCCGTGAAACTGGGCTCCACGCAAATCGGCGTTTGAAAAATCAGAGCCCTTCAACTCAGCATCCCAGAAATCAGCGCCTCGTAGGGATGCTCCCTGAAATGAAAGCTTCACATAAGCATTTCGGAGCACCAGACCATCCAGTTTACATCCCGACAAAGACTCGCGATCGTCTGTCTCAATACGACTGCCGTTGAAAACTCGTTCTCCTGCCTGGTAACGTGCCAGCAACTCTTCCGCTGAGCGGGCCGGTCGAATACCCCTCTGTGCAATCTCATACGCGGCTAGCAGTCGCGAGGCGATCAACTCATCCCCTCTTGGATCACTCAGACTTACTCCCAGCGAGTTCTCCCGCAGACGCAGCAGATGTGCCGACAACTTGCGTTCATCTGCCCCTTTCCTTAGCAAGTGGATGATACCAGTGATGTAGCTGGAATATTCTCTGGTTGCTGCTTCGTCAGCATTGACTCCCAGAGGATCCCACTCACGGAACAGAATGTCATGCACCAGTCTTAACAAGTGAGAGTCCACGTTCATAATGCTTCTCTTGGAAATGGCTGATATCAGCTGCCTTCAATTGCTCAAGAGAATCCTCTCCTGAAAATGTAAGAGCTATTGAGAAAATGAAATTTTCAGAATTCCACGACGTATAAGCTTATCAATACTTTTCACCCATCTTTCATCAGACAGTTTTATTAGTTCCAAATTATCATTGATTATCGAACAGTTTCTGTTTAATCCCCTGATTCTCTGGTTGTGAATTTCCACCAGTTCCTCAAAACAGACTTTCGGATAGTAAGCAATATCACCACCAGGATCTGAATAACACATAAATCGACCATTACTGGATGTGATATCACCGGTCACGTCGTTTAGAAATGTAAAAATAAAATAAGGACGCTTTTTTACCTGAGCGTCGTCAAAATCCAGAATGACTGATACTACTGAATCTCCTTTCTGATGACGTGAAATGATACCGACTCCCGTTAGCTTCAGTTCATTTAAACGGGAACCAGAAATAACTCCCGTAAGTAGTGGTTCTACAAAACCATAGCTGGCTAACAGATTCAGTTCTGCCTGAACTTCAGCCTGATAAATCACAGCTACCTGTTCCAGTTCCATGAGATTATCCTGAATCGAACGAAATACGGGAAATGGTTTTCGCTTCAGTTGCTTTAAATTAAGCTTGATGAGTATCCAAAACAGAACAGCTCTCAGAATATTTGGATACCACATTCCAATATATTCTCGTAAATAATATCTCTCGTAATGCTGTTCATAAAATTGCATTCGAATTGTTTCCCGCAAATAATATCATGGCGATCTCTATTCGTATTTATTTGAGTGAGGACTGAAAGTGTATCATAAAATGAAGCTTCACAATCTCCAGTCGAAAATCATGACTCAATAATCTATTTCACATAATGCAATATCTCACCATCGACACCCCTCTGGGTGAAATCAATTTTTTCGTTTTCGGCGTCACGCAAGCGGTTTCGATTCATCTCGATTCGATACCGCTGTCCCCCGTACTTCCGCCTGAAATGTCAGTCTCTGGTTGCATTGGCATCCTGTTGAGAATTCACTGTCAAGAGCCGGTTGACAATCTGATCTTCGAATGCCGATTGCTCGAACACAAATTTACTGATCATTCAATTGATTGTGGAGAGCATCTCTATGCACACTCCTGGGAAAACGATCACACGATTCTGATGATTGGCACTGAAGATGAAGAATGCCTCAACGCACGCTTGCCCGCAGACCAGCAGGTTTATCCCGAATCAGTCGGAATCAGTGAGAAAGGCGTGTCGATTGAGCTGCCTGAATTAGCGAAAGGCAGCGTAAACACATTCCAGATGATCGTCGCCTGGAATGATCTCCCCGAACCGAGAGAGAGTTCCTGCTGGTACGCGGTTGATTTCAAGCATGCGGAACTGTTGAATGAATTCCATAAAAAAAACAGCCCGTGAAGGCTGCTCAGCTTTTATGGTAATGGAATATTACTTACTTATTTCTTTCGGCTTCGTACACATCCAGTACGATCTGCAATTCTTCCTTCTGTTCGGGAGTCACTTCGAATTTCTGTTCCGTAGTGCTTTCGTGATGGACCGTAACAGTCGGGTCGGCGATCATCGCGCGGAGCATGGGGAGTTGATCTGGCGTCAGCGGTGCATCCACCCAGAGCCAGCCCTGCTTCTCTCGCTTTCGTATGATTTCCTGTTCAGCCAGACCAGTTTCTTCTAATTGAATCAGTCCCGCTTCTTTAAAACCAAGGGAGATTCCAGATCGAAACGCACGAGTGACAAGGGTTTTCTGCTCTGTCGTTAAGGCAGTATAATGAGACTTGATTGCTTCGCGGGCTTCGTCTGTCAGTTTGAACTGATTTCGTGACAGCACAGTTCTCGGATTCGCCAGCCGTTCTTTTCGCTGCACTAAAAGTTGGTGATTTCTTTCCGCAGATTGAATTTTCTTATTGATTCGCTCCATGTCGGTGATCAGGGCCAACCGCCGTTGATTGAGTTCCTGATAGGCTTTGTCCCGACGACTCTGATCAAACTGAAACTCTTTGAATTCCCGCTTATGAGTTGCTTCGACCTGTTGAAACTCCTGTCGTTTTTCGTTGAGCCAGTCCTCAGCCAGAATCAGTAATATTTCAGTCTTGACCGGTTCCCATTCAGGACTTCGCAAAGAACCGGCAAAGAACAGTCCCCGCTGATGGGGTGGCACCACCTCAGATTCGAAAACGAAGCGACCGCCAGTGGTTGTCATGACAAAGGGACCAGATCTGGAGTGACCGGGAAGTAACTGTGCGATCCGCAAATAAAGTTTCTCAGGGCGGCCCGCTCGCTCTGTATAATACAGTTGAAAATTGTTGGGAGCGTAGCGGGTTGCCGGGGCGTGCTTGTGGCTGATGCGATAGTAAGGCAGAAATGCACCATCCAGGCTCGGGACTTTTCTGAGCATCAACTTGCGCGCTGCCTCTTCAGAGATGGGTGGCAGGGTAATCGAAATCTGATCCCACTTATCCTCTACGCGGCGGATGATTCCCAGAATCAATTGATCCTGATGAGTGATCATGCTCAGTTTCTGATCTGCAGATCGGGGGGACCGCAGATAGCTGCCATTAATTACGCGGATCAGATCATTTTCTTTGAGACCAGCCAGTGAAGCACGCGAGTTTGATTCGACCAGTTTCACAATCACCGCACTCTCTGTGCGCGGGGGAAAATCAGGAATCTCTATATTTGCTTCGCGTAGCGTTTTTTTATATTCAAAGACCGTAACGGTCTCAAAACCCATCTCATATTTCCTGGTCGGAAAATCTGCCTGCGCAGAATTGGAACCGAACAGCAACACAGCAACCGTGAACAGTACTCTCATCTTCCTGGCCCTCATCATTCACAACGAACACAACATACGTTCACAATATAAACAACCGGGCACACATTCAAGTTGACCTGTAAAAAAAGGCAGCCCCGAAGGACTGCCTTTCTGATTGATCTATTTAGCTGAGGGGCTCTACAGCTTCCACCCATCCGCCAGTACGGTGCCTTTCGGGACCACGATAATTCCGTCGCGGATCAGGACGTCGGTGTGATCGAAGTCCTGTTCGCTGTGGCCGTTGGGTTCGATGCGGGCGTTTTTGCCGACGCGGCAGTTTTTGTCTACGATCGCGCCGTCAATATAAGCGCCGTCGCCGATGCCGATTGCCGGGCGGTCGTCGTTTTCCAGGGTCTCTTTGCATTCGTCCTGGTAGTAGTCGGCTCCCATGATCACCGAATTGCGAATCGTCACGTTCTTGCCGATTCGGCACCGCAGGCCGATCACACTGTTTTCGATCACGGCTCCTTCATCGATTTCACAGCCGTCGGCAATCAGGCTGCGTTTGATCGTCACGCCTTCACAGCGCGTCGGCGGTAAAAAACGGGGACGCGAATAGATGGGGGACTTCTCAACCACAAAATCGAAAGGCGGGTTGGGATGCGCCAGCGCCAGGTTCGCATCATAGAATGATCGAATCGTGCCGATATCTTCCCAGTAACCATCGAACAGATGCGCGTGCACTTTGTGTGTGCGGATCGACATCGGGAAGATTTCTTTGCCGAAATCTTCGTAGTCGGTCTTCTTCAACAGATCGACGAGCAGATCGCGGTTGAACAGGTAGATCCCCATACTGGCCAGGCAGTCGCGGCCGCGGCTTTCGATCCCCTGCTGGTCGATCCATTCGGGAGGCGTGCGGACCATTTTCAGCTCTTCTTCGGTCTGCGGTTTTTCCAGGAAGCCTTTGACGCGACCGGAGTCATCCACGCGCATGATCCCGAATGCAGCCGCCTGCTCGCTGGAGAGGGGAACCGTCGCGATAGAGACATCGGCATTCGACTCGATATGGTTGGTCAGCATTTCAGCATAATCCATGCGATACAGCTGATCGCCGGAAAGGATCAGTACATAGTCGATGTCCGACTGTTCGATGCAGCGAATGTTCTTACGGACGGCGTCCGCGGTTCCCTGGTACCAGTCGGTTCCTTCCATCGTCTGCTGGGCCGCCAGGATTTCCACAAAGCCACCCCCGAAGGAATCAAACTTGTAAGTCTGACGAATATGGCGATGCAGACTGACCGAGTTGAATTGCGTCAGCAGATAGATGCGGCTCAGTTCACTGTTGATACAGTTGGAAATCGGAATGTCAATCAGCCGATATTTTCCCGCCAGCGGAACGGCCGGCTTGGAGCGAAACTGAGTGAGTGGAAACAGGCGGGTTCCTTTGCCTCCGCCAAGGATAAGGCTGACGACATTTTTCATAGAGCGATCCGATTCTAGTGCAAAAAGCACCTTATAGCGTGAGTTCGTACACTTTTGTTAGCAACATTAATGAACAGATTGATGTAGAACAACAGTATTGCTTAGATACTGCATGTTACTCAGATTGCGGTACGTAAGCCAGTTGATTCAGCAGTGTACTCCACGGGTCGGACAAATTTTCCGGCCAATTTCAAATCTGTATTGATCAGGCAGATTAGGAGAAACTCAGGCTGTGATCTGCTTAAACAAACCCTTAAGATAGTATCAATTCTTCTTCATTTATTACTTCCCGCCAACGGTCTCGCCGAGGAGTGTCATCTTGTCGCACGTATTCTGTCCGAAATTGTCTCTGCATCCTCGTTCTGTATTGCTGACCGCGGTTGCCTGCATCATCTCGATACTACCTCGACTGGCGTTTAGTGAAACACCCTATACGCCTGCCATCGCGGAAGCTTCCAAGGAAGGCGAACAGGCGATCCAGGGTTTCCGCGTTCCTGAGGGAATGCAGGTCAGCCTGTTTGCCGCCGAGCCCCTGCTGGCCAATCCGGTCGCCTTCTGCATTGATGAACAGGGTCGGTTCTACGTCGCCGAAACCTTTCGCCAGGGAAAAGGGGTCGAAGACAATCGCAGCCATATGAACTGGCTGCACGACGACTTGGCAGCCGAAACCATTGAAGACCGGCTGGCCTACTTTCGGAAACACCTCAAAGATAAAATCAAAGATTATACACTGGAGCATGACCGGATTCGTCTGGTCGAAGACCGCGACGGGGACGGCACAGCCGACCATGCGAGTGTCTTTGCCGATGGATTCAATAATATCGAAGACGGAACCGGTGCCGGCGTGCTGGCTCGCGGCGGTTATGTCTATTACACCTGCATCCCGCACGTCTGGAAACTGAGCGACACCTCCCACGAAGGCAAAGCAACACTGCGGGAAAAACTGAGCAGCGGTTACGGCATTCGCGTCGCCTTTCGCGGTCACGACCTGCATGGCCTGGTGCTCGGCCCCGACGGACGCCTCTACTTCAGCATCGGCGACCGCGGATATAATGTCACTACCAAAGAGGGCAAACACCTGTTCCGCCCCGATACGGGGGCCGTCTTCCGCTGTAACCTGGATGGCAGCGAACTGGAAGAATTCGCCTACGGCCTGCGTAATCCGCAGGAACTGGCGTTTGACAATTTTGGAAATCTCTTCACAGGCGATAATAATTCCGACAGCAGTGACAAAGCCCGCTGGGTCTACGTCGTCGAAGGGGGCGACACCGGCTGGCGAATGTATTACCAGTACCTCAGCGATCGCGGCCCCTTCAACCGGGAAAAGATCTGGCACCCTGCCCACGAGGGTCAGCCGGCTTACATGGTCCCCCCGATCATAAACATTGCGGACGGCCCTTCCGGGTTGACCCATTACCCGGGTGTGGGACTCTCTGACCGTTACAAGGATCACTTTTTCCTCGCCGACTTCCGGGGTACACCTTCGCAGAGCGGTATTCGTTCTTTCGCTGTCAAAGCCAAAGGCGCGTCGTTTGAACTGACCGACTCACATGAATTCATCTGGCAGATCCTGGCCACCGATCTCGACTTCGGTTATGACGGCAGCCTGTATGTCAGCGACTGGGTCAACGGCTGGAGCGGTCTGGGCAAAGGTCGCATCTACAAATTTACCGACACCGAACATGTCAAAGCCGCGAAAGAGTCACATTCGGCGGAACTGATGAAACAGGGTTTTGCCGAACGCTCCCCGGCAGAACTGACAAAGCTGCTGGCCCACATTGATCAGCGGATCCGCATGGAAGCCCAGTTCGCGCTCGTCAATGAAAATGCATTAGAGGCTTTACAAAGTGTTGCCTTCAAGTCTAACGATCAACTCGCCCGCCTGCACGCGATCTGGGGCATCGGTCAACTGGGCCGCAAAACCAGTTCGGCGGTCGCCGGCATTCAGAGTCTGCTGCACGATAGTGACAGTGAAGTGCAAAGCCAGACCGCCAAAGTCATCGGCGAAGCCGGGTTCACCGCTGCAGCACCTGCGTTAATCGAATTGCTCAAAAACCCGAATGCCCGCGTGCAGTACTTCGCTGCAGTCGCGCTGGGGAAACTGCAGGAACCAACGGCGTTTGCCGGGCTGTTCGAGCTGCTCAAACAGAACAACAACGCGGACCCCATGCTGCGTCACGCGGCGATCCTGGCCTTGACCCGCATCGGAAACACCGACGCGATGATCGCTGCTGCGAATCATGACTCCGCCGCAGTACGACTGGGAGCCGTCGTGGCACTGCGACGGCTGCAACGTAAAGAAGTGGGGCTGTTTCTGCAAGACGCAGATCCGCTGGTCGTGCTGGAGGCGGCTCGGGCAATCAACGATGAACCGCTTTCGGATGCGGTGGCTGATCTGGCCGCCGTTTCGATCACCGCTGACATGTCCGATGCCCTGCTGCGACGCGTGCTGAATGCCAATTTCCGTATGGGAACTGCAGAAAGTGCTGCTATTGTCGCCAGGATCGCCGCCAACAGCAAAGTGCCCGAAGCATTGCGGCTGGAAGCGATTGAAGAACTCCAACAGTGGAACGATCCTGCGCCATTAGATCGCGTGCTGGGACGCTGGCAGCCGATTGAGAATCGTTCGCCGATTGAACTGACGGGCATCGTTGGACCCATCGTCCCCGACCTGTTCCAGAGTTCTGAAAAGATCAAGGAAGCAGGAACCGGACTCGCTGCCAAGTACGGTATCAAAGAAGCTGCCCCCATGCTGGCGGAAATGGTCGTTGACACCAAACGACCGGTGGATGTACGGGTCGCTTCGCTGAATGCCCTTGATAAACTCGGCTACGCCACGATTGCAGATGTCGCCAGGACTGCGATCAAAGATTCCAAGCCGGCACTCCGCGTGACCGGTCTGAATGTCCTGGCGAAACACGATCCCCAGGCAGCGTTACCGGCGCTCGAGCAGGCGCTTCAGCATGGAACCACCACCGAAAAACAGGGAGCCCTCGCAACGCTGGCGGAGATGAAGCTGCCAGCGGCAACCAGCGTTCTGATTGACTGGATGCAGAAACTGGTTCAGCAGCAGGTTCCCGCGGAGATCCAGCTCGACCTGCTCAAAGCGGCGAAAGTGAAACAGTCTCCCGAACTGGACCAGCTGATTGCCGCCTTTGATGCGAAACGTCCGCAGGATGACCCGATTGGCGGTTACCTGGAAACACTGTCCGGCGGGAACGCTGCCCGGGGGCGTGAGATCTTTTTTGGTCGCAGCGACACGTCGTGCCGTCGCTGTCACAAGATCAGAAATAATGGCGGAGAAGTCGGACCCGACCTCTCAGGAATTGGGATCGACAAAGATCGCCGTTATCTGCTGGAAGCGATTGTCGCGCCCAATAAAGCGATTGCCAAAGGATTTGAAACCGCTGTGCTGGCGATGCTGGATGGAAAAGTAATTGTCGGCATTATTCGTAAAGAGACCGACTCCGAGCTGGAGCTGATGGACGCTAAAGGAACGGTCATCCGGGTCGCAAAAGAGGACATTGATGAACGGGCCTCGGGAAAATCAGCGATGCCTGAAGAAATCGTCAAACAGCTCAGTAAAGACGATCTGCGGGATCTGGTCGAATTTCTCAGTCAGCAAAAACAGAAGCAAAAAGCCACGTCTACCAAACATGAAGGATAAGTGACCGTTGTTGAAACGGCTCATTAATTATAGAATCGCCTCCTTGTTTTGGGTGGACGTGTCGACTAAAATGAGAGCATAACGAAACAGAGAAACAACCTCTGTCATGTTGATTCAAAATCGTGAGTTGACCCTACAAATATTAAACTGGGGACCAACGAGATTCGGCCGCGTGTATATCCGGTATATCCGGCTCACACAACCCGGGTTATCAGGTTCCCACTTTGCAATCACGGGTTCTAATAACACCCGCGTATGAATCACTTGGCGGAGGTTTTTTTATGGGCTTGTTCGACCGGCAGGAATCCGGGAATCTGGAAAAAGCCAAGCCGCTGGCCGCCCGCATGCGACCCCGCTCCCTGGAAGAATTTGTCGGGCAGTCGCACTTCCTGGGCGAAGGTAAACTGCTGCGTCGCATTCTGGCCGCCGACCGCATCGGATCGCTGATCTTTTATGGATCTCCCGGTACAGGCAAGACATCGCTGGCTGAACTCATTGCCCGTCAGTCCAACCGCCGTTTTGAAGCCTTGAATGCGGCCTCCGCCGGCATCAAAGAAGTGCGCGCGGCGCTCGACCGGGCCCGTGACGAACTGGCGACCGGTGGCAAACAGACGATTTTGTTCATCGACGAACTGCATCACTTCAGTAAAGTCCAGCAGGATGTCCTGCTGCCCGATGTCGAATCGGGCGTAGTCGCTCTGATTGGCGCGACGACATCAAATCCGTTTTTCTCACTGGTTTCCGCACTCATCAGCCGCAGCCAGATTTTTGAATTCCAACCGCTCACCCCCGAAGAAATTCAAACACTTATGCAGCGGGCACTGCAGGATGAAAAGCGGGGACTGGCCCGCTACAACGTGACTGTCGAACAGGATGCCCTCGACTTTCTGATTGAAGTCTGCGATGGCGATGCACGACGCTCTTTGAATGCGCTGGAAATCGGGGTCCTATCGCTGCATGGATCAGAACGGGTATTTGATCTGGACGTCGCGCAGGAATCGATTCAGAAAAAGGCGATTCAGTACGACCAGGATGGGGACGCGCATTACGATTCTGCTTCTGCTCTGATTAAAAGCATGCGGGGCAGTGATCCGGATGCCGCGTTGTACTGGCTGGC
>TARA_R110000850_G_scaffold152114_7_pt1 | contig 10850 bp, 8 predicted proteins | sample TARA_R110000850 | Tara Oceans TARA_R110000850 (sample SAMEA4397586) | marine metagenome | biome: Polar Biome; feature: [SRF] surface water layer (ENVO:00010504); material: water (ENVO:00002006), including particulate matter (ENVO:01000060) such as... | depth 5 m | reverse complement strand
GACGCACGTTTTCGACAATCGTCGGACGTTCAAACACCTGGTGTTGCGGCCCTCGAATGATGTAGCCCAAAGCCAGAAACAACAGGGCGGTAATGATCAGGCCGGCTATTGGCGTCAGCAGCCAGCGAGTGAGGCTGGAGCCGGCAGCTACCGCGTTCACTTTGGTACCGCCGCAATCGACACATCCGGAACACCGGCGAGCCTCGCCTGATCCATGACTTCCACCATCAAACCGGCACGTGCGTCCTGATCAGCCTGAATCAGGACAATGGCCTTGGGTTTGTCACGGCTGATGCGTTCGATGGCACCGCGCAGTCGACGAATATCCACGCGCTCGCGATTCATCCAGATTTCATTGTCGGCGGAAATGGCCACCAGGATGCTGGTCTTGTCTTCTTCCTTTGCCGTCTCGGCAGAAGGCTTGTTCACCCTGATTCCGGATTCCTGCACGAATGCAGCGGCAATGATGAAAAAGATCAGCAGATTCATCACGAAGTCGAGCATGGGTGCGAGGTCAATTCCCGTCTCTTCCGGTGGCGGATTGTGACGTCGAAATTTCACGACACCGGCGCGCCCAATCTGGGACCAGGACAATATCGTCTAGGCACCCGATGCCTCCTGCGCAGGCCCGAGCAGGTCGGGCAAACGATCAGATTCGGCACGAATTCGGCCGCCAATCAGGTTACTGAAAAACAATCCGATCACGCTCACTACCAACCCGGACATCGTCGCAATCATGGCATGTGAAATACCGCCCGCCATTGCACGTGTATCGTTTCCGCCGGAGAAAGCGACTGCATCAAAAACCTGCAGCATGCCCATGACGGTTCCCATCAGCCCAAGCAGGGGTGCCATGGGCACCATCACGCGGATGATCGGCAGCCCCGATTCCAGACCTACGCGAAGCTGCGAAATCAACGCATCTCGTATGCGCTGCGCTGCCCAGGATTGCGTTTCCTCACGCGCGTTCCATTGCGACAATGCCTCGGCGCGTACGCGCGGGTAGACGCGCCACAAATACCAGAGCCGCTCCAGAATCACCGTGACCAGAATGGCACATGCAAGCAATATCCAGCGCGTCACCCAACCGCCTGAGTCGAGGAAGTCGATCAGCGAATCGTACTGCCCGAAAAACAACTCGAGCATCGCTAGGCTTTCCTGGACTCAAGCTTTTGAGCCAGCAAGCCGGCCGCCTGCTCGTCCAGAATCTGCGTCAGCACGCGGGAGCGTGCCATCAGGAAACTGTTGGCGAACAGCAAAGGTATCGCAATACCCAGGCCCAGTACCGTCGCAATCATCGCGCGCGATATGCCGCCGGCCATCAGTCTCGGGTCGCCTGCCCCCACTTCGGTAATGACCTGGAAGGTGATGATCATGCCCACAACCGTACCGAGCAGACCCAGCAGTGGTCCAGCTGCAACGATCATGCGCAGCAGGGACTGAAACCGTTCGAGTTTGGGCGTTTCCCTGAGCACCGCCTCGGACAATCGCGTCTCAAGCACCTCCGGGTCTTGCTCGTGCGGGTTGTCCGACAGACTGGATAACACCCGCCCCAATGGATTGTTCTGATTTGCCTGGCTCACATCGGCCAACTGGCGACGAACTCTGGCGCCCACGCCAATGAGATAAACCAACTGATAAATCGCAAGCACCGCACCAAAGATGCCGATGGCGATGATGACGTAACCCACCTCGCCGCCCTGATGCACGCGATCCATCAAAGTGGGACGTTGCGAAATCAGCTGCAACAGGTCTCCCAGGGAGGGATCAATCAGTGCCGTACGAATGTCCGAATCCTGCTCGAAGAATGCGCTCGCATGTCGCTTCGCTACATCAGGTTGACGGGCGATGATGGCGAGTTCCTTGCTGTCAGGCTCAAGCCGCAGATAGCCCTTATCCGTAAACGCATTAAATGCCCCGATTCGCGTGACCTTGGCCGCCGAAGTGTCGCCCTGAGCGCTGATGACGTTTGCGTCGAAAGCCCTGACACGACCGCTTTCAGCAGCCTCCTGGGCGTACATGAACCAGAGCGATTCGATATCGCTGATGTCGGGCAGCTCGCTGGCCCGAGACAATTCATCAAGCATTGCGATGCGCTCCGGAAACTGCGCGCTGACCCAGGACGTCGATGCCTGCTGACGCAAATCTCCAGCGGCTTCTGCTATGGCAGAGTAAATCTCAGCTGACTCGCCCACCTGTTGCTTCAGCTGTTCCTTCAGCGCTGCAATCTCAGCCTGACCTCGGGCAAATTTAGCCTTTGCTGCATCAGCTCGCTTCTTTGCCTCGTTTCGCTCTGCCTCGACCCGGGCCAGTTCTTTGGCCTGGGCATTCTTGTCTGCAAGGAATCGACGCTCACGGTCGGCGTTGAGCTGCGCCGAACTGCGCGCACCGTCCTGAATCTGCAAGAGCAACTCGTCCATGTTGGTTTGCGCCCGCAACAGGCTCGGGCTGAGACCCGATAGCACCGCCATGCTCAATACGATGATCCAGATTCGCCGCCAGCTGGAGTGCCGCTTCATGGAGTCACCCCACTGCCAACCGGCACCGGTAACTCCAGCAAGTCGGGCGCTGCATATTCGCGTGCCATGCGCAGCCCGTCCCTGACCTGACTGACATACTGGTGTGGCAAGGGCTTCCAGAGCTCGTCTTGTGCCTGCCAGATGCGGGCCTCGCGACCATCGGCAGACAAGGAGTACATGGCAACCCGACCCAGTCGGAAGACATCAACGCTTCTGCCGTCGACCTGAGTTCGCTCCGCTCCAAGTGTGCGGCCGTACTCCGCTTCAATCTGCAGCGCTTCCAAAATTCGTTTGAAGCGTTGGGCAATGCTCGCCTCAGGATCACCCATCAGTGCCTTCAGAGAAGCCAGGCGCTGCTTGCGCTCCTCTTGCAGAAAAGGCAAATCCAGTTCAATGAAGGTTTCCAGCTTTGCCATCATGCGCAGCATCAGCGGCAGCAATTCCTGCTCAGTCTGTTGCTGGGCTTCAAGCTGCCGGGCTATGGATTCACGTTCCTGATCCTGCGCAGCAACCAGCTCATCGAGCTGGTCGGCGTAGACCGCGAGTTGCTGCGCTTGCCAGCTTGCTGCTCGAAATTTTTCGAGCATGGCGCGCGTCTGGTCATCCAGGCGATCTATGCGCTTCTGCGACGCCACCGCCGCCTCGCTGCGCACTACCGTTGCTTCAATGGCCTTGCCGACTGCGCTGTTCTGCGCTGACACCGGGCAGGCAGTCGACAACAGCAGCAGGAGCAGCAAGGTCGTTCCTGGCTTCGCACCCATCGGCAGATTTCCTCCTCGACGCGCTAATTGAATACGCACCCATCTTGCCTAGAGTGCCTCTCAAAAAGCTATTGCCGCAAAGGTGCTGCTCGCCTGCTAAAACGTCACAGGCTGCCAGTAAGCCCTACTGCGTATTGCAGATCATTTCCTCTACAGGCGGGTCGATGAAGCGATCGCGAATTTCCAAGAACTTCGGCAGATGCTCCAAGAACAGATCAATCAGCATGGGATCGAAGTGCTTTCCACGTTCGGCGCGCAACAGCGCCAGTGTTTTCTCGATGGGCCAGGCGCGCTTGTAGCAACGATCGCTACCCAAGGCGTCAAATACATCGGCCAGACCGGCGATACGCCCATACAGATGAATGTTTTCGCCCGCCAGACCATTGGGGTAACCCGTGCCATCCCACTTCTCATGGTGCTGAACGGAAATGATCATGGCTGCACGCAGGACCGGAAGATCTTGCTTTTCGAACATCCTGCCGCCAATTTCCGCGTGCGTCTGCATGATGGCGCGCTCTTTGTCCGTGAGCTTTCCAGGCTTGTTGAGAATGGCATCGGGGATTGCCACCTTACCCGCATCGTGCAAAGCCGCACCAATTAACAGGATGTCGGCTTCGGCTTCATCCAGTCCGTACAGGAGTCCCAGCAGGCGCGAATACTCGCCCACTCTGCGTACATGATTGCCGGTTTCCAGTGAGCGCCTCTCAATGGCCTCACTGAGCATCAGGATCAGGCCGTTCTGCGTCTTGCTCAAAGACTGATGTACATCGGCCGCGTGCAGCGAGTTCGCAATATTGCGGCAAAAGAGATTGATGACCTGATCATCAATCTCTTTGAAAGACGAATCAGATCTCAGCCATATGCAGATATCCAGGTCCGATTCACCGGAGATGCGCGCATACAGGTGCGCATCGCCCCGCACCACAATCGCATCGTCGCTCTCAGGCTGCAATGCACAGAAACTGGCCATGACTTCCAGAGGTAGGTCGTCTACAGAATTGGCGTTCGCAAGCCGGCCATGCGAAGCAAGCAGACGCATTTCGGGATCGTTTGGCCCGGTCAGCATGACAGCATCAAATTTGGGCTCGTCGCAATATTGGTCGACGCCAAGAATGCTGCACAGAAGCTCCAGGGCACCTTTGGCCAGTCTTTCCGGCAACTTGCGCCGCAGAATGGTCGTGGAGGCATCAACGATGAGCTCCAGCCCCTCGCGATTCTCTTCGGCTACCATCAATTCCTGGTAGTGCAGAAGGTTGCTGTAGGTCAGGGTGAATAAACGCCCCTGACTCAAATCGGATTTGTGACGGATGTCGTTAATGTCGTAACGGGTAATCAGCTCAGAACTCGGAATTTCTTCTTCCGCCGAATTGAGCATGACCAGTCGAACACGCCGGTTCTTCAGGTTGTGCCGGATGGTGCCCGCCGCATCTATGCCTGAATCGCCGAATTGCGCCATCGCATCCATGATCACCAATGCAGTATCTGGCTGATCTACAAGATGCCCTATTAATTCGCGACTGGATCGGACGCAGCTGATTTCAAGTTGGCGTCCAATAACCTTGAGACCGGAGAGCGCCTCGATAACCTTCTGGTGCACGGACTCATCAGGGTCTGCCACAACTACCCGCCAAGGTTGATTGCTGCGCGCTGGCGCACCTGCCCGTGCCTGTGCCGCTGAAATAATGTCTGATTTGCCCATCACTGTGTCTCCTGCAGTCTGCGTTGATCCGAGGCGCAGCTGCTTCCCGTACTACTCAAATCCAAACTCAAACCCAAACGCCTCAAAATCGCCTACTGCACATTTTTGTGTTCCAGAATGTACGTAAATTATTTCCTCACTTGAGCAGTCCATATGACTCCGGGTCGATTTTCATTTACGACGTTGTAATCTGCCGTTCCGTGTCTCCTAAAGAGGCCCGAAGCCCAAGTAGAACACGCGATTTCTGACTTGTAACCTGTGATTTTCAATAGGTGAGGAGACCTCAGAAGTGCCATTCAATGCTCGATATTGGCCGCTCGGCCGGTTTTTGTAACGGGCATTACGGATACTTTCAGGACAATGTTTACAAAATGTTAGCGCCTGAAGGTCGATCACCCACTCTGCTCGCAAGCCGATGAATTTTGTGCCTTGTGATTCGGGTTTCTGGCACTCTTTGTCGGCGACATGAGTGCTAAGCACATAAAATGAAAGGACTTTCGTATGCTCTCACAGGAAAAGACAAACAATGGCAATTGACCTGCCGCCACCGGCTGCCCCGCAGCAAGGCGCCATCGAAGCGCTTCGACAGGCTTCCGAACAACAGTCGATGCTGGTCCGCTGGCAGCAATACACCGTCCACCTTGCTGGCACTGATGCGGTCGACGAAGACCTGCTCAAGGATGCAGTTCGCGGCGCCGATACCCTGTCCAACGTGCTGCGGCGCATCAAAACGGTTTACTACCGGGCCGGATTCCTGGCCGCACAGGTTCAATATGCGCTGGATGGCGCGGACCTGTTTGTCCTGACCACCCCGGGCAATCTCAGCTCAGTCGAGCTTCCTGCCCCCTACCTCTCTTACTTCGAGGGGCTGGTTTTCCAGCGCGAGTTGACCGACGACAAACTCGAACCGGCCCGGACTTTGGCCTCAGTGCACGCAGATCGCCGGGGAGAGAGCCTGCAACTGCTTCTGGAACCTGGCGATGGTGGCTCCACGCTCAGCAGTGATGAACCCCGCAAATTGCTGCACACGTATAAATTGGGTGCAGACTTCGGCAATACCGGAAATCGGTTCGCGGGTCGGCATCTCGCGAGCTACTTTGCCCAGAAGAGCTTTGCCACCGGCGATGAATTCCGCCTTGACGGGCGTCATGCGCTGACCGGCCTTGAACGCAGCGATTCACCGTCGCGGGGTTATGACGAGGGTTCCGCAAGCTGGAGCCATGTCATGCCCATGGGCATCGTGGGCGCACGCGGACGCTACATCGAATACAAACAGGAACTGGACTTCAATATCGGTCTGGGTCCAACGACCCATTTCACCGGCAAAATTCAGCAATACGAACTGAGCTGGGCGTATCCGCTTGCAGCCGCTTTCAATCGTCGCTGGTACCTGAGCTCCAAGCTGGATTACAACAAGAAAACCTACGAGGTCTCCCAGCTCAACGCCGATATCCAGCGACAGGAATACGGCTCGGTGGAGGTCGGCAGCAATTATGAGCATGTTCTCAACATGCAGACTCGCCCGATCAATCTCTACCTCAACCTGGCCGTCCGGTCCGGACTGGGCGACGACCAGACCGATAATCCGCTCAAGGCGGCTGATTTCGGCTATCTCCTGTTTCGGCCCAGTATCCAGGTCTCCAGCCTGATCGGCGATTACACCAATGCCGGCGTGAAACTGATCGCACAGCTCAGCGAAGACACCGTCCCGGAGCAGCAGCAATGGGTCGTGGGTGGCGTCAACAATGTGGAGGCCTTTCTGCCTGGAATCGCAGCGGGTGATTCCGGCGGTGTCGCGCAGCTGTTCGTGAGTCAGACATTGGAATGGGGTGGCACCACGCTGATTCCGCGCGTCTATGCTGAATATGGCTACGCTGAGCTGGCGAACCCCAACACGGCGCTCGCGCAATCCGGCGCCGTACAGGCCTTGATGGATGTCGGTATATCTGTTGAAGCGCAGCTGCAAAAGAACCTGCAGCTACGCCTGTCCTATGCGGAATCCTTTGACGAGAAAAACATCTCTGTGCCCCAGCAGCGGGCGGCGGATGCCAACATGTTCTTCAGCGTAACCCTGACATTTCCCTGACAGGGCACCGGCCCTGTCAGGCCGGTGCCTCAGAGATGCAGACCGCACTCGGTCTTGGGCTTACCCAGCCAGCGGCCAGAGCGCCCTTCGCCCTGCACGGTGCAATGCGTGCAACCGATGGATGAGTAACCCTTGGCCACCAGCGGGTGAAATGGCAGGTCATGCTCGCGGATATAGGCATCCCGCGCCTCGCGGCTGACATCAATCATCGGGTTGAACTTGATCATGCCGCGACGGATTTCAAAGATCGGCAAATCCTTGCGATGATCCGTCTGCCAGGACATGAGGCTTGAAACCCAGACGTGGAAATTGGGTTTAATGGCCTCCAGCGGCTCCACCTTGTTGACTGAGCAGCAGAAGTCCGGATCCTTGAGATAGGTCTGCTCAGTCTGGGTGAACTGGTGTTTCCAGTCCTCCGCGCGGATGTCCTCCACATTGAGCTTGAACAGATCGATCAGGTACTTGCGGTATTCGATGGTTTCGGGAAAGTGATAACCCGTATCGATGAAGTGAATGATCTGCTCTGGCCGGATCGTCGAGACGATGTGCAGAAAATAAGCGGAGGTGGCCGCAAACGAGGAGGTCACCATGACTTTTTCAGGCGCAAAGTCCTCGTAGAGCTGATGCAGACGCTCGCTGAAATCCAGCTCGGCGTAACGCTCGTTGAGCGTCACGATCTGGGCCTCACTGAGGCCCGCAAAAGTGGCAGATTTTTCCATGTTCATCGTTTTTCAGCTTCCATCCGGGGCTTGCCGCGGCGGTGTTTGTTTGATGTGTCCAGTGTATGGGTGCCTGTGCTGCCTCTCAATGAATCCGCCCCTATATCCATCAAACGTTATAAGCATGTGCAATTTGCGGCGAATGCAAGCGGCGTCCCCGTTACAATGCCGCCCCAGCCCGCCCTGAGCTGCGGCGCAGTGAAGCGCCCATGCAGGCTCCGTTCGCCAGGTTTCTCAACAAACAGCAAAACATGGACAAGACTTTCGATCCGGGACCCATCGAAGCGCGCTGGCGCGCCCTTTGGGAAGACAATGGCCACTACGCACCCAGTGGCACCGGCGAGCCGTACAGCATCATGATTCCGCCGCCCAATGTGACCGGCACACTGCACATGGGCCATGCTTTTCAGCACACCATCATGGATGCGCTGATCCGCCATCAACGCATGAGCGGCCGTGACACGCTCTGGCAGCCGGGTACGGATCATGCCGGTATCGCCACCCAGATGGTGGTGGAGCGAAACCTCAAGCTGGAAAACACCTCGCGTCTGGATCTCGGCCGCGAAAAATTTGTGGAAAAAGTCTGGGAGTGGAAAGCGCACTCCGGCGGCATCATCGAACAGCAGATTCGGCGTCTGGGCAGTTCCGTTGACTGGTCGCGCAATCGCTTCACCATGGACGATGACTATTCCAAATCGGTCATCGAGCACTTTGTGCGCCTGCATGAAGACGGTCTGATCTATCGCGGCAAGCGTCTGGTCAACTGGGACCCGGTGCTGCAAACCGCAATCTCGGATCTGGAAGTGGTGAGCGAGGAAGAAAGCGGCAAGCTCTGGCATTTCCGCTACCCCCTGAGCAGCGGCAAGGGACACCTGATTGTGGCCACCACGCGGCCCGAAACCATGCTGGGTGACTCCGCCGTAGCCGTTCATCCTGAAGACGAGCGATACCAGTCGCTCATTGGTCAGACCATCAAACTGCCGCTGACGGGTCGAGAGATTCCCATCGTTGCCGACGATTACGTGGACCCTGAATTTGGTAGCGGCGCGGTAAAAATCACGCCCGCACACGACTTCAATGACTGGCAGATCGGTGTTCGCCACAAGCTGGAGGTGATCAATATTCTCACCCCCACAGCAATGCTCAACGATGTGGTGCCAGAGGCCTATCGCGGACTGGAGCGTTACGCCGCCCGCAAACAGGTCATCGCAGATCTGGAAGCCCTGGGGCTGGTCGAGAAGATCGAGGATCACAAACTCAAGGTGCCGCGCGGTGATCGCAGCGGTGCCGTGCTGGAGCCCTACCTCACGGACCAGTGGTTTGTTGATCTGACGCGTGAGCAGCAGAGCGACGGTCGCCCAGGTGGCAAGACGGCCATCACCCAGCCCGCGCTGGATGTCTTTGCCAAAGGCGATATTCGCTTCGTCCCGGAAAACTGGATCAACACCTACCGTCAGTGGCTGGACAACATCCAGGACTGGTGCATCTCTCGCCAGCTTTGGTGGGGCCATCGCATTCCCGCCTGGTACGACGACCAAGGCCAGGTTTATGTTGGTCGCAGCGAAGCAGAGGTTCGCGAGAAGTACGCCGATCAGATTCCAGCCGGCGCCACCCTCAAACAAGACGAGGATGTTTTTGATACCTGGTTCTCTTCTGACATCTGGCCCATGGCCACCCAAGGCTGGCCAGAAGCAAGCGATGCGCTGAAAAAGTACTACCCCTCCAGCGTGCTGGTGACGGGTTTCGACATCATCTTCTTCTGGGTTGCCCGCATGGTGATGATGGGCCAGTACTTCCAGAAAGACGTGCCTTTTCGCGAGGTCTATATCACCGGACTGGTGCTCGACCCCAATGGCAAGAAGATGTCGAAGTCCCGCGGCAACATCGTCGATCCGCTTGACGTGGTGCAGGGTATTTCGCTTGATGATCTGGTTGCCAAGCGCACCACCGGCCTGATGAACCCGGATATGGCGCCCAAAATCGAGAGTCGCACGCGCAAGGATTATCCAAAGGGCATTTCGCCGGTGGGCACCGATGCCCTTCGATTCACGTTTGCATCGCTGGCCACGCAGGGCCGCGAGATTCGCTTTGACGCACCGCGCGCCGAAGGCAATCGCAATTTCTGCAACAAAATCTGGAACGCTGCCCGCTACGTTCTGATGAATTGTGAGGATCAGGACTGCGGCCAGGCCGGTGAACCCGTCGAACTCTCCACCGCTGATCGCTGGATCATCTCCGGCTTGCAGAAGCTCGAACGCGACTGCGCACAGCACTTCCAGAATTATCGCTTCGATCTGCTGGCGCAGTCGCTCTACCAGTACATCTGGTACGAGTACTGCGACTGGTATCTGGAACTTTCCAAGCCTGCGCTGCAAGAGGGCTCCGAGCTTCAGAAGCGTGGCACCCGGCGCACCCTGGTACGCGTGCTCGAAACCTGGCTGCGCCTCCTGCACCCGGTCATGCCCTTTATTACCGAAGAAATCTGGCAGCGCGTTTCTCCGCTGGCTGGCACAGCATCGGAAACGCTCATGAAGGCGCCCTACCCGGTCTGCGATGCGTCACGCATCGACGAAGCCGCCGAGGCCGACATCGAGTGGGTGAAAGGCTTCATCCTCGGTGTGCGCCAGATTCGCGGCGAGATGGATATTTCTCCAGCCAAGAAGTTGCCCTTGCTGATCGACAACGCGTCTGCCCAGGACCGGAAACGCCTCGCCAGCGAACGGGCCAGCATCGAATTCCTGGCACGCGTGGAATCCGTCAAGATTCTCGAAAGCGGCGAGACCGCACCGCAATGTGCCAGCGCCCGGCTCGGCGACATGAACCTGCTGGTCCCGATGGCGGGGCTGATCGACAAGCAAGCCGAACTGGCACGTCTGGGCAAGCAGATCGAGAAGCTGGAAAGTGACTCGCAAAAGGTACAGGCGCGCATCGCCAACCCCAACTTTGGAAAGGCTCCTGACCATGTGCAGCAACAGGCGCGTGATCTGGGAGACAAGCAGCTGCGCGATCTTGAGGCACTGCGTGCACAGGTAGAGAAGATCGCCGCACTCTGAGGTTTGCCCGCAG
>TARA_R110000850_G_scaffold26759_1_pt1 | contig 10882 bp, 13 predicted proteins | sample TARA_R110000850 | Tara Oceans TARA_R110000850 (sample SAMEA4397586) | marine metagenome | biome: Polar Biome; feature: [SRF] surface water layer (ENVO:00010504); material: water (ENVO:00002006), including particulate matter (ENVO:01000060) such as... | depth 5 m | reverse complement strand
GATTTCTTCATCGAAGTTCGCAGGATCTTTCTTGAAATTCTTTATAGAGTCCTGCCATTCTTTTACTTCTTCTTTGATTATGGGAATTCGTTCTTTCATCAAGGCTTGCTCAGTTCTACCTTCATACGAGCCCTCGTGAGTAAAATCCCATCTGTTATGGAAGTCGTATACAGCCTCGGCTATAATCACCATAGTTTCCATAAAGCGGTCTCGGTTCATAACACTCATTATCTTTTTCCTGCATCTAGGCTTCGGGCGGATAAAACCCTACTGGAGGTGTTAAACAGTCCTTTAAACGCATCTCTACGACCCAATAGTTTATCGTAAGCTACTCTAATCTCTATGAGAGTTTTCATAGCTGTGTTTAGGCGTTTGTTATCTCTTAGTATTATACCTTCCATTTCATCAATAGTCGGTTTACGCACACCCCGCTCTAAATATGTCTCTGCTAGTTTAGCCTTTTCAACCTTCATACCTATCTCATATGAAGTTTCGTAGGCTCCTTTTTTTGCGCCCACGGCTGCTAAGTTCAGTTCCACAAAGGCTAACCACGCCCCAGATACCGATAGATACTCTTGTAGTTCAGTATTGGAAGCCTCGGACAAGTTGCCAAATGTTATATCTTCTCTAGTATTACTATTGATACGTATAAATGGAATTTCCATTTCATCTATATATTGATTAGCCCTATCGTAACCTTTATCAACAGTCCATATTTCATCGGTCATTAAGTCGATTCTCCTTATGAGACCCCGCAACACTGAGCATCAACGAAGTTGCCACACTATTCATAGTTACTTTGTCCATATTACTAGTATCCAAATTTAAATTCCAATCCATAGGTTCCGTATCTAAAATTGTTTCGGATAAATGCTCTTGTTGACTTAGCCATACCTCTTTAGTGATAGAAGGGTTGAACTTTCTAGATGTTCCATACCTTTTCCATCGCTCGTCAGTATCTGCGTAAAGCTTTACGAGTAAGCCCCCTAAGTTTCTAATATACTCAAATTCATTAGGGTATCTAAGATCATCAAAAACTACAATCTGTCCTGAACTTAACTTTTCTTTTACTTCTGAGTCTACTGCGTTTACCCATACGTCGGAATTAAACTCTCGCAACTTCTGACCCACACCTTGTAAGGACTCTCGGGTTTCAGGAATGTCTAACCCTTTCAAAACTTGTCTTAGTTTACCTGCAAAGGACATAACCACTACCTGGTCGGGCCACCTAGCTGCCATATCTGAAGCAACAGAAGATTTTCCGGTGTGCATTTTTCCATATAGCCCAATTATCCTAGACAAGCCCCAACTCCTCATCTTTCACTAACCTGCAATCACAATAATTATAGTGAATTGCGGCTACTTCGGCTAACTTGGGAGGCTTAGGCATGTCTACTATGGTTTGCGCTCTAGTAAGGATTCCATCCCATAAAACTTTGTTTTGTTTGACTACAAAAGTTTTAATCTGTTGAGTATTCTTATTTTCATACAATACAACGCCTTCTTCATGTCCCAACATATTCAAATAACACTGTAATTGCGTAGAATGCTCTATTTTGGGACCTGTTTGAAGGTCATTCTCCCAACCTTTTTGATTGATCGTTTTGAGCTCTACAACAAATAAGCGACCATCATTATGTAATATGAAGTCTGCTCGTCCAGACAGAACAATTGGGGACTCTATTCGGCAAGACTGCTCTCGATACAGTAGCATGTCGCCAAAATACTTAGTGTAACGCTCTTCAGCCGCATTTCCAACTCCGAAAATTCTTTGCAGGTGGGCTGGAATATCTTTTTTAGGTATGAGGCCGTTGTAATGTAGCCACAAATATCGGTCACAAGGGTTACCTACAGCCGACACAAAGAATTTACCCTTACTGGTACTCTTTTGGGGGTGCGCTAAACCCTTATCTATCCGGGCTACTAACTGCTGCCCCAAGTCTTTAGTTTCCCATGCTTGGGTTACATTATCCGTAATCTCTTGAACGCCCATTATTTTCTTTCCGCCGATAAATCTATTAAAAACATGTCAATGTCATAGTGTATTTCGGAGCTATTTTCTGATTTTATGTGTAGTACCTGATCTATCCCACTATCTAGTAGGAAGGAGTCTCGTTCCGCATCTTTTTTAGCAAAGTGTCCGTACACACCATCTGCCTCTATAACAGTTCCTATTTCGGCAATCCAAAAGTCTACAAAATACTTTCCAACTTGCCGTTGTGATTCCCACCGAAGCCCTAACTCACTTAGATAGTTTGCTATCTTTACTTCCTGTGGGGTCATCTCCGTTGGCGGCTGTTGCAGGTTGAGAGGCATTTACTTGCTCCTTAAGTTGTTCTCCTAGTTTAGGCTGCTCTATTAGTAGGGCTTTCAATCCATTTAAACCCATAACTTTTTGTCCATCATACTGATACCATGCTCCAGCTTGTTTTATGTACCCATACGCCAAACCTTCACGCATGTAACTTTCCAGAATATCTATGCCTCCATCTACCCTGAAGGGGACAACAACCTTACTCCAGTGGTCAGCAGAAGTTTTATTCTTCTTCAAAGTTACTTCCATATCAAAGCCTTCTTTGACCTTGGTTTTCTTGTCCTCAATCCACCCTGCTCGTCTAACTTCTAACATCATGTGGTTCCAGTAAACTTGACCTTTACCACCAGGCATTTCTTTAATCGCAACAGGGCCAATAGATGACCTTTGCTGGTTAATGCAAACTAGAGCTGACCCGTGTTTTAGTCTACCAATCAACCTGCTCAAAGAGCCGTTGACAAATCTAGCCAACCACCCCATAGGGTTCTTATCGAAGTCTTGCAACTCCGCTGCGGGAACCAACCCCGCAATACTATCTATAACTACTAAATCTACTCCAGCTTCCATAACAGATCTGGCAATTTCTATAGCAGCTTCTCCATTTTCAGGTTGGGAAGCTAAGAGGAGGTCTGGGTTTACACCACACTTGCGGAACCATGACTCGTCTAGAGACATCTCTGTGTCAATCCAAACGGCTGTACCGCCAGATTTCTGTACAGATTCTACAGCTTTCATAGCCAGATACGACTTGCCTCCACTAGGTTGACCAGTAAGCAAGGTAAACCGTTTTTTGGGGATGCCTCCTCCAGTTAATTTATCTAACTGTGGAATGCCAAACGGTATACGATCAAATTTAAAGTCTGAATTTGAGGCTACCGTAAGTCCGTCTACCCCTTTAAGGAGTTGATCCATTAATGAATCATCTGTTTTTGTTTTAGCTGTTTTAGCCATTAGTTAGACTCCTTATTTTTGTTACTTCGGCATCTGCGGCAGATAGGACTAGCGGCCATGCTTTATTTATGGCTACCTTAGCTTCTGCCATTTGCTCGTCTAAATCTTTATCTGTATCTATATCTCGGATTGACACTTCTATCTTTGCGTTGTTATAATCGCCCAAATTGACGGTGAATCCTAGTGACTGATCTATTTTCATAATACTACTTCCTTCATTTCTGCTAACGTTTCGTACTTTTCTTTCCACTCGCATTCATGATCTAACGAAATTGTCTCTTCTCTAGCTCTTTCCGCAGGGTATTGTGCTTCTTTTATTTTATCAGCATCTACAACGTGTGCCCAAGAAGGGTCATGTATTTCCACATCCACCCGCAAAGGAATATCTAAAGAGTTCTCCTCCATAAGAGTCCTGATCTGGGGCACAACATACTCTTCACCCTTGGCTACTTCTACTAACAACTCATCATGAACCTGCATTATCAACGCAGACTTCTTATCTCGGAGATAGTCGTGAATCGCTACCATTCGTTCGGACATGATGTCGGCTGAAGTCCCTTGAACTAGATAATTAATTCCTGCGTATGCGAAGTCTTTAGGAAGCCAGTATTTTCTACCATATCTGTTCTGCACCATCCCGGTAAGACCAATCTTATTCATCACGCTTCGGATAAAGTCTTTAGAACCTGGGAGCCCACTAAGGAAGTCCGCCTTGTAGGTTTTAGCCTCTGGCACAGTACAGTCTAGGGAGTTAGCTAGGTTGTTCAACCCTAACCCGTAAAGAATACCAAACGAGAGGTTCTTTGCCGCTTGACGATAAAACTTCCACTCTGGGTGGGAGTCATCTACATGAAAAGCAGCTTTAGCTGAGTTATCGTGCAAATCCACACCCTGGGCTTTAAGGTCAGCAAGTTCTTGCTCATTCATGAAGTATGATAGGAAAACCCAGACTTCCATCTGTTTGTAGTCGAACCCATATAGAGTATGGCCTTCTCTAGGAATAAAAGACTTCCTAGTAGAGAACTTAGATGGGTCACCATCTACAAAGGTTTCTTCACCTACAAACGACCACGCTGATAAGTCTTTATTTTCTAGAGATATCCTACCCTTATTAGCCTTGATGATGGCTTCTAGTCTTCCCTGTAACGCCTTCATCTCTTCTTCATTAAGGTTCTGTTCTACTGTATTAATAATTCCTCTAGGAATATTCTGTAAATTAGGATTCCTTGAAGAAAGCCTCCCTGTAACCGTCCCCCAGTTACAATAGGTACAATGGAGTGTCTCAGTCGTCGCTAGGGGTTCTATGTAGGTACTAAGCATCTTTCCTAGGGTTCTATGCTCCCTTACCCGACCCGCTAACTCATGTGGGATTCTAACTAAGGCTTTTTCTCCCCATGATGGATTGCCTTTTTCGGTAAGTTCTGGAGAGGCTATTCCCAGCTCCCCAAAAACTTTACCTAACTGTTGGTTAGAACTAGCATTAAACTCTTGACCTGCTATCTCATAGATTCTCTTTAGCACAGCCTCCTGCCTAGCCCTGACTCGTTTAGCTCCATCTAAGGCGTAGGCACTATCAATCCTTACTCCACGGTACTCCATGTCATACAGAACTGATGTAAGTTGAACACTCTGTTTCCAAACTAGCCCTTGGTCAGTCTTTTCTATGGCTGCTTTTCTAGAAAAATATAATTCTCTAGTCCAAAAAACATCTTGGCAGCAATAGGGACCTAATAAACTTATGGGAGCTAAAGAAAAATCTAGCTTCCAATGATTCTTTCTAAGTAGGGCTTTACAACTAGCATCGTACTCAGCCGCCTCAGCACCAAAATCCCGAGCGATAGTGTGAGTTAAACTTAGCTGTTCATGTTTAGCTTTTTCAGTTAGCCTAACCATAACTAGGACATCGACTAAATTCTTGTCGTCAAAATTGAGGAAGTCCTTATCCCCACACTCATACTCTAAGAACTTTAGGTCGAACTTAATGTTGTATCCAATCAACGTCTTAGCTTTATTTAGAACTCTAATGACTTCAAATAGCTGCTGGTCGGATAAATTTCCATATATCTCAGGATTGTCCGAGTGTCGAAAAGGAAAATACATAGGGAAGCTATCTGTGGTAGCTAGACCTATTCCACACAGTTGGTTATCTTTAAAATCGAAACCGTTACTCTCTATATCTAGAAATATGGTATCGGATGATCGTAATACCTCCACACACGCATCAAAATTATCTGGGGTGACAATTATTGATTCATTTTCTTTTACGGCTTTCAAAAAATTCTCATTTCTAACTATAACGGGGGAATAGCATACACTATTCCCCCGTAAAGCCTAGACTGTAAACTGCCCTTTGGAGTTTCTCTTTCGAGTTTTTACGCTTGTTGGAGAACGCTGCATCTGAGTAGCTATACTAGGTACACTGTCTTTACTCAAGTCAATTTCTTCCTTGTTGGGTTTAGGAACCTCCCTAGAAAGAACTCGCTTTACAAAACTAAACATGTCCATCACTTACTCCTTTAAAACAACCCTTCCGAATCAGCTACTTCCGAAGAAGCAAATGACGGGGCTTTTGTACTAGGGTCTGACTCCCATGGTGGGGGAGCGTCACTATCGAAGTTATTCAACGACGTAGTTTTAGAATCTGCGTTACGCTTTTCTATAGCTGCTGCGATAGATCGTTCCTTCTGTAGGAAAAAGTCTACTGGGCGAATCAGTTCACTAGCAGTTTGTCCACCAGCCTCAGTTGGAACTTCGGCGGTGTCCGCTGTGGACTTGATGGAGTAGGAGGTGTCGTCACGACCGCTTCCGGTACGACGAATTTTAACCTTGTGTTTGTTCAAGGAGCCGTCTTCATCAAAGATATCTACAATCTGATTCCATAGATACTTGCCCCGCCCAAAACCTTGTGTCCACATCTGAAAGGTGCCTTCTTGTTGTACTAAGTAGGACTTACCACTGGGACTCTGGATAGTTTCCCATGCGGATACTATCTCTTCACTAAAGGTTTTTTCTAGACTCTTAGCGTTAGCAGGGTTTCGGAGTACCATCTCAACGTATACCCAAACTCCAAACTTATTTCTCAGGGATGTACCGGAGTCTACTTCTGGAGCTTTGTAATCTCCTTCCGAAGAAGCTCCTGTAGCCATCGCATCGTATGTGTATGCTCCATTACGACCCATGCCTGTAGAACGATAGGTTGAAAAATCTTGAATCCGATAATCATCTGGGCTGCCAGAAGGAACTATTGATACAGTTGCTATGTCTCCATCGTACAACCAGAGTTCCGAACCTGGGCCTCGACGAGAAGAACGATCTTGTTCTTCCTTATCAACCCGCTGGCTAATACCAGCAATTCCACCACTTACCATTTTAAACTCCTGTCCAAACCTAAGTCGGTTCGGTTAGCTATTACGGAACGCAAAATATTTGAATCCCTTATTTCCTGAATGTCTTTATAACCATCAGGAAGTCTAGCAAAACTTATTAACCTATGCTTCGATAACTTAGACGCAATCCGCTTTGCAGCGGCTATCCCGGTCTCATCATTGTCCAAGCATAGGACGAGTTCAGAGGTATGGAGTGTGTTTATGAGGGACTCCTGCTTTTTAGACAGGGAAGCCCCAAGTATTGCTAGTGATTCGAAGTTATGTTGTTTAAGCCATAATGTGTCAAGTATGCCTTCGGTTAGACAAACAAAGCTAGACTCATTTATATTATACAGTCCGTACACGATTTTACTCTTTTTCAAACCAAAACTGTATAGATACTTTGGGGTAGCTCCCGCTGGTTGGCGAGTTACACTACCCACAATAACGCCTCTATTATCTCTGATCGGAAGAACTAATCCTCCACGACCGTTTGTTCCGGCCTCAGCGTCAATCAAAGTTTTTGCTGTAAACGCCCGATCAAAAATCCAATTGGGCACTTCTCCCTCAGTATACTCTATATCTACCTCCAGAAGGGGAGAATCATCTTCTTCGGAGGTGTGCCACGTATCTTGGATACTAAATTCTACGTTTTCGGAGAACGCCCTAATAAATATATCTGTTTGTAGCCTAGGCCAACCTGTAAATTTAGCTATGAATGAGTCTAGGGTACCCGACCCACAGTTAGCGTAGCATATCCACTTACCTAAGTCTAAATTTATTGAGAGGGAGGGAGATCTGTCGTCATGGAAGGGGCAGGAAAAGACTCGTTGAGCTCCTTTTCCTGATATACCTCCAATAAGGTTTTCGGTGTCGAACCCTGCCTCGTTGAGGATGGCTTCCCACGGCTGAAGTTGAACTTCCGTTTCATGTTTCGTTTCTTCTTCTCTAACCATGACTTCAAATCTCCAGACGCATTTGTAGCTAAGGTGTCTGCAATTTCTTGTAGGGCGTGTCCTGTATGTCCAGGAACCCATATATGCTCAATATTTAGTGACTTATCTAAAATATGGTAGCGTTCCCATAAATCAGACTCTTTGGTTTTGGTAATCCAGAGGGAGCCAAAAGAATTCACGCTAGGTAACTTTGCGGAGTTATCTATAACATACCTACTGTCAGAGTAGACTACTACTTCTTTAGACAACGAATACAGATGAACTAGTTCTAGCCCCCGGATAATCGCCATCAGCTCCATACGTGTATTAGTGGTGTCAGGTTCTCCGCCCGACATAGTATGCAAAATAGTTCCTGCGTCTGTAGTTAAAACAACTCCCCAACCACCGACACCGCCGGGATTAGTTCTACAAGAACCATCACCATAGATGTGTACTTTAGAATTTAACATCAGGTCTTATCGCTTGGGATTGTAAATCCTCCTGCATTAGTTCTTGAACATCTCCAACATCTACATCCCACTTTAGAACACTTCTGTCTTTAATCTCAGCATCATCTCTTTGTTTCATATAGTAGAGATACCGCATATTATCTTCGTCCTCAACCTTGCTCATGGCAAAGGCTATATCACTAGCCCTAACTAAGGCATCTCCATTAGCTACTTGATTTAGCTTAGGTGGTTGGAACAAGTCTACAGCTTCTCTGCCAGCCTGTGTTGTACAGAATACTGGAATTTCATGTGCCATAGCTATATTTTTCAACCCTTTAAACAGGTTATCGTTTTGCTCCCACTTTGCTCTATTCGAGTCGTCACTGAGTAAGTAGACACCATCTACAACCAACAAGTCTGGAGAATATTTTCTAACTAGATTCCTTATGGTGGATACGCTAAGGGCATCAAATCCTAGGTGGTGGGGGAAAAGGAGATTTTTAGAGTTAAGCTTACCTAAGAACTCTTCATATTTTTCTAGGTCTATTCCGTCATCTCCCCTACGTAATTTGGTAAGGGAGAATTCGTAACCCATCATTTTACCCAGAAATGTATCCATACGCATGGACATAGACTTTACAGGCATTTCCGTAGATACTAATAGTACCTTGTATCCCTGCTTTACCGCCATGGCCGCTATCTTAACAGACATAAAGGATTTACCAACTGTTGGTCGGGCAAATAACGAATACAACTCTCCAGGCATCCAGCCAACCCCTAACCTGTTTAGAGTCTTTAGTGGGGTAGGAATTCCTAGCATTCCAAGAGAACGATCTTTTCTTTGGGCAACCTTCTTGGTATACTCAGTCAGCCTAGATAGATTACCTTCATCATATAACTCTATGTCTTCCTCAACTGTTCCAGTTATAGACTCTAAAGACTGAATTAGATTCTCTATGGCTATCTGTGGTGAATCTCCCTTAATTTTAGGAACCCACTCATTAGCAGACTCTACAGATTTACGATACATGAACTGGTGCTTAAGTTGTCCTGAAAAGAATCCTACGTCTGCTGCATCAGCGGCTGTAGGGTCTAAGCTAGGAAACTTAGTAGTCAAAATTGACCTAGAGGGAACTTGTCTACTCTCATCTATTTCATCTAGAATAAACTGGAAAGCCTCCCCAAAAACTGCAAAGTGCCTAGGAGACACATTCAGCTTTTTAAGGTCAGCATAAGATGAAATATTAAGAACTATTCCGCTTTCTACGTAACTATATGAAAGATTACTCACTTAGCCCACTCCTCTAATTCTGCTTCTATACTTAATAATCTTTTACGGTCCGACGCAGAAGGAAACCATCTAGACGAGATAAGTTGATACTCTTCCCAAATCTTTTTGTGACGTTTAGTACCTTTAGTCTTTACCCGCCACTGTAGTTTAGGATGGGGTGATTGAACATCATAATCCCTAAAATGTTTAGAGAATTCTGAAATAACTGTACCAGACTTTACGGCTTGATCTATAGCAAGCAATACTGTATAGATGTCATGCCCATCTAGTACTGTTTTCAAGTCTTTTAAATCTAACCCTATCCACCTTAGTTGGACGTAGGGAGAAGACTCAACTTCGGAAACTTTATCAGACCAGTAGGTTAGTAAATCTTTACTGTTAAAGTTGTCTGGATTTTTTTTAGTTGGCACGACCGGCAAGCTCGTTTCTAATTTTCATGAGTATCTTCCCCATCATAGCATCCTTTGGGGATAGTAGGGGACGAGCTCCGGTGCTAATCAATACGTCTTTACATTTACTACTAGTTTGAAACTTTAGTCTCATCAGTTGTTCTAATGTAGCGTACTTAACGTCTTCCCAGTTAGGTCTTACCGAGACATCTTCTAACAGCTTTAAAACCGTAGGCAGGTAATCTGTTTTAGAAATTTTGTGTTTCAAAAAGACATCAGAAACTTTGGTGGCCTGAAGAGCGTGTTCTACCGATGGGTACTGAATTCCGCCTACTAAAATAGTAACCGGGAAAGAGTTTTCAAGGCATGTGTAGTACCCCGTAAACTCAATCGGTTTATTATAATCAGATCCCCACTTTTTAGTCATTATAGGCTCCATCTACCAGCTTTACGTAATCCTTTATTGACAACTTCATTTCTTGCATCTGTTCCGAACCTGCCATAAAATTAGTAGATTCTTTGAGTCGATGGTTATAAACCATCTGAATGCCCTCATCAATAGTTCCCCGTAAGTACGGAAGCATAATATTAACTGTTTTTAGCTGTCCCATTCTCCACAACCTATCCTCCCTCTGAATCATGGTTCCCGGATTATGGACGTACCCATAATGTACCAAGGTATCTGCTCCAACCATATCCAAGCCAAATTTTCCTGCGTCCGTAGTTATAAGTATGCCACGTTTAGCCTTATTAAAGTCTTTAACTACAGCGAAGCGATCATTTTTCTCTTTACCAGATATGTAGTAAGGGGTGTCAAAATGCTTTCTAAGTTTAGAGGCACTACGTTCGAAAAAGGTAAACACTACTAATTTGTCAACTTCTTCATATAAACTTGTCAGCCACTCTAACTTAGTCTTAGGCATTTTATTGGTACGATCCTTATAAATGCCCTCAACAAAATATCTAACGTCTAGGGTAGCCGAGCCTACGGTTTTATGCTCTTCTTTGCTGCCACTTTCTACCCATGCTTTAAATTCAGAAGATAATTTAGAGTATGCGAGTTTTTCGGCTGGTGACATTTCCAAAGGAACGTGGGTGTAAATCTTGGGAGGTAGTTCGCTAAGTTTCTCAAGCTTTGTCCTGCGTAACACAAAGGGGGAGGTTAGGGCATGGAGTTCGGGAAGCTTG